>Ga0082212_10006267_pt1 | contig 16038 bp, 10 predicted proteins | sample TergutNt197P3_FD_71548 | JGI IMG/M metagenome (GOLD analysis project Ga0082212, IMG submission 71548) | Neocapritermes taracua P3 segment gut microbial communities from Petit-Saut dam, French Guiana - Nt197 P3 | ecosystem: Host-associated > Arthropoda: Insects > Digestive system > Gut ... | reverse complement strand
GCAGCACTGCTGAGGAGCAACTCGCCAAGGAATAATCGAACCAACGGAGAAGCCGCCGGAAAGCAACGCTCGATGGCGGAACTCTAAACCATATATTCTCTGTTGAAAATGCCTAAAAAAACCTAAATTACACCCACAAATTCTGCTAGAGAACCATAATACTATGGCAACAACGCGACCACTTCAGATTTTGATCGACTTTTGGAAACAAATACAGTCGCAATGGTCGTCCGATCCTTTGGAGCGTTGCCGATGGATTCGCTTTCCCGCTATCCGAAAAAGCCGATCAGAAGGACAAAAAGATCAACTTGCACGGGACGGTGAAAATGCTGCCGAACAATTTCTCACAGAAAAAGGATACACCGTTCTGCACCGAAATATCCGCTTTCCCGAAGGCGAACTGGATATCGTGGCAAAGTCGGGAAAAATGCTGGTATTCATCGAAGTCAAGACTCGGCAAACAGAAACATTCGGACAGCCGTATCATTTTGTTTCGGAACAGAAACAACGTCGGCAGGCGGCGATAGCAAGTCGATTCCTTTCGATTTGCCGACTACAGAATGTGCCAATACGGTTTGATGTCATATCCATCGTTTTACCGTCGGGGCAACCGCCGAAGATCGAACATATCGAAAATGCTTTTTTGATCAGCGACATTTTTCCCTGCTATACTACTTGTACTGTCTGACTTGTTTTTAAACCGTTTTCAACGCAAAAACAGCGGCACGAAGCAATGGATTTTCTTTTGCCTAATCACCCCATCTTACCTAATTTCCGCGGTGAAATTACAGCGTTTCCAGACAAATTCCGTGTTTGGAAAGAAAATCTGGAAGTCAGATAGTACAATTAAGAGAAAATGAGGTGACGAAAATCACGTAGCGAAACAAAATTGTGAAAAGCCGTATGCAGTAATGCCTGCACGCACGGATTAGTGGTGGCTCTTGGCGAGTAATCGTCCAGAGCCACCCGAGCATCGCATATCAACTTTTTCCCACTTGTCGAGAACCACAAAAAATTAAAAATTACACTATTTTTAGAGATGCCTTAAAGAGTGGCGGCTCTGATTTGCCATTTTCATGGTAAAATGGGGACATGAAATACGATCCTGCGAAAATCGAACCGAAGTGGCAAAATTATTGGGAAATCAACAAGACTTTCGAGTCGTCGCAAACACCCGGCGGTAAGAAGAAGTACGTTCTTGACATGTTCCCCTATCCCAGTGCCAATGGGTTGCACGTTGGGCATCCCGAAGGTTACACCGCTACTGACATCGTGTGCCGATTTGAACGCATGAACGGCACGACCGTGCTGCATCCAATGGGCTGGGACGCTTTCGGATTGCCCGCCGAACAGCAAGCGAAAAAGACCGGCATCCATCCTCGCACCATTACGGAAAACAACATCAACAACTTTCGTCGGCAACTCAAAATGCTCGGCTTTTCCTACGATTGGAGCCGCGAACTTTCGACGACCGATACCGCTTACTTCAAGTGGACGCAGTACATTTTTCTGCTCCTCTACAATACGTGGTTCGATTTTGAACAGCAGAAAGGACGACCGATTGACGAATTGCCAATTCCCAATGATGTGCAAGATGTCGAAGCGTACAAAGACGATCACCGATTGGCGTATCAGATCGAGGCACCGGTAAATTGGTGTCCCGCCCTCGGAACAGTTCTTGCCAACGAAGAGGTCATACAGGGACGCAGTGAACGGGGCAATCATCCGGTTGTGCGGATGCCTCTTCGGCAATGGATGTTGCGGATTACGGCGTATGCCGACCGGCTCGAAAACGATCTCGCCGCGCTCGACTGGTCGGAAGGGATCAAAGCATTGCAACGAAACTGGATCGGTCGCAGTACCGGTGCCGAAGTGGATTTCTTTGTATTTTTCTCGCACAAAGGCACAAAGGACACGAAGAAGGAGAATAACGAACCTTTGTGTTCTTCGTGCCTTTGTGAGAAACAAAAAAGATGGCAAGAAAAGCGTGCGAAAACCGGTTTCCCCCGAAAGCCCGGCGAGGATGTCCTGCGCATTTACACAACTCGTCCCGACACGCTCTTCGGTGCAACGTACATGGTCATCGCGCCGGAGCATCCCTTTGTGAAGCGGTTGACCACTGACGAACATCGGGAAGCTGTTACGAAATACTGCGAGCAAGCCGCGATGAAGAACGATCTCGACCGCACCGATTTGGCAAAGGAAAAAACCGGCGTGTTCACGGGGTCGTATGCAATCAATCCAGTCAACGGTCAGGAAATTCCGATTTGGATTGCAGATTATGTGTTGATTTCCTACGGCACCGGAGCGATTATGGCAGTGCCGGGACACGATACGCGGGATTACGAGTTTGCGAAACAGTTCGGGTTGCCGATTGTGGAAGTGGTACAAGAGACGGCAGACGGCAGACGGCAGACGGCAGAAGAGGGGAACCATAATTCCCCTCCCGTGGAGGGGTGTCATTTTGCTTCGCAAAATGACGGGGTGGTCTCCCCTGCCAAAAACATCCGCTCAACCGAAAAATACATGGAGTTACCATACAATCCTAAACTCAAAGAACGATCGCAAGAATTAAGAAAAGCAGGCAATCTTTCAGAGGTATTGTTCTGGAATCAAGTGAAGAAGAAACAATTCAAAAATTTGGATTTCGACAGACAAAAAATCATAGGTAATTATATTGTTGATTTCTACTGTGCGAACTGCAATGTAGTCATCGAAATTGATGGAGACAGCCATGACAACAAAGAAGAATATGATGCCGCAAGAGATGAGTACCTGAAAGGTTTAGGCTTGTCTGTCATTCATATCCTCGATATTGATGTGAAGAAAAATATCGACGCTGTAATGACGATGCTTCATAATCATCCTGCGATGAACCACCCCGCCCTATCGGGCACCCCTCCACAGGAGGGGAATTGTTTCACCGACGACGGCATTGCGATCAACTCCGGCAAATACGACGGACTCACGACGGCGGAATTCAAAGAACGTATCACGGCGGATTTGGCGCAGATGGGACTCGGTCGCAAAGCGGTGAACTACAAACTGCGCGATTGGCTTTTCAGTCGGCAACACTTTTGGGGGGAACCCTTTCCAATACTGCATGAACTCGATAGCGACGGCAAGATGACGGGACGAACGATTGCCCTTGATGCGCCGGAATTGCCGCTCGACATGCCGAAAGAGTTGCAATTCGATACCGAACACAATTCGCCGGAGCCGCCGCTCGAATCGGCTCCAAAAGATTGGCTTTTCATTGAACGCAACGGTAAAAAATACAAGCGGGAAACGAACACGATGCCCCAATGGGCAGGGTCATGCTGGTATTATCTGCGTTTCATTGATCCGAAGAATGACAAGGCGTTGGTTGATCCAGAGTTGGAAAAGCAATGGATGCCAGTCGATCTTTACGTCGGCGGCGCGGAACATGCGGTGCTGCATCTCTTGTATGCCCGATTTTGGCACAAGGTTTTGTACGATTACGGCATCGTGTCGCAACCGGAGCCTTTCCAAAAATTGGTCAATCAGGGAATGATTCTCGGTGAAGATGGACAGAAGATGTCGAAGTCGCGGGGCAACGTCATCAATCCCGACGATGTGGTCGCCCAGTACGGAGCGGACTCGCTTCGACTCTACGAAATGTTCATGGGACCGCTGGAATCGGTAAAACCCTGGTCGATGGAAAGTGTCGGCGGCGTTCGCGGTTTTCTGGATCGTGCATGGAAAATGATCGTCGACGCAACGGACGAGACCACCCCGCCGCTGCGCAGCACCCCTCCACAGGAGGGGAATAATTCCCCTCCTTCGGAGGGGTGGCATTTTGCGCAGCAAAATGACGGGGTGGTCTCCCCGTTAGTGCAAAACGTCCCACTCACAGAAGACCAAAATCGCATTTTACACAAGACGATCAAGTCGGTAACGCTGGACATTCAAAACATGTCCTTCAATACAGCAATCGCTCGAATGATGGAATTCACAAACTTTTTCCTCAAAGAAAAAGTGAGACCGAAAGAAGCAATGGAAAAGTTCGTGTTGCTCCTTTCGCCGTTTGCGCCGCATATTGCCGAGGAATTATGGTCGATACTGGGACACGAAAAGACGTTGGCTTACGAAACGTTTCCGACTTACGACGAAGAAGCGATGAAAGAGACGACGCTCGAAATTCCGGTGTCAGTCAACGGTAAGTTGCGGTCGAAAATCGTGATAGCGGCAGATGCCGACGAAGCGACGATGGAGCAACTTGCTCTTGCCGACGCAAAGACAGCGGAATGGTTATCGGGCAAAACGATAGTGAAAAAGATTATCGTTCGCGGCAAAATGGTCAACTTCGTGGTGAGATAATTATTTTCATCCATGGTGTGGAAAAATAAGATTCAAATTCTTCACACAATGGCGCAAAGAACCAAAATGATACTCCCTAAATGACGTAAGTTCCCTCACTCCGCACAGCGGAATCCGACATCCTGAAAGGAAAGCGATTGCGGTTGACTGCCACGTGCCGTCGTGCGATAGCCCGCATCACTGTTCTCAGCACTCAAAAAAGAACCGCCGCGAATCACTCGAAGCGGAACATTGTCCATACCGGCTATCGTTTCGCCGACATACCGTCCATTTTCCTTTCGGAGCATCTGCCGAGCGACCATGACTATTTCCCCCTCTTCCGTGGATGGTCCCGTCGGGTTGTCAGGGGGAGACCGCCGGTAATAATCGGCAGCATATCGGTCTCCGCACCATTCCCAAGCGTTGCCACCGACATCGAAAAGTCCATACCGATTGGCAGGAAATGAACCGACGGGAGCAAGAGCGAGAAAACCATCCTTTCCGGTGTTTTCGTCAGGAAATCTTCCCTGCCAATAGTTTGCAAAGTATTTTCCGTCAATTTGCCGTTGGTTTCCCCAGGGGTAGAGAGCGTCCAACAGTCCCCCTTTTGCGGCGTACTCCCATTCCGCTTCCGTCGGCAAACGCTTTCCCGCCCAGCGACAGAAAGCCTGCGCATCATCCCAACTGACATGAACGACGGGCAGATCAAGCATTGCCGTCATGGCACCGCCTCCGAGACCGGCATAGGGATTGTTTCCCGATGGATTTTGCCAATTTGCCCCGACCATCCGCACCCACGCTTTGCGTTCGGCATAGAAGTTGTAACTCCAACCTTGCCGTTCCGCCGTTGTTTCGTACAGGGTTTCCCGCACGAACAGTTGAAATTGCCGATTCGTAACCAGATAAATGTCAATCTTAAATGGAGTCAGTTGTACTTGGTGTGCCGGTTGTTGATCTTTTTCAGGAGCGGTGTCGTTTCCCATGCGAAAAGTACCGCCGGGCAACGCCTTCATCGGAGCGATGGGATCGAGTTTGGATCGATCGGCGAGCGGCGTGATCGCTTCTGGGGAAAGTGGACGGTCTCTATTGGACATACCGAGCGTCGGGATTTCTTCCTGTGTGAGCATTTCGCCCCGCTCTGGCAGCGTGATACCGGGATCGCCGAAGTCAATTTGGTTCTGCCGAGACAAGAATGCGTCGATTTGTTGTGATTCCCAAGCGGCGGAACGTTGCGGAGTATCGGTTGCGGTCGGCAGTTCGCCGTAAGCGGTCTCTCTCGGCGGTTCAATACGTTGAAGCGAAAAGGAAATTTGATACGCACCGATTCCCACCACCGTCAAAAGGAGAACCAGCCAAGCAATGAGTTTGATCGTCTCGTTGTGCATAAAATAGGCGGTTTTTATCAAGGGAATACTAGCAATTCTCCGTAAAAAAAACAAGAGAGAAATTTTGCCCAGCTTCCCTTACTGCAATGCCGGTGCTACCATTTATAGGGTGCCACAGAATCTTAAAATTCCGCCAGCAGACCGCTTGCATCCTCCCCTTTTTTGGTGTACAATGTTCCCCAGCAATTTAGCCCCTTCAACAATACACATGTCAGCGGACAAAAATATCGGTCGGATTACACAGGTCATCGGCTCCACCTTCGATGCAGAATTTGCAGAAGATAAACTCCCGGCAATTTACAATGCCGTCCGGGTCGATAACGAACAAAAAGGGATGCACGTCCATCTCGTCGGCGAAATCCAGCAGCACCTCGGTGGCGGAAAAGTCCGATGCGTTGCCCTCGGAACGACCGACGGACTCGTTCGCGGAATGGATTGCCTCGACACCGGAGCCCCCGTTTCCGTGCCGGTCGGTGAAGCAACCCTCGGTCGGGTCTTCAATCTGCTCGGCGAACCCGTCGATAAAAAAGGTCCCGTCAATGCCTCCGAATATCGTCCCATCCACCGTGATGCTCCCGAAATTACCAGCCTTGCCACCAAGACGGAAATCTTTCCGACCGGTATCAAGGTCATCGATCTTTTGACCCCGTTTGTCCGCGGTGGTAAAGCCGGTCTGTTTGGCGGGGCAGGTCTCGGAAAGACCGTGATTTTGCAGGAATTGATCGCTCGTATCGCCTCGAAGTATTCAGGAAACTCCGTCTTTGCCGGTGTCGGTGAGCGAACCCGCGAAGGAAATGACCTCTGGCTCGAAATGACCGAGGCAAAAGTCGGCGATACCGGAAAAAGCGTCATCGACCAGACAACGATGGTGTTCGGTCAGATGAACGAACCGCCGGGTGCTCGTCTCCGTGTCGCCCTTTCCGCTTTGACAATGGCAGAGTATTTCCGGGATGTAACGGGAACCGACGTGTTGCTCTTCGTGGACAACATTTTCCGTTTTTCGCAGGCAGGTTCCGAAGTGTCCGCTCTGCTCGGTCGTATGCCGTCGGCGGTGGGATACCAACCGACACTGGCTTCGGAAATGGGGGCGTTGCAAGAACGAATTGCTTCAACGAGCCGAGGGGCGGTAACATCGGTGCAAGCGGTGTACGTTCCGGCGGATGACCCGACCGGCCCCGCACCGGCAACGGCGTTCGGTCAGTTGGACGCGTTCATCTATTTGGAGCGGTCGATTTCGGAAAAGGGTATTTATCCGGCGGTCGATCCATTGGCTTCGTCAAGCCGGGTGCTTGACCCGCAATATGTAGGGCAGGAACACTATGATTGTGCCAGAGTGGTGCAACGGACGTTGCAGCGGTACAGGGAATTGCAGGACATCATTGCGATTCTCGGTGTGGACGAGTTGGCGGAAGAGGACAAACTCGTGGTGCATCGTGCCCGCCGAATGGAGCGGTTCTTGTCGCAACCCTTTATGGTGGCGGAAGTTTTCACCGGCAAGAAAGGGGAGTTCACGCCGCTGGAAGACACGATTCGCTCGTTCAAAGAGATCGCAGAAGGCAAGTGGGATCACCTTTCGGAACAGGCGTTTATGTACGTCGGTGGAATCGAGCAAGCAGCGGAACAAGAGGAAAAACTCCAAGCCGCCGCAAAGAAGAAATAACATCATGGCAACATCAAATTGGTTTGAGACCGGTACATTTATTCTCGACGGCGGTTGGGGTACGCAGTTACAACTTCGCGGACTGGGCATCGGCGAACATCCCGACCTTTGGAATTTGTCCCAACCCGATAAGGTTAAGGAAGTTGCATCGGCATACATCCAAGCCGGGAGCGACATTATTTTGACGAACACGTTCGGAGCAAACCGATTGTTGCTTGCCAAACACGGAGCAGAAGATAAAGTTGCCGAACTGAACCGCGCCGGTGTGCGGTTGTCCAAAGAAATCGCCCAAAAGCAAAACCGCCGGGTCTTCGCTTCCATCGGACCGTCGGGTGTGATGTTGATGTCGGGAACGACAACGCCGGATGAACTCTATGCGGCGTTTTTGGAACAAGCCGAAGCGATTGCCGCCGAGCAACCCGACGGAATCGTGGTCGAAACGATGAGCGATCCAGCCGAGGCGGTCTTGGCGGTCAAGGCGGCAAAGACGACCGGTCTGCCCGTCGCCGCCTGTATGGTTTTCGATACCGGAAAGAACAAGGATCGTACCATGATGGGCACCACCCCGGAGCAGGCTGTCGAACAGTTGTCCGCCGCAGGAGCAGACATTATCGGTGCAAACTGCGGACAGGGAATTGACGGTTTCATTCCCATTTGCCAGCGGATGCGAGCCGTTACGGCGTTGCCGCTCTGGATGAAAGCCAATGCAGGCTTGCCGGAAATCGTTGACGACAAAACGGTCTATCGTCAGACACCGGAAAAGTTTGCAGAGTCGGCAAAGAAACTCTTGGCAGCGGGTGCCAACTTCATCGGCGGATGCTGTGGAACAACGCCGGAGTTCATTCGTGCCTTGCGAGAGGGAAAATGATCTCTTGACGTGGTCAACAATTTTTGTAGAATACGGCGATATAAAAACCCTGCCGGAATGGCAACAAAAGTTTCACTCTCATGCCGAAAATTGTATTACTCGACCCCATTTCCGATGACGGAAAAAATATGCTCCAAAATGCTCCCGGTATCGAATTTGAAGACCGAATCGGACTCAAAGGGGACGAACTCAAGAAATGCTTAACCGAATTCGACGGTGCCATCGTCCGTAGCGGAGTCAAAATTACCGCCGAAGCCCTCGAAGGCAATACCCGACTCAAAGCGATTGCCCGCGCCGGTGCCGGGGTCGATAACATCGATACGAAAGCCGCCACCAAACAGGGTATCATCGTCATGAACACGCCCGGCGGTAACACCGTCTCGACGGCGGAGCAAACATTCGCTCTGATTTTGGCACTTTCTCGGAATACTGCCCCGGCATATCAGGCATTGATCGAAAAACGTTGGGATCGTAAAATCTTTACCGGCAACCAACTGGCAGGCAAAACGATTGGCATCGTCGGAATGGGACGCATCGGGCAAGTCATCACCGGTTATGCCAAAGCGTTCGACATGAAAGTCATTGCCCTTGACCCGTTTTTCACGGCGCAACGAGCCGAAGAATTGGGCATCACGCTCGTCAATAATTTTCACGACATGTTGCCGCAGATTGATTTCCTGACGGTTCACACGCCGCTGAACGACCAGACCCGCGGGATGTTCGGCAAGAAGGAACTCGAAATCGTCAAAAAGGGAGCAAAACTGATTAACTGTGCGCGTGGTGGAATTTACGACCGGGACACGCTTGTCGAAGGTCTCGAATCGGGCAAACTCGGCGGCGTTGCTCTCGATGTCTATGAAGAGGAACCCTGCACCGACCATCCGATTTTCGGCAAACCGAACGTCGTGTGTACACCGCATTTGGGTGCAAGCACCGAAGAAGCGCAAACGAACGTTGCTCTCGAAGCGGTGGAACTGTTGCTCGACTACTTCACGAACGGCACGATTCGGCAGGCGGTCAACTTCGGTACGCTTGATGCCAAGACGTTGGCATCACATCGGGGACATTTGAACGTTGCCTATCGGCTCGGAATGTTGTCGGCGCAAATCCCACTGGGGAATATCAAGTCGTGCAAACTTCGGTACAAAGGGGAAGTTGCGAACAAGGATACGAAACTAATTTCCAGTGCGTTTGCTGCCGGTTTGACAACGGCGGCGATGAATGAAGAAATCAGCATTGTGAGTGCCGCTCCGCTTCTCAAAGAGCGCGGCATTGACTTGGTCGAAGAAAAAACGTCGGAAATCGGCGAATTTTCGTCGCTCATTACGGCGGAATTGGAAGGTGACCAAGGCACCGTTTCCATTTCCGGCACACTTTTTGGCAGTTCCATGGCGCGGCTGGTGATGTTCAACGATTACCAGTTGGAAGGATATTTGGACGGCAATTTGCTGTTCCTGAATCATCAGGACAAGCCGGGCGTGATCGGCTCGCTGGGTGCCACGCTGGGCAAGCGGAATTTAAATATCAGCAATATGTCGGTGGGGCGTTTGAAGAGTTCCCGCAAGCCGGGAGAATTTCACATCGGCGTACTGGCGTTGGATAATGAGCCGGATGCGCAAACGCTCCAAGAAATCGCAACACTGCCTCCCGTGGCGAAGGTCTATTCCGTCAAACTTCCCGCCGCCGATGTGTTTCCCGTCTGGATGGGGTAAAAGAAGTCCTGGGAGAATATGTGAATGAATGATTCCCCCATTGGAACAACGCCGCAAAAAAGGTACCCTATAAACTATGGAAGCGGAATTGCTCAAACGTATCCGTGCTTTGCCGGGCACCGAGTTAATCGGCGACGATGCGGCGGTGATTGGCGACCGGCTTATCACCGTCGATATGCTGACGGAAGGGGTCGATTTTGTCCTTGCCGAAGCCGACCCGAAGTGGATCGGTCGCAAAGCCCTGGCGGTCAATTTGAGCGATATTGCGGCAATGGGCGGAGTACCACGCTGGATTTTCGTGGCGGTGGCACTGCCACGAAATGGAGCATTGGAACTTGCAGAGCAACTGCTTGCCGGAATGCAACCGCTGATCGATAAATACCACCTGGTTTTAGCAGGCGGCGACACAAACACCTGGGACGGCGGACTCGTCGTGTCGATTACGGTCATCGGTTGTGCCACCGCAAAGGGCGTGTTTCGCCGAAACGGTGGGCAAGCGGGAGATCGCCTCTTGGTAACGGGAAAACTCGGCGGAAGTATTCTGCGGCATCAATTTTTCTTTGAACCCCGCATTGACGAAGCACTCTATTTGAACGAGCACTACGAAATCCATGCGGCGATGGACATCAGCGATGGATTGACGTTGGATTTGCACCGCCTTGCGACGGAAAACCGATTGGGGGCAACGCTTTACGAGTCGGCAATTCCGATTACGGAAGATGCCGTAACGCTCTCACAGCAATCGGGACGTTCAGCATTGGAACATGCTCTCTCGGACGGTGAGGATTTTGAATTGCTGCTTGCAGTTTCTCCGCAGGAAGCCGAAAAATTGCTTTCGGAACAACCGTTTCGAAACACGTCGGAAGTGATTCTGTACGACATTGGCGAACTGACTGCCGAGCCGGGACTCCGTATGGTAACGGCAAACGGAGTTGCCAATCCTCTTGCACCTTGCGGTTTTGAACATTGAAACCGGAGTGCCGGCTCAATGTTAACCTCTGCCGGTTGTTTCGGTTTTTTCTCTTTTTCTGGTTTGACGGGTTCCAATAGTCGTTTTATAGCGGTCATTCCACGTGTTCCGATAATGACTGATAGAGCGTCTGGTTCGATGCTCCCTAAATAATTTTCAGGTTTTCACAGGAGGTCTTTGTGGGACTTTTAGCAAGTATTTTTAATAACAGCAACGTCAAAAATAATCGACAGAAAAATCGCAATTTCAGGGTTTGCCGAATCGAGGAAATGGAATCACGTGATCTCCTTTCGGCTTCTCCTTATGACCCGCCTGCTCCGATTGACTTCGGAGTCGTCTATTTCGACCCGTACTCTCCTACCCTTGTCAATTCGAACCTCACAGATAGTCAGTGGCAGGTCGGAGAGAGCGTTTTCACTATTTCGTGGAGTGGCGGAGCAGAAGGCACACAACTCACCGAATTGACCATTACGCTCCATGATGGTTTAGGTTTATACTTCAATATCGACAACACGGGGCAACAACCGGAAAATGGGGGACCCATTCCGTTTAGTCTTACCGACAAGAGTGATGTTAAGGTTCTGAAATTTGACCTTTTAGACGAAAGAACTGTCCACATTACCATTGATGGTGATTTTACCGAAGGAATGATTCTCGAATTTTCCGTCGGCGTTAATAATGCGCTCAAGCACAACGACCACTCCGAGCCGAGCGTTCAAGGTGCAACGTTCCACGGGTCGGAAGCCTCGGCTGTCTTCAAATTGGAAAACTACAAAGACACGGAAATCGAGGTAAAATTCAAAGATACTTATACCGTTCCTGACGGTTTATCGGTTCCCTCGGACAATTACGGAGTGTCCGAAGATGTTTCCGACAAATACAAGGCTGCCACGGCGGGAGCCATCGCACAAAAACAGCAAGAGGCACTCACTGGCATCATTTCCGGTATCGTTTATCACGACAGGAATAACGACGGAAACATTGACCAGGGAGAGGAAGGAATCGCCAACGTAACACTTTCGCTCTGGCAGTGGAACGAAGAACTGCAACGGTATGAGGATACCGGTCAAACGGCAACCACCAATGAGCACGGCTATTACAAATTCGAGGGCGTGGATGCGTTTCATAAATACCAAATCCATGAAACGCAACCGACGGGCTACGAAAACGGTAAAAACTCCATCGGAACACTTGGCGGAGTAGAGAACGTTCATGATTTTATCGAAGATATTTGGATGCCCCCCAATGGTGCTGGCGAACATTATAACTTCGGCGAATACAAAAACGGTTCGATTTCCGGGCACGTAACGGAAGACAATGGCACACCGATTCCCGATACAACCGTGGAAATTTACGACACCGACGGAAATAAAATCGGTGAAACGACCACGGACGACAACGGTTACTACGAGTTCACTGACCTTCCGCCGGGAGAATACTGGGTGAAGGAGTACCGAGACAACGAGAAGTATTGCGGCGGCGGCGGTTCCGAAGGGACGCTGGATGGCATGTACAACGAAGACGACAATGCAATCTACGGTATCGTTCTCCGCTCCGGCGACGAAGGAGAAAATTACGATTTCTATGCCAATCGAAGAGGCGAAATCAGCGGGTACGTCTATCTCGACTCGAATAAGGACGGCATACGTAATGACGGAGAGCCGGGAATTGCCGACGTGAAATTGACCCTCTGGGTGTGGAATGGCACGAGTTATGTCCAGACCTCGAAAACGGCATTCACTAACCAAGACGGCTATTACGAGTTTACGGGACTTTGTCCGGGGAACAAATATCAAATCCGGGCAGAACATCCAGACGAGGACGACTGCTGGTTCATCTCCGTCGGTACAATTGATGGCAATGAAGTGGGAAAAGAGTCGACGAGACACGATGACACCATCAGCACCATTTTGCTGCCGCCGGGTGGAAAAGGGGAAGAGTATAACTTCGGCAGGCAAATAGACGCCCCCGTCGAGCCGCCGCCGCCACCGCCTCCTCCTCCGCCGGAGCCGCCGGAAGAACCGGTTGAGCCAGGCGAGCCAGGACCGCCAGGACCTCCAGGTCCTCCGGGAGAGCCGGGACCACAGGGACCACCGGGAGCGGTAGGGGGAACACCGAGTTCACCGGCGTATTACATTCCGGCAAGACCGATGGGAGCCGCTGGACCGGCAGGAGTTGCTGCTGCACCCAATTGGCAAGCCCCGTTCTTCACGGAACCGATGCGGGCGGGCTACGGAGGCGGCGGAGCCATGGGGGGAAGTGCAGATTTCTCATGGCATTTGAGCGTCGTCAATGCCGGTTATCCCCGAACCAATGGTTCGACGGATGGCATTGCCGTCAATGAACTCGCCAGCAAAACGACGATGGTTTTGTCCGATGCGGAAGGTAGCACCACCAGCGGCGCACGCTATGTTTCGGTGGCTTGGACTCCCTTGCCGATGAATCAATCCGGCTGGTACGTCCGTGGCAAAGACGGCGTTGTCCGCAAACGATTCTCTTTCGGTCCCAATGGTGGAATACCGGTCGTCGGTGATTTCAGCGGCGATGGCATTGACAAAATTGCTGTCTTTCACGATGGAAATTGGTACATTGACATCAACGGCAACGGACAGTGGGACGAAGAAGACCTCTGGGCACAAATGGGCGGTCCGGCTGACCAACCGGTTGTGGGAGACTGGGACGGCGACGGCAAAACGGACATCGGCGTGTTCGGACCGGCATGGAGCGGTGACCAACAGATTATGGCTGCCAAGTCGGGATTACCGACCGACTTGAATGCGACGGTCTCTGCAAAGCCGAAAAATGTGCCGCCGGACATTTCCATTAACGTGTCGATGAACAATGCCAGAGCGATGAAGCACTCACAGAGCGGCGGAGTTCGGCTTGACGTGGTCGATCATGTTTTCCAATACGGAAACGAAGGGGACAAAGCGTTTACCGGCGATTTTACCGGCGACGGAATTGCGACGATTGGTGTCTATCGGGAAGGTAAATGGTACATTGACCGCACCGGCACCGGGCAGTGGGATGAAAATGCCGTCTTCGTGAACAATGCCGACTTCGGCATGGGACCGGAAGGGATTCCGGTGATCGGCGACTTCAACGGCGACGGCATCGACAAGATCGGACTGTACGTGGATGGCGTTTGGCATTTGGATACGACGGGGGATTTCAAGTTTGACACGCAGATTGAATTCGGCGAGTTGGGAGACTATCCGGTCGTCGGCGATTTCGATGGCAGCGGCATTGCTCAACTGGCGGTCTATCGTGCGAGTACGGCGGAATCGTCGTATGCAAGTGCTCCGGCAGCGGCACCGGCAATGGGTGAAGGAATGGTTGCCGGACAGTTTGGCAGCGATCAGGCTGCCGAAGTGAGTCAGGAATCGCTGAAGCATCACGGTCGTTCGGTGTCCACACCGCACACGAATGCACCATTAATGCGGGGAAGGTAATGGGACAGGTTACAGTCCGATTCCTTCCATCGTAAGGTCACTTAACTGTCCCGGTCGCACGACGATGGGACAGTCACGGCGGAGTTCCGACCAGCCGACCAAGTTTGCCGTGAACTCCAATTTCCATGTAACTTCGTTGTTCTTCGAGCGAAAAGAATGCATGCCCCCCTCTGGCAGGTGCAGAAAAAACTCTTCATGGAGCGGTGATTCCGGCGTGGTACTGAAATCTGACAGGGAAAAGACTGTCTGCCGAAACACGTCATGGCGATTCGTTACCGTATCTGTTCCTTGATGGAATCGGGCAATTTCTTCGCAGACCAAGTCCACCGACAGACGTTCAAACTGCAACGTCCCTTCCTGATGGAGCAGTATCCGATATTTTCTGTTGGGATAAATCGGGTGATCCGAAACTTCCAACAAGGTCGGAGCCACGCGAAACGTGATCCAAAGTTGCCGGGCAACTACCCAATACAATACGAGTCCAACCCCGCAAAACAGACTGCGAAACAACATGCTCACGAGTTGATTCAGCCAGTTATTCGCCGGTTCAAAAAAGGATTGAATCAAAATAACAACGGCAATGATCATCCAAGCCGTCGCAAAGATGATTTGTCCGATCAATGGAAAAAATGGTCGTTGTCCCAGCGGCAAACGGTAGGACAGATGCGTTCCCGGACTCTCATTGATTCCTCGAATGTCTGGAATCGTTACCCAATCCGAAGCATGTGTTGTGGAGTCTTTCGACAAAGTGAGCAAAGCGGCTTGTCGCTCTTTGGAAACAGCCAATAAACGGAAAGACTGCGGCAAACCGGCGAGACCAAGAACGATGAGAGAAAAAGAGAGCAGAAGCAGGAACCAGCCCCAAATCGAAATGTGCCACACAACAATGACCTGCTGGGGATCATTCACGCAATACCAACAGTTTGTCCGCCGACCAACGATGAAAGGGGCTAATGCCGATTGTGTCTGTTCGACATCAGCAGTAAATCCCCCTTTGGGTTGCAAAGAAGTATAATCGAATGTCCAGACGTGGTAGGTTTTTCCCTCGACGGTATGTTCGAGCAGTATTTCGGGACGGCATCGGACTTCCGAGCCAAAAACCTGTTCGGCAACCCGCTTGTCCAAAATAATTCCGTGTGAAGGCACAAACTCTTGATACAGTCTCAGTTGCGGAAGAGCCCAGGTCCAGAGTTGAAGCACAAAAATGACGATTCCGACGATAACCATCGTCAAAAACGCCAGTGCTTCTCCCCATCGAATTTGCGAAAGCCGATTCCGTTTCATTGAATTTTAGTCGAAACTATCGTGAAATTATATCACAAATCCTCCTTATGGTACGTGGATATTCAACGGATGTACCGGCTCTGGGGTAACGGGGGCAGGTAATGGATTGCCCCCACACGAGGACACGTTGATGGCTCGCACAGAATCGCTACAATGAACGGCATGGAAGAAGAACATTTAGCCGGAACTGGAAAATATCAGGTCGGTGCCCGACGCTACCGTCCGCAAACGTTCGATGAACTCATCGGACAACCTCATATTGCACACGCCTTGTCCAATGCGATCACATCGGGACGCATCGGGCACGCCTATCTCTTCTCAGGGACGCGCGGAGTCGGAAAAACCTCCACCGCCCGAATCTATGCCAAAGCCCTGAATTGTGAGAAA
>Ga0082212_10006266_pt1 | contig 16043 bp, 14 predicted proteins | sample TergutNt197P3_FD_71548 | JGI IMG/M metagenome (GOLD analysis project Ga0082212, IMG submission 71548) | Neocapritermes taracua P3 segment gut microbial communities from Petit-Saut dam, French Guiana - Nt197 P3 | ecosystem: Host-associated > Arthropoda: Insects > Digestive system > Gut ... | reverse complement strand
GGCAACCTCCGAAAACCCCGAACTCTGCGTTACGCTCCCTCGACAAAATGCTCATTTACCTGGTGTAAACTCCGCTTTTGTCTCGGTCGCAAGCCTTGATTTCGGGGTTTTCGGAGGTTGCCTAATTTATATGACAGCACGCTTCCCAAAAAATTGGAATGGTGTGTAATGCCAAACCACGTACACATTCAGTTTATTCATTCCTCAATGCGTCTATCGGGTTTACGCGTGAAGACCGCAATGCCGGGATAAGCGCCGCTACTGCCGCTATCACAAGCAATATCGCGCAACTGATCAGCCACGTAAACGTGTCGCCGATATTCACCTGTACAAGGTATCCGGAAAGCACCCTGGCCAGAATCCACGCCATAAATAATCCAAACGGCAATCCAATGAGTATCGCGCGTATGCCGCGCCAGAACGCAAGTTTGAGAATGTCCCAGGTCTGCGCGCCCATCGCCATGCGTATGCCTGTTTCTTTTGTTCGGGATTTGGCGGCCAGCGTCGCGGTGGCGTATACCGCCAAACCTGAAACAATAATTCCCAAAACAGCAAAACCGAAAAGCAAACGAAGCGTCAGACGCTGGTTCATCGTGGCGTCTTTTACATATTCGCTCAATGGCTCAATTTCAATCCAGTCAAGCGGAAAACCGGAGAGTCGCTGCCGCGCGTTTGCATGGAAGTTCTGAAACGAGGCATTGGGGCGAAGTTTTACCAGAATCTCAATTTTTGCTCCCGTTACAGTGCCGTCGATGCGAGGAATATACATCACAGGGACAAAATCCCTGTTTCCCGGAAAGTGATGAATATTGCGCACAACGCCCACAACTTCACGAGAAGGATTTGTTCCGCTTCTTGTGTGAAATGTGTTCCCGATAGGGTTTTCTCCAGGCCATAGACGCTCCGCCGCCGCCTGATTGAGAATCGCCGTAGCGGCTAATGTCCCATCTCCATCACGTCGTTGAATGGCATTTTCTATATCAGCCTCTGTGAAATAACGTCCGAGAACAAGTGGAATCCCCAGTAAATTAAACGCGTCAGGATTTATAGTTACGCTGGAAAACGCCGCGTCACCGGTTTCCCCGATTTGCACTTTGTATCTATCCGGCAATTCTTTATATACGGGCGAAAGGATCGCCGCGCCTCTAATGGCGCGCGCGGAATACGGAATTGGGCTTACAATGCCGACGGAAATAACCTCCGGCATTGCGCGTAATTCATTTTGGATATCATGATTTATTGCCATGGTACGGCTTCCAGTGCCGCCAACAACGGTGTTTATTATCGACACCACCGCTATATCGCGCGAAGACCATCCGATGGGAATATCAACATTAAACATAATACTGCGTATAAGTACGCCTACACCGATCAACAGAGCCAGCGACAGACTCAACTGCGCGCCGACAAGAAGCTCCTGGGTGGAAAATAACTTGCGCTTGCCGACGCCGGTCGCCGCCTTCAGATAAGTATTGAGATCAAGGCTCGTCGCGTACAAAGATGGAATAAGGCCGCCAATGAGCGTTGCAACCATCACCAGCACAGCCCAAAATGCTATTTTTACGGGGACGTCAACCGCTCCGCCTCGCAGCTCCGGCATTTGCGCCAACATCCATGCGCTCACCATTTCGGAAAGCCACAATCCCGCAAGGCCGCCTGCCGCCACCAGCGGCAGCGTTTCGCGCAGCATTTGAAAAACCAGGTTCCGGCGTGACGCGCCATAAATCAGCCGTGTGACAATTTCCTGTTTTCGCTTTACTCCCTGCGCAATAAGCAGATTCACCACTCCGGCGCATGCAAGCAAAAGAAACAGGATTGCCGCCGCTCCAAGCATCCGGAGCATCGGACGTTTATTGCCGTAAAGATAAGTTTGCAGCGGCTGCAATATGGGACCACTGCCGCTGAGTCTTACGTTTCCCATTACCACATCGACAGTCAATGAAGTGTCGATCGTTTTCAGCGCTTCCGCCGCCTGTACCGCCGATACTCCGGGACGCAGACGTCCCATATACTGCCCCGTGTTGCCGGGATTGCCCCATAGAGTGCCGCCTCTTACCCATTGCCAGATATCCGTATCAAAAGGAAAATTAAAACTTATAGGCATTACGCCGATGATTGGAAGCTGGTTTCCGTCCGATGATAAAAGATAGCTTCCAACCACATCCGTTTTTTGCATCAGTTCATTGCGCCAGAAGCGGTTGCTGACAACATAACCAACCCGGTGTTCATTTCGTCTGAAATCGGAACCAATCAGCGGCTTGACGCCGAGCGTTTCAAAAAAATCTTCGCTTACTCGCAGGGTGTTCACTTCAAGCTGTCTGTTCGTATCAGGAACGCGAATTTGCATTTGTTCGGGGTTCCAGACGGCCATGTTTGAAAAAACCCTTCCCATGATTTCCTCATGATCAAAACTGCCTGTCCCGATTCTGAACAGCGGAATACCGCCGCCTATTATCATAAGCTGCTCCGGCTGCGGAAAAGGCAGCGGAGAATAGAGCGTTGAGTAGACTGGATTGAATATAGCCGTTATGCCGCCCATTCCCAATGCCAACAGCAATATGATTGACAACGTTACTCCCGGCTGATGCCGCGCCCTGCGCCACGCGTGCCGCATATCTGCCATGAAAATTCGCATGTTTAACTCCGTTTACTAATTGCCTATCCGTATATCCGTTATTCTTCCGTCAAAAGTTGCGTTAACCGATATTACGGTGTAATCAAATGACATCTCTACTTTTGTTATGAACGCAAAAGCCTCGCCGTCAATTAGTGTCGGACTGTATCGCCATTGCCTGACTGCTTCTATCGCGGCGGGTATAAAGCGGGAGTCCCCTTGAATAACCTGTATTTGTTCAACAATCCCATATTCATCTATCACAAGTTCAAATTCAATTGCTCCGCCAATTTGCTGCAATGCCGCGTTCGCCGGATATTCCGGAGAAACCTGCTTAATCAGTTTTCCCTCCTGAACATGCTTTCCCCTGCGATTATACTCGCTAAACTTAATTAGAGATTCTGCGCGCCGCGATGAATTAACCAACAGAAGCGGTATGTCGGGATTCTTTTTTATCCAGTCTTTGACGGTTTTAACAGCCTGTTTTATATCATTTGAATTATAATTCGGCCACGTTGTTTGAATGATCCGCCTGTAATCTTCATCTTTCGCATTTTCAGGAAGGAATTGCCGAACCGATACCCCCTGGATTTTATACTCGTACTTAAGAGAAGGGGTTAAATAAAACGGAATATATACGGCATATTTTGAACCGTTCCCGCCTTCCTGGAACATAAACGAAGAGGAAATAGGACTGTTTGCGTTAGGTTTGCCGCGTCCGTATGCCGCCTGACGAAAGAATCCATCGAAGCTGCCCGGAACAGGTGAATTACCGGGTTCGCTTCGCGAGGTTTTCGCTGCTGTCAGAAGCAGTATAAGTAAAGTACAAAAAATGGCGGTCCTTTTCATTTGTTCCCCATTATTTTTCCAGACCGTATTCATCCGCTTCAGGCATTATTTCATTTAACGATTCTTCTATCGCGCTGAACGAAATTTTTGTATCGGCATTAAACGCTTTGTAGTTAACGTATCTGTATTTATATACAGATGAAGGCTGCCCGTTTTCTCGAAATAATTCGACAGTTTTTGTAATTGGCAAATTCAGGAATTGATTCCTGATTTTTATTTTGGCATATTCATTTTGAGCGTTAAGAGTATGCCGGGTAACTATAGGCTTGGAATCAGCGGAGTATGGAGCGGTGAAAAGGTGATAATCCATGGTTAAATTGTCCCTGTTTAATTGAACAAGTTCCATATCTTCGGCGTCAATAAAAGCTTTGCTGTTATACGCAATCTGCCAGGACATTATTTCGCCGGTTTTCGGATTCTTTTTTTCTGATTCTCCGGTAAATGTTTCTTTCTTGGTTATTTCTACCACATAAGCATTGCGACCGTTGATTTTTTCCATTCCTTTCAACTGGTAATTAAAACAGCTTTCGTATTGTCTATCAAACAATACGATAAAATCCGAATATGGGTGTCCTTTCGCCCAAATCGGCTCATCGAATCTGAAGCTGTCAACTTTCCTGGTTTTATTATTTTCTTTTGCGGATAACATCACACGCTCTTCGTGAAAAATGCCCTCAAGCCTGAACGATCCCAATGTCCCGTAAACAAAATCACAATCGCCGCCGTCGTGTTTCCCTTCAGCAAAAACACGGTATTGAAAAATTATGTTTGTTGTTGTTTTTATTCTACCTTTATTATCAAATTCCTCTATTGTAATTTCTTCGTCGCTAACAAAATCAGCCAAATGTTCTTTAAGGAAATCCACATTATTTTGAACGGCTGAAAGGATATCTGAAATGGAAATATTCGTATTCTGGGTGCTTAAAGGGAAGACGAACATTGTCGAAAACAGAACCAGAGTGGAGCAGACAAAAAACATAAAAAGAAACTTTGCGCTGAAAAGGTGATACTTAATTACATTCTTAATGTTATCTATCATGTCACACTCCTTTTATCCCGGATACCGAAGTTTAAGCGCGGCCTGAAAGACCGTCTACCTGGGCGACATTTTACTATTCGGAAGTCCGAAGTCTTTCAAACTGAGTTCGGGGTTGATCAGCGCTTCCCTGATACGCAACTCTGTTGTGAACATTGTTTCAGCATCGAACGTGGTAATAATCCGCGGCAGCATAATGCCATTTACAGAAAAACGATCCTGAAACCGTATTTCATCATGATCCGGCTTCTTCAATCCTGATGCAACGGACGACGAGCCGCCGCGCAGATCGCCGCCGACAAGTATGCTGCCGCCGGGCAACGGCGGCATTTCAGGCTTTTTGTATCTAATAGCGGAAGGGTAGCAGGTTTTTGAGTCAAATTCAATTTCACCCAACGAACCGTCCTTTTTTGTCAAGGTAAATACGCCGGACGTCGATCCGGATGAAATCGTCACAGGCGATGCGCCGGTTTTCATCAGCATTCCAACTAAAAAATGCAACCATTCGTCTATCTTAATATTTGTCTGGTGATTGACAATGATTGCAACATCTCCGGTTATAGGTGCTTCTTGTGAGCTTTTACTATCCGGCGCAAGGCGTCCCGCCATTATCGGCGGTATCAATATTCCCTGGGAAACGCCTCTATACAGCTGGATATTGTTTGAGTTCGTAGTGATTTTTAAAAAACTGTCAGGCAATAATATCCGGATTTCAAATTCCTCCGGCGGGGGCGATTTTGGAGTCATTCCATTTGGCAATACGAATCCATCAATGAAAGAAAGTATCGTTGTTCCCTTAATGATAAGCGACTTTATATTGCCGATTTTGTCAGCGCCGCCAATCGCCTTTATAGCGGCATCCACTGCTTCTTTTGCCTTCTGGTCTTTCGTTATGATTCCTCCGGATTGCGCCATTAGAAATACAGCGCAAAGGCAAATCGCGGTAACAACATTAAGGTAATAATAAAGTCGCTTTTCCATATTCATTTTTTAACCCGGATCCCGAAGTTAAACGGCGTTCAAACGCCCTGAAAGGGCGTAGCATAACAGCCCAGGGCAAAGGCGCAACGCGCCGACGCCCTGGGTAAGAGAATAAAAACATACAGCCGCCCTGTAAGGGCAAGGCAATATGGCACAGTGGTTCATGATCGTTTGTAGCCGTTGACTTCGGAATCCGGGTTTAATCTCCATTGGTTAAATTCAATTTGCTTCAAGCATTTCTTCAATTGACGATTCATCAATCGGGCTAAAGTTGATTTTTGTATCTACGCCGAACGCTCTGTATTCGCCATACCTGTATTTATATTCAGCGGCGGGGTGCCAGTTTTTCGTCTGTTTTCGAAAGATATCCGTTAGTTTCTCATATCCCTGAACTCTATATTCAAAAAGTTTAACGTTTTTTGCCACAGGCAGCGTCAGGAATTGATCCCTGATTTTCACTTTTTCATATTCATATTGAACGGTGAAAACAAATTCTTTTATGTTTGCGCCGCTTCCGTAATTTATGCCGACAGGTCTTCTGTTTAGCTGAACTATTTCCATTGTTTTGGCATCAACCAGTAAAATCCCATCATATTTTAAATTCCATGATACGCCTACGTTGCCGCTATATGTACCCGCCGATGCTCCATCGGCGTCGCGGTTTCCAATATCAATTTCTTTCTGTTTTATCTCTATTACATAAACATCGAGTTCTTTGAGTTTTCCAATACCAAGCAGTTTGTAGTCGAAACACTTTTCGTATTGTTTGTCAAATAACACGAAAAGACCGGCATAGCTGGAGCCTCTGGCCCAAAATTGCTCGTCAAAATTTCCTACTTTATTTCTGGTTATATCATGAATTATTTTCGTGGATAATATATTGCGTTCTTCACGCAAAAAATCAATAGGCTGCGTTGATTCCAGTACGTCAAAAACAAATTTACAATCGGAAGTATATTTTGTTTTTGTTACGTCAGGAATAACACGATACCAGGAAACCAGGTTCGTTGTTTTCGAGGGCCTTCCTCTTTCGTCAATTTCTTCATCAATAGTGATTTCTTCCTTGCTGATAAGATCAATGATTCGATTCTTCAGAATATCCACATTTTTCTGAAGCGCCTCAATGACCTCTGCTTGAAACTGAAGGTTTTGAATGTTCTTCGAAATTGAAATTTCTGAATCCTGGGCATTTGCGGAGACCGCCCACATTACCGAAACCAGCAGAACCTGTATTACAACAAGAGAGGTTCTTGCAAAACCCCTGGGAGCGCGGACATCTTGTCCGCAAATCCTTGAAAAATGCGCGCAGAATGCCCGCGTTCCCGGCCAAGCCGGAGGTTTTGCAAGAACCTCAAGATAAATACTTTTTTGTTTCATAAATTACCCACTTGTCTCATAATTCATAATTGATTATTCCCGCAAAGCGTCTATTGGATTTACACGGGTCGCGCGTAACGCCGGAAGAAGCGCCGCGACCGTCGCTATGAAAAGCAATATCGCGCAACTGATCAGCCACGCAAAGGGGTCGCCGATATTCACCTGTACAAGGTATCCGGAAAGCACCCTTGCAAGAATCCACGCCAGAAACAGGCCAAACGGCAATCGGCTGATATCCCCTGGGTTCAGCGTTATTTGCTACGTCAAGTTCCGTGAAATAACGTCCGACGACAATCGGAATGCCCATCGTATCAAACCCTTCAGGGCTTACGTTCACAAAAATGGCGTCCATATCCCCTTTTTCGTTTGTCCGTATCACATTTTGACGCGCCGGATTTTTAAATATCGGGCGATTGGCCAGAAGGCCGGCCTGCGTGGAAAACGGAATCGGAAACATATATCCCGCGGACATAACACCCGGAATCGCGCGCAGCTCGTGGCGGATATCCCGGCTAAACAACATTAACTGCGGCGCATTGGAGCGCTGTGGTTCAATTGTTACAACAATAATATCACGCGATGACCATCCGACCGGAATCTCAACATTAAACATCATGCTGCGTAAAAGTACTCCCATGCCGATTAAAAGCGCAAGCGCAAGACCAAGCTGTACGCCGACAAGCAGTTCCCGTGCGGAAAGAAACCGCCGCTTGCCCCCGGATGCCGTTTTAAGATAAGTGTTTAGATCAAGGCTCGTCGCGTATAAGGAAGGAACCAGTCCGCCGATAAACGTTATCGCCATTACAAGCGCCAGCCAGAACGCTATCTTTACGGGAACGTTTACCGTTCCGCCGTGCAGCGCAGGCATTTGCGCAAACATCCACGCGCTCGCAATTTCGGAAAGCCATAATCCCGCCAACCCGCCCAGCACGACCAGCGGGAGCGTTTCTCTCAGCATTTGAAATACCAAACCGCGCCGCGTCGCGCCATAAATCAGCCGCGTCGCTATCTCCTGTTTCCTCTGCGCGCCCTGCGTTATAAGGAGATTTACCACTCCGACGCATACAAGCGCAAGAAACAGGGCCGCAGAAGCTCCAAGCATTTTAAGCATCGGGCGCTGATCCCCGTAAAGATCAATTTGCAGCGACTGTAGAAGCGGCCCGCTGATTGTTTTTACATTCCCCTGCATCGCTTCTAAAAAAAACGAGTCGCGGCCGATGGTTTGCAGTTCTTTCGCCGCCCCTTCACTGGATATTCCGGGACGCAGACGGCCGATAACCTGCATGTTGGTTCCAGGCCCAGCCCATACGGATACGGATCCGCTGCTAACGCAGCGCCAGATATCGGTATTATACGGAAAATGAAAATTTTCCGGCATTATGCCGACAATTGGAAACGGGCTTTCACTTATCGGCGAGACAAGGCTTCCGACGGCATCGCGCTTTTGCATAAGTTCATTGCGCCAGAACCGATTGCTTACAATAAAACCACGGTGGTTTTCTTTGCGGCTGCAATCTGAACCCATAATAGGCTTGACGCCGAGCGTTTCAAAAAAGCTTTCGCTTACAACCAGTTGATTCACCTCCAGTTCTCTACCCCAAGATATCCGCGCAAACAGGTTTTAAACGCTATTTTGAATGTATAAAGTCCTCAAATTCTTTCAGGCTGAGTTCGGGATTGATTAAGACTTCCTCAATAAGCAACTCTCTATCTATTCTGTCTGCCGACGCTGTAATGACACGGGGAAACATAATGCCGCCAACGGAAAAGCGGTCACGGAATCGCCTTTCGAGATTAAAGACTTGCGGCGGTGATGTTACTATTCGACCGCCCATCTCTCCAACTTGTGGAACAATCATGGCGTATCTGATACTGGACGGATACCCGGTTTTTGAGTCAAATTCGACTTCACCTATGTTTTTACCCTCGTTTGTTATGGTAAATCTGCCTGACCCTTTGCCGGAAGAAAGCGCCAGCGGCATGTAATCGGCTTTCATAAATGTTCCGATTAAAAAACATAACCAATCGTCTATCCTGATATTGAAATCGCCGGATATAATATTCGCGTTGGACGAACTGCTCAATGGCGCACCACGGGAAACGCCGCTATGCGTTGTCCGGTCGGTAAACCTATCTATCTGGATAAAGCTGTCAGGCAGCAATATCCGGAGTTCAAAGTCATATTTTTCGGAACCAGCCCTGGTCCAATTAATCTGCGTCATTGCATTACCGCTGATCGCATTGACGCCGCCATAAAATAACCCGTTTGTTCCGGTTCCTTTCAGGATAAGCGATTTTATGTCACCGATTTTGTCCGCGCCGCCAAGAGCTTTAAGCGCTGTGTCAACCGATTCTTTCGCTTTTTGGTCTTTCGTGGTAATACTGCTGGATTGCGCCATTAACAATAAGGCGTAAAGGCAAATCGTGGTAACAACATTAAGGTAAATAAAAAGTCGCTTTCCCATATTCACGTTTTAATCTCCAGTGGAGGCGTCCTCGCCAGCGTGTAATTGATTAACAGGGCGGTTCGTGAACCGCCCCCTGCATATTTGAACGCGCGCCTTCGGCACGCATTTTATTGATTCCACGCTGGCGAGGACACCTGCGCTTCCGGCAACCTCCGAAAACCCCGAACTCTGCGTTACGCTCCCTCGACAAAATGCTCATTTACCTAATGTAAACTCCGCTTTTGTCTCGGTCGCAAGCCTTGATTTCGGGGTTTTCGGAGGTTGCCTTCCATGTTAAAAATTGTTACACACCCCAGCCTACGCCGGCTCTTGCTACGGATGCGCCCGAAACATCGACAATTGCCGCGCCGCCGTCAACCAGCAGCATGGCGCCTGTGATGAATGAAGCGTCATCGCTGGCAAGGAAAACAACCGCTCCTGCGATTTCATCTGTTTCAGCCGGATGACGCAGCGGCACGCTTTCGGTCATCACTTCCAGGGCGTCTTTATTAATTGCTTTTGAGAGACTCGCCATGGCGTTTACAAGCATTTCAGTTCTGGTCGCGCCCGGAGCGACGACGTTGCTGCGAATCTTCTGCGGGCCGTATTCCAGCGCGCACTGGGCGGAGAGCTGGAGCAGGCCGCCCTTTGAAGAACAGTAGGCGGGCATGGATGGAAGGCTGCGCACTCCGGCAAGCGATCCAATATTCACGATGGAACCGCCGCCCTTTTTGATCATTTCCGGAATTGCCGCTCTCATGCAGTAGAACGGGCCATTCAGGTTAACATCAAGGATTTTCTTCCACTGTTCGATTGGAATATCGACGATTGAGCCGCCGGGGTCGATACCGGCGTTATTGACCAGAATATCGATTTTCCCGCCGAATTTCACGGTCTTTGCCACCATCTTCTGCACGTCTTCAAATTTGGTGACATCGCCTGCGACGGCAAGCGTAGAATCGGCTTTTAATTTATTCAACTCGGCGGCTGTCTTTTTCAGTCCCGCCGCGAGAATATCACTAATGACTATTTTCGCGCCTTCTTCAACGAAACGTTTTGCGATTGCCTTGCCGATGCCTCTGCTGGCGCCGGTAATCAAAGCTGTTTTTCCTTTAAGTTTCATTACGTCTTCTCCTAAGTTTTTGCTTTTATATCAAGCTCAATCCCGCGGCCCGGGTATTTCACGTGGTTTCTGCCGCACAACTTTGTTATTTAACACAATAACGTTTTAGACACAAGCAAAAGCAAAAAAATCCCCCTACAGGGCTTAACTGCAATTATAGCGCCGGTAAAATTATTATTGTGACACAGAGGATATTTTAAGGCATATGGAAGGAATTGAATAAACATGCATATGGCGGATGCGCTCCTGTCGCCGGCGGTTAGTGTAGCAATGAACGCGGTAAGCGTTGCGGCAATAGGCGTCGCGGCGGCAAAGGTAAAGAAGGATGAGTTTGGCGAGAAGATGATCCCTATAATGGGCGTCGCTGGCGCGCTTGTGTTTGCCGGGCAGATGATTAACTTCACGATACCGGCCACTGGTTCTTCGGGACACATCGGCGGCGGGATTCTGCTCGCAGGTCTGCTCGGCGGCATTCCGGCTTTTCTATCAATCGCGGCTGTGCTTATAATCCAATGCCTTTTCTTCGCGGACGGCGGGCTGCTTGCGCTCGGATGCAATATCTTTAATATGGGAGTAATCCCGTGTCTTTTTGTTTATCCGCTGGTTTTCAGACCGCTTCTGAAAAACGCGACGGACTATAACCGCATATCAATCGCATCGATCGTGTCGGTTGTAATCGGCCTTGAACTCGGAGCGTTCTGCGTGGTGCTTCAGACACTGTTGTCGGGAGTAACGGAACTTCCTTTCGGCTCTTTCGCCGCGCTCATGCTGCCAATTCATTTTTTTATCGGACTTGCAGAGGGGATCGTAACTGCGTCCGTGTTGTGTTTCATTTACAAAATGCGCCCTGAGATTATCGACTCCGCCCAATCAGGCGAACGTCTTCATGGCGTTTCAACGAAAAAAGTTCTCATCGCGCTTGTTGCGCTGATTATTGTTGTGGGCGGCGCACTGTCGTTGTTTGTGTCTGTGAATCCGGACGGTCTTGAGTGGGCTATCGCTAAAACCACGAAAAAAGTGTTTGGCGAGGAAAGAGAAATTGAAGCCAATGGCGGCATTTTCGAAGGCGCGGCAGGCGTACAGGAACGCATGGCGTTTCTGCCGGACTATGCTTTCGCGTCCGATCCGGAAAATGCGGCGGGAACATCCGTATCCGGCATTGTCGGCGCGGGTATTACATTTTTTTTCGCGGGCGCGACAGGCCTCATGATTTCCACGCTTAAAAAACGTAAAAAAGCCGTGGCGAATGTCTGATATAAGCGCGCGCATCCATGATATCCGGGCGCTTGAAAACCTCGCTTCGGGATATACGGCTATACACCGGTTGCATCCGCTGATAAAACTGTTATCCGCGCTCGCGTATATAATAATTGTCATATCATTCGGGCGGTATGATTTTGTGCGCCTTGCGCCCTACCTGTTCTATCCATTTGTGATGATGGCGCTCGCGGAACTGCCGTACAAACTGCTCCTCGCGCGCGTGCTTATTGCGTTGCCATTCTGCCTGTTCGCGGGCATATCCAACGTAATATTCGACAACGCGGCGGCGTTTGAAATCGGCAGCGTCACGGTCAGCTTCGGCGTTTTATCACTGGCGACGATTTTATTGAAGATGTATCTGTGCGTAATGGCGGCGCTGCTGCTTGTCGCCACGACGCCTTTTACCGAACTTACAGCGCAACTGCGGCGGCTGCGTGTGCCGATGATTTTTGTGCTGTTTTTCGAGATGACGTTTCGATATATCGGCGTTCTGCTGGAAGAAGTTCATTCAATGACAACTGCGTATAAATTGCGTTCCTGCAATAAAAAAGCCATCGAAATGCGTCACATGGGTTCTTTCGCCGGTCAACTCATGCTGCGAGGATTTGACAGGGCCGAGCGCGTTCACGCAGCCATGCGTTGCCGGGGCTATTCGCTAAAACATGTTCCACCAGCGCGGCGGCGGCTGCAATACGCAGATACGCTCATGTTCGCGGCGGTGTGCCTGCCGGCGCTGCTGCTTCGGTTTATTAAGGTCTGAATTTTGCTCACTGTTACTGATTTAACCATTGAATATACCGACGGCACGCGCGCTATCGACTCAGTGTGTTTCTCAATCGGCGCGGGAGAAGGCGTCGCGCTTATTGGCGCGAACGGAGCGGGAAAAACTTCGCTTCTGCTCGCGCTTGTCGGAGTGCTGTCACCGAAACGCGGCGATATCAATGTGGGCGAAACCATCCTTAACAAAAAAACTCTGCGCGAAATCCGTTCACGAATCGGCATGGTGTTTCAAAACCCGGACGACCAGCTTTTCATGCCGAACATATTTGAAGATGTGGCGTTTGGGCCTCGCAGCTTCGGATGCAGCGAATCGGAAACTATCGTGCGCGTGAACGCCGCGCTGTCGCGTCTCGGAATCGAACATCTGGCGAAGCGTTCTCCGCTTAAACTCTCCGGCGGGGAGAAACGTCTGGCGGCTATCGCAACCGTACTTGCGATGAATCCTGAATTCCTGCTTTTTGACGAGCCAACCGCGTTTTTAGACCCGCGAGCGCGGCGCAACCTGAAAGCCATCCTGAAGGATTTGCCCCAAGGCAAACTTATAGCAACGCATGATCTAGCGTTCGCGGAAGAAAGCTGCTCGCGCGTACTGCTGCTCCAAAGCGGCAAACTTATCGCGGACGGCGGGAGTGAATTACTTCGCGAATCTCCCACGCTGGAAGCCGCCGGGCTTTAACCCGGATATTTCACACACTGTAGGCAGCCTCCGAAAACCCCGAAATCAAGGCTTGCGACCGAGGCAAAAGCGGAGTTTACACCAGGTAAATGAGCATTTTGCCGAGGGAGCGTAACGCAGAGTTCGGGGTTTTCGGAGGTTGCCCGTAGTAGGCCCGCCGCCAAACGATCTGCTTGAACCTGCCGATCCGCCAACCGAACCGCGCTGGTTTGCTTATTTGAAAGCGGGTTTTCCGGCAACAGGTAAGATTCTCGAAAATCTCTGCGGTGTAAAACTTCCCGGCGAGGTTTATATCAGCGGTATTCCGCCGGAGTGGGAGGTGATGCTGACAAGAAACAATATTATCGTGCATCATGAGCCGCCGCCCATGAATCAGATACTTCCAAAAGTTTCCGTCATTTTGCATCACGGAGGAAACGGCGTCTCCTGCGCCGCGCTGAGCGCCGGACGCCCACAAATAGTTGTTCCGAGGTATCACGAGACTGATTTGATTGGAGAGAAGTTGCAACGCATGGGCGTTGGATACATCCTGTCGCCGAAGGACATACAATCTGGAAATATGGATAATATTCTTTCAGAAATAGCTGAAAGCCCGACAATGATGGATAGAGCGCAGACCGTTGCGCGAAACATCCAGGCGCGCGGGCCGAGCCGCTATCTTGAAACCTGTATAGAAACCAGCGAAAAGATTCTCGCGGATTGACATGATGGCGCAGATCGTCAGCTCATTTTTAGTTCAGCGTGCCGCTTTCATAATAAAAAATCAGCGATACGCTAAGAATTTTCTTGACAACTCCCAGTGTTCTGAACGAAAGTAGCCTGCATGTGCCAGGTTGTTTTTACTTGGCTTTTTAACAGTAGGTTTGGCCTGAAGGCGAATACGTGATACGGCTGATCTTTGCTGGTTCATGTGTTTGCCTTGGCCTGTCATACAGGGGTAGAGAGAACCATGATAACCCGGCGGGAATTTTCCAAACTTGGGCTTGGGATTGCGGCATTTTCCGCAGGCGCGCACAGCATACTCAACGCAGACAACAATAAAAACGGCAGCGGTTCATCAAATACTCCCCCTAAAGAATGGACAGGCTCAAGGCGCACAGGCATCCGACCCAACGGTACGTATTGGGGAGGCGGCAGCGAACAGATAGACGTACTTTCCGGCAATCTGAACTATTCCATTCCTGTAATTCTTGCCGGAGGCCGCGGAGTAAACATAAAAATTCCGTGCAGTTATAATTCGCAACTATGGGAACGTGACAATCCCACGGTTTTGTCGTATGGAATCGACACCGGTTACGGCTACGGCTGGCGCATTCAGTTGGGTTCAATAGTTCCGCCATTTTCCGGCAATAACGTATCCGGCTATGCCTACATCAATGAAACCGGCGCGGAGTATCCGCTGACGCTGTCAAGCGGCGTATGGGCGTCGCTCCAGGGCTTATTCATCAGTTATGATCCATCTGCAAAGAGACTACAGCTTCCCGACGGAACATTCTGGATAATGGGCTGCGAATCATCGTCAGGCGAAGCCGACGCGGGAGCGCAATACCCGACGCTGATACAGGACAGGAACGGGAATCAGATCATAATCCGCTACATGGCCGGCACGGGATCAGACAGGAACAATACCAGTGCGCGCATACAGGAGATACAGGATTCCCGCGCCGTTGATACTGATATCGGAAGAAAGACATACAGTTTTACGTATGACGACGGCGTAGTCCCGCATCTTGTTTCCATAACAAGCCATATCGACAAAAAAGAGAGCTATAATTTTGCTTACGAGGTACAGCGAGTAGCATCGCCGTTTGGCGGCGACGGCAATAAGGACTACGAGTTTGTCCATGTTTTAAAGAGTGTCCAACAGGAAGGCAATCCTCCTCAAGCATTTGAATATAACCAGTCAGGCGAACTGGAACGGGTACAGTTGCCGTATGGAGCGCAATTCCGCTGGGAATATGAAACGGTAAACAATCAGGGCAAGGTTCGAGTGGTAAGTCGTAGAGGACTGACGCTGTCCGGCGACAAGGAAGCGGTATGGACATTCAGTTCATCACAGAACAATGGAAAAATGCGCGCCATGTTACAACGCTGACCGAGCCGCAAGGCGTGGCGAAACGGATATGGAGTTTTGACGCGGATCAGGGATCGCAAGGCTGCGGGTTATTGAGCATCTTTGAAGAAAAGGACAAGAATAGAACACTCCGACTTACGACGTATCTATGGAAATACACCGTGGCGGGAGTACCGTATGTCGGCACAATCGTAACGGCGCTTGATCCCGGCACGCCGGATGAAACGTCAATCAAGGAAGAGTTTGACTATGTACGAGATGGAATGTCTGGACTGGATTATGCTAAACAGCATTATTATTCAAGTGAACTTGGCCGCTTTATAAGTCCTGATCCGTATATCGAAAGCATACGATTAAATAATCCCGATAGTTGGAACCGATATGCTTATGCAGAAAATGATCCAATTAACAATATCGATCCCAATGGAACATATTGTTTAGCGGGACATAGTTTCTGGTGTGATAAACGGTCTTTCGGCTGTTGTAACATCTACGTACAGCGACTCGTATGTTGAAACATACCTTGGAAGCGTATGGATTTTGCCATTGCAATGACATAATGGAGGTGTATCATGAAGTATATTTTGTATTTTATCATGCTTTTTTCAGTCAATTTGTACGTAAAAGCGGAACCTGTGTATCTGGAAGTTGAAGTTATTGAAGATAAAGATGAATTGGAAAAAGCTCGTGTGGAGTATATGGTAAAATTCAATGCTGTGTTTCCCGGCGGTGAAAAATTGTCCAATATCGTTATTAAGAAATGGCCAAAATTACTGGGAAATGATTGGACGTTATACATAGATCCAAATTTAAAAAACGCTTCTAA
>Ga0082212_10006265_pt1 | contig 16044 bp, 12 predicted proteins | sample TergutNt197P3_FD_71548 | JGI IMG/M metagenome (GOLD analysis project Ga0082212, IMG submission 71548) | Neocapritermes taracua P3 segment gut microbial communities from Petit-Saut dam, French Guiana - Nt197 P3 | ecosystem: Host-associated > Arthropoda: Insects > Digestive system > Gut ... | reverse complement strand
GTCTCGTCGTCGGATTGTGATTGAGAACATCAATGCGAGGATCAAGGTATTCAAGATTATGTCTTATCCGTACCGCAACCGTCGGCGCAGACACCTGTTACGAACAAAACTCGTCTGCGCTATTCTCAACGCAGAAAAGGCTTAAGGGCAGGGCTTTGAAGGTGCGCTCGTGATGTTTTTTTACCCAAACACCCTGTACTATCCATTTTAATGTTGCAATTCCACAGGCAGACAAAATTTCTCAAAGAAACGTTCCGTGCGACGAAATTTTTCGCTGGAAAAGCAAAAAATACGGGGACGCTGACGAAAGTTTGACGATTCATCGACTCTACTGCGTCAAAATGGGAAGTACAGGAAGATTAGGTATCACAAATACACACCTTCAAAGCCCTGGGCTTAAGGGGTTATGCAACAGGTCTATTAAAAGACGTTATCTTTGTTTACGCGGCGGGTTCTGTGAAGTTGACCAAAAAGAAAGGACTATCGGGTTTGCTACTCCTGTGCTAGAATGGATGTATGATGAAAACAGAAAACGAAATCTTTTGCAAAGCGTATAGGAAGCGAGACCACGCGTTTGAAGGCGTGTTCTTCGTAGCGGTCAAGACTACGGGCATATTTTGCCGCCCCACTTGTCCAGCAAAACCCAAACCGGAAAATGTAGAATTTTACTCTTCGGCAAGCGAGGCAATGCAAAATGGTTACAGACCATGCAAGAGATGCAAACCATTGGAAAAACTGGGCGATCCGCCTTCGGCGATAAAAAAATTGCTGAAACACATGGAGGAAAATCCAACGGTGAAAATAAAAGATGCCGACTTGGAAAATTTCGGATTGGACCCCGATCAGGTTCGCCGATGGTTTCAGAAAAATTACCAGCAAACATTTCAAGCCTATCAGAAAATGTATCGGTCGAATAATACTTTTCAACGTTTGCAATCTGACCAATCAGGTTGTGATCCATTGAAAGACTTCAACAACAAGTTCAAGAAAACGTTCTCTCTACAGAAAAGCAAAGTCCAACGTGTTGTCAACATAACCTACATTGACACGGATTTAGGATTGATGATCGCCGGTGCAACGAAGAAGGGACTCTGTCTGTTTGAGTTTGCCGATTATAAATCGGTTGAATTGCAATTTCGGCAATTAACAGAGGCATTGAAGGCACCGCTCGTTCAGGGGGATCATCCTCATTTTCACACGCTCCGAAGTCAGTTGACGGAGTATTTCAAGGGAGAGCGTCGCAATTTTGACATTCCGCTCGATTTGGTAGGCACCGAATTTCAGAAAAAGGTGTGGTTGAGTCTGAAAAAAATACCTTATGGTTGCACGACAAATTATGCGAAGCAAGCCGAACGATTGGAAAAACCTTCGGCGGTGCGAGCCGTTGCCAATGCCAATGGAAAAAATAAGATTTCGATTATTTTACCTTGCCATCGAGTTATCGGTGCCGATGGTTCCTTGACAGGTTATGGCGGCGGTCTCTGGCGAAAGAAAAAACTCTTGGAGTTCGAGCAGGAAAAACTAGCTAGTACGACAGCGCAATGGAGTAAAAAAATGGAGTAAAAAAAACCTTGTTTTCATAGAAGATTCCCGCATGCGCGGGAGTGACGAAAGGTAGGCAATCTTACACACATCGTGCAGAAATTGTTAAAATGCTTGACTTATGTTTTTCAAGCGGATAGAATGAAAGTAAATACGGATACCTAAAAGGGTGTCCGAGCAAGTCTATTATAGAATCAATGACCCTTCCGACAGAGTATTTGAAAAGTCTTTTTGGAATGGACGGCGAAGTTGCTGTCGTTATCGGCGGAGCAGGAGAACTCGGTGGAGCCTTATCCGCCGGAATCGGACAAGCCGGAGCACACATCGTCGTTGCCGATACCGCAGAAGATGCCTGCAAAAGCCGAGTCGAAAAACTCCAAGCAATCGGTATCCAAGTGTCTTATAACGTGGTCAACATCACGCAGCGGGACTCTATCAAGCAACTCCTTGCCGAGTCGCTCAAAATCACCGGCAAAGTCGATATGCTCGTCAACTGCGCCGGCATCAACGTCGGTACGCCTTTTCTCGAAGTTGATCCCGACCAATGGGACAAAATTTTTGCCGTCAATCTCAAAGGCATGATGGAAACGTGTCAGGTATTCATCGAGTCAATGCTGAAAAATCCTGAGGGTGGGTCGATTCTCAACATCGGCAGCGTCAATTCGGATCGTCCGCTCTCCCGCGTCTTTGCTTATGCCGCTTCGAAAGCCGGAGTGGTCAATCTGACGCAAAACATTGCGCAAGAGTTCGCCACGCAAAAGATTCGGGTGAATTCGATTTGTCCCGGTTTTTTTCCGGCTGAGCAAAATCGCAAACTGCTCGACGAAAAACGTGTCGAAAACATCATGAACGGCACGCCGATGCGTCGTTACGGCACGCCGGATGAATTGGTCGGGGCGGCATTGCTTCTGCTTTCCAAGAAGGCGGGAAGTTACATGACCGGTTCCACCGTGTACGTGGATGGCGGGTTTACGTGTTCGTGGTTTTGATGGCACATTTAGCGGTATTTTCCCGAAAACAAAAGGTAACTATTCAGCCGTTTGTAGTGTGTCGAATTTTTGCGTTAGACTTTCGCCAGAAAATTAGGTCCCCTCCCCCCTTGGTGGAGGGTTAGGGTGGGGGGGAACTGCTAACGATTCAAGCCCTTACCCCAGCCCTCTCCCAGAGGGAGAGGGAGCAAACTTAAAACAGGTAGAAAGATTTCAGGCAAAAACCCAAAAGAGATTCCCCCATTGTGTCGAAATGTCTCATTTTCTCGTCGCCGGTAAAAAATCTCTCTTGACACACTTTTCGAAAATCAGTAACGTTCGCACATTCATATCGGAGAAGGTCGCACCTTCGGTTCCGATATGCAAAGGACGAAAATGAGGAAGATAGTTTTTGGCACATCACTGTTCATCGCTCTCGTAGTGGCAGGATGCGCGAGCACGCAATTACACCAATCGCTGTTATTACACGAAACTCGACGGTTGGAAGACGCTCTGTACGTGGCTCAAGCACAGGTTGCCGACTTACAACGTGAGAACAGATCATTGCGGAATCAGCAAAGCGAATCGCTCCAATCGCCGGGATACTCCCGTGACGGACTTTGGGATGACGACTTTGACCTCGGTCCGCTCGAAATGCCAAAGGTGATTTTGCCCGGCGATAATCCCGGAAGCACGGAAGTACCGGAATCGCTGAGAGAATCGCAGATGCTCCCCATTTGGATGCCCATGAGATAACGAAACAACTAAGGAGACAAGTAATGCAAAAACGTAATTCGGACAAGTTACAGTACGCCATGCGGTCATTGGAGGAGGCACTCAAATACACTCGATCCAGCGAGTTTTCGGGATTGGGTATCGAGTTCAAGAGCATGCTGATTTCGGCGGTCGTTCAAAATTTCGGATTGACCTTTGCCGTTTGCCGACAAATGATTGTACGGCAGTTGACGGATCGTATCGGTAAGGAAACGGTAGCGGAAATGACACCGGAAGATATTTTTCGGTCGGCGGCAAAGGAAGGAATCATCACCAACCTGAACCATTGGCTCGAATATCTTGATTGTGAACACTTGACTCCGTCGAGCAATCTTGCGCTTCGGACGTTCGAGAAAGCCTCGGCGTTTTTGGAAGATGCAGGCGAACTTCTTGACACATGCAAAAAACGTTCACAATACGAACGCCGCCGAGCTGCGTAACGACAATCGTTTCTGGACTCTTCTAAAATTCATCAGTTGGAGGGGGAGCCGATGTCCTCCTTGACTCCCCTCTCCATGTGCAGGGCTAACGCATCAAAAATTGTTTGATGATTTTTGTTCGGAATTCTGGATCGACGACGGCTCTCCACCGCTTGCCGTAAGTCAATTCATACCGTAAAATGGAGAGACCATTTAGCCGGTACTCCGGTGAGATTTTGCCCCTAAATCCGATTTGAGTACACCTCCGCAACAGACATCCAAATCCCGAAATCTCGGCGATATTTTGCAGGAATTCGGACAGCACTGCCGACTGATGAAGGACGAACTCGGCAAAATTATTGTTGGACAAACACAGGTAATCGACCAAATTTTGGCGGCAATTTTCACGCGCGGACACTGTCTCCTCGAAGGAGTTCCCGGATTGGCAAAAACCCTGATGGTCAGTTCGATTTCGCAGATTCTCGATATCCAATTCAAACGGATTCAATTTACACCGGATTTAATGCCGTCCGACATCATCGGCACGACCGTGCTCGACGAAGACGAAAACGGCAGACGGAGTTTTCGGTTTGTTGAAGGTCCCGTTTTCACGAACATTCTGCTTGCGGACGAAATCAACCGCACGCCGCCGAAAACGCAAGCCGCCCTGTTGCAAGCGATGCAAGAACGGGAAGTTACTGTCGGGCAAACGACGTACCAACTGCCCGACCCGTTTTTCACGATTGCCACACAGAACCCCATCGAGCAGGAAGGAACGTACCCGTTGCCGGAAGCACAACTCGACCGATTTATGTTCAATATCAAGATCGACTACCCTTCGTTGGAAGAAGAGGAAAAAATTCTTTCCACGACCACACGGGGAGAAAAGAGCGAAGTCCGAAAAGTCATGAGCGGCAAGTTAATCGTGAATTTGCAAAAATTAGTTGGAAGCATTGCGGTCAGTCAATACATTGTGCAGTATGCGGCTCGGCTTGTTCGGGCAACGAGACCGCGGGACGAGTCGGCACCGCAATTTATCAAAGAGTTGGTGAATTGGGGGGCGGGACCGAGAGCGGGGCAGTATTTGATTCACGGCGGCAAAGCACTGGCGGCAATGGATGGTCGCTTTTCAGTGTCGATTGACGATATTAGGGCGTGTGCCATTCCGGTGTTGCGGCATCGAATCAGCACGAATTTTCAGGCGCAGGCGGAAGGAATGACGAACGAAGATATTATCGAGAGGCTGATTAAAGAGTTACCGACTCCCGCCATTGAAAAGTTCAGTCAACCGTGATCATCACTTCGTAGCAATGAGGCGGTTTTTTCCCGTTGACTTATTCCTTGCTCATTTCCTTCCGAACGTTTGCCGTGACGAAAAATTCCAACGTAAGACCGGGAACATCCGTTGTTACTCGAACGGTCGCTCGCATGATTCCGTCTTGCGGTGCCCCTTCTCCTTCCATTGGATTCTGATAGGAAATCGACAAGGAATGTATCAAGGATTGGGAATCGAGCGGATTTTTCGACGTAACTTCTATTGCCGGATTGTCGCACACAACTTTCGTGATGCGGAACGGTCCGGTTCCACGAACCACTGTATCTTTGATTGGCGACCGCTCTCCCGGCGACAGCACACCTAGCGATACCGCACGAGGTGTTACCGTAACGACTGTCCCAACCTTCGCCCGAATGGGGATCGGTATCTCCCGCCGATGTTGTGCGTCATTACTAATCAAAATTAGATTCGTGTCAATCGTTCCATTCGGAGCGGTTTTTTCAAGAGACACATTGACTTTGAAGACTTTCGACCCCACTTTCGCAGGTTCGTTTATTATTTCGGCACGGATGGACTCGTCGCCGCACTTTATATCAACGATTCGCCATTGGGTATTGGAACCAGTGTAGGTGATGATCAACGACCGCGATATCTCCTTGCCCAACTCCACATTGCCGAAGTTGATGAAGTCCGGCTTGATATGCAAATCATTGCGAATTTCTCCGCGGACATTGAGTTGGATTTCCGTACGAGCCGGTTGATCAAGGGAAACGGTGATGGTGGAATTTCGGATTCCGTCAAACATGTCCCCCCGGAGTTGCACGGGAATAGCAACGCGCTCGTAAGTTTGCAGGACAATGGGATTCGTCTTGTCAAAATCGACTGCCGTGCAGTTACAACTGGATGTAACGGCAACGATACGCATCGGCTCTTGACACGGATTGACTAACACGAACTGGTGTTCGGGAATCGCTCCTTTTGGCACCGTTTGGAAGTTGAACGTCCTTTCTTTATCAGGAATGACGTGTTGCCGCCAGTCCTCTTCGGGTTGTTGACTAGCAACTGCCTGCACAAAAACCGCAATGGCGATGAAAGCAAAATATGTCCGGTTCATAGTGGAGTCAAGTATAACGTTGTTACATCACTTTTGCAAGCGGGTTCTGTCAAACTGCTCTCTTCATGACGATGTCCGATCCACCAAGAAGCCGCTCAAAGTGTGTAAATACGGCACCGCCGTCGAGACAAGCCGGTAATCGCACCCCCCCGCCAATGCAAATTGCCGAACCGTCGCTAAATGTTGAGCAAACCGACGACGATAGTCCGTTCGAACTTCTGCTGGTGAGCAATCAATGCGTCCTTCCCTTTCCATTCCTTCAAAGCGAAATGCTGTTCCTTCCGGCAATGTCTCCTCTTCGGGATGAACCAAGTGCAACACCGCAACTTCCCAACTTCGGTGCCGAAACAATTTGATCGTTGCGAAAACTTCCGACAAGTCATCCATCAAAAAATCGCTCATCAACAGTAATACTCCTCGCCGTTTGGATTGTTCAAACAGCGTTCGCAGTCCCGCCGCCATCGTCGTTGACGACCGGGTACGGAGATTTTCGATTTCGTCGTGCAATCGGGCTAAATACGTGAGCGTTCCTCCCGGCGGTAAATGAGTCCGTAAGCCTTCATCCAAGACGGCTAAACCGACTTGATCCTGCCCATGCACGATCAGGTAACTCATTGCCGTCGCCAGATATTGCGTGTATTCCAACTTTGACCGTGAACTTGTTCCGCTGAACGCCATTGAACCGCTGACATCCAAAGCGAGCGTACAGAGCAGATTGGTTTCATCTTGATAGATACGGACGAACGATTTACCGGTTCTTCCGAGGACTTTCCAATCGAATCGGCGTAAATCTTCGCCGCCGGTGTACTGCCGATAATCGACGAACTCGCCTGCTCCGCCTTGTTGTCGCGATTGATGCCGACCGCTGTACGAACCTTCGATTCGATGCCGGGTCGAAAATCGAAGCCGGGACAAGGCACTGAGCGTACCGAGATCAAGGAATCGGCTAGAAGTAGGATTCACGATAGTGCCTTCGATAAATTTCGTATCGTGATATTCTACGAAAATGGGGAATTATTGTCAAGTTTCAGTTTTCACACGTTCTAATCGGTATAATTGCCTGCGATATCGTCGTCGAACGCTTCGTTGTCGAAGTCCGGCATCGCATCATTCATAAATTGCGTTGCGTAATCGTACTCCGCTCCGCCAACCGACTCCGCCGGAGCCTCCGGTAAATCATGCAACAACGCATATTCCGGCTTATCCACCGGGGCTTTGATCGCCTCCAGTGCCGCCGCCGTTTCATCCTTCAATTTCCACTGAGCATTTTGATACGAATTGAAGCCCGTCCCCGCCGGAATCAAATGTCCTAAAATGACGTTTTCCTTCAATCCGATTAAGTTGTCCGTTCGGCTTGCCAATGCCGCCTCCGTTAACACCTTCGTCGTCTCTTGGAAACTCGCCGCCGAAATGAAACTCTGCGCCTGCACTGCCGCCTTCGTGATGCCCAACAGTTGCGTCGAAGCGTGAGCCAACTCCGTCTTCTTGCACGTCGCAGGTTTTCCCCCTTCGGCTTCAGCGGTATCGTTAAATTGTTCGAACACTTCTCGACGGATAATCGCACCGGTCTCTAACGGAGTGTCCCCCGGATCGACCACTTTCACGCACTCCGCAATCTCTCTGTTTGCATTGCGAAATTGAAAACGATCCACTTGAACGCCTTCCAACAATTTCGTGTCGCCTGACGACTCAATACGAACCTTTCGGAGCATCTGCGAAATGATGATTTCAATGTGCTTGTCATTGATCTTCACACGTTGGCTTCGATAGACCCCCTGCACTTCCCGAACGAGATACTCTTGCACTTCTTCTTCGCCGGAAATGCGAAGGATGTCATGCGGCACGAGCGGACCATCGGTAATTGCGTCGCCCGACTTCACGGCATCACCCGCCTGCACTCGGAGATGCTTGCCATGCGAAATGTCATGAACACGTTCGATGCCGGTTTCATCATTTCTGACGATAATCGTCCGCTTGCCGTGCCGCTTGGGACCGAGTTCGACGATGCCGTCAATTTCTGCAATAACTGCCGGGTCTTTCGGTTTTCGTGCTTCAAAGATTTCTGTAACTCGGGGCAGACCGCCGGTGATGTCCTGCGTTTTTCCGATGTCTCGCGGCGTTTTGGCAAGCAACGCTCCCCGCTTCACCTTCGCACCGTCTTCCACTTCAACAATCGCACGACCCGGTATGTAATAGAAGTCGAGCGTATCCTTCCCATCGGCACTCTTAATATCGATTTGCGGAATACGGTCTCCTTTCAAGTCCATCACGGTACGGACATTTTTGCCGGTATTCAAATCTTTTTCGACTCTGACGGTTTCGCCGTCCACGATTTCGACAAAGTGAACGGTTCCGTCCACTTTTGCAAGAATCGGAACATTGTGCGGATCCCAAGTACAGATTGCATCGCTGACTTTGATTTCCGCTCCGTCTTTGACGTTGATCGTTGCTCCGACTGGAATGTTGTACCGCTCCAGTTCACGTCCTCTTTTATCCACGATAGCGACAGCACCGTTTCGGGACAAGGAGACACTTTCAATGACTTCCAGTTGCACGAACTTGGCGAATCCGGGAAATTTCGACTTGATTTCGCTCTCTTCCAAATCGCGGGATGCCACACCGCCGATATGGAACGTCCGCATTGTGAGTTGCGTACCCGGCTCGCCGATACTTTGAGCGGCAATGATTCCCACGGCGAGTCCCTGCTCGACTTGTCGGCTGGTGGATAAGTCCATTCCGTAGCACTTCGCACAAACACCGAGTTCGGCTTCACACGTCATCGGACTACGGATTTGAATCCGTTCCAGACCGAGTTCTTCGATTTTTCGGGCAACTTCTGACGTAATCAATCCATTTTCCAACACGATCACTTCATCGGTAATCGGATTGACGATGTTGGTTCTCGATACACGTCCTCGGATCGATTCTGCCAAACTGACTTCGACTTTTTCCCCACGATAGATAACCCCTTTGGTGATTCCCTGTGTGGTCCCGCAGTCATCAATCGTTACGACGACATTTTGAGCAACGTCGGCAAGTTTTCGGGTCATGTAGCCGGAGTCTGCCGTCTTCAAGGCGGTATCTGCCAAACCTTTTCGGGCACCGTGCGTCGAACTGAAATACTCCAACACGTTCAACCCTTCACGGAAATTTGCCTTAATGGGCGTTTCGATAATTTTACCGTTCGGCTTCGCCATCAAACCGCGCATACCTGCGAGTTGGCGAATTTGTTCTTGACCGCCTCGCGCGCCGGAGATCGCCATCAGGTAAATCGGATTGACATACCATTCTTGCCAGTTTCGGTTCTTTCGGTCATCGACTTCGAGTTCCTTCATCATTTGCGCCGTGATTTCTTCGCGGGCATGCGTCCACGTATCGAGAACTTTGTTGTACCGCTCCACTTCGGCAATGATACCGTCTTCGTAACGTTGCCGGACTTTTTCGACTTCCTTTTCCGAGTCCTCGATAATTTTTGCTTTCGATTTCGGTGTAATGAGATCGTCCGTCGCAAAGGACAATCCGCTCTTGGTGGCTTCGACGAAACCCGTCCGCATCAATCGGTCGAGAAGGTCAATCGTGCCGCGCCGTCCGATGTGTTCGTGGCAATCGCTGATGACCACCTGCAATCCCGCTGACCGCAACGTGTCGTTGTAATACGGCATTCCTTCCGGCAGAATGTCATTGAAAATGATGCGTCCCGGCGTTGTTTCGAATATCTTTCCTGCATTGACTTTGGGGTCGGTTTTGAGCCACCGTCCCTTCGGCATTCGGACTTTGATCTTGGCGTGCAGATTGATTTTTTTGTGTGCATAAGCGAGCAACACCTCCTCCCGGCTTGCAAAAGCCATGCCTTCCCCTTTTACGCCGGGTCGCTCCATCGTGACGTAATAACACCCCATCACGACATCTTGCGACGGCGAAATAATCGGAGACCCGTTTGCCGGACTGAAAATGTTGTTCGTCGCCAGCATCAACGTGTGTGCCTCGACTTGGGCTTCCAACGAAAGCGGAAGGTGTACCGCCATCTGGTCGCCGTCGAAGTCCGCATTGAATCCTCGGCAAACGAGCGGATGCAGTTTGATCGCATTGCCTTCGACCAGCGTCGGCTCAAACGCTTGAATACCCATCCGGTGAAGCGTCGGTGCCCGGTTCAGAAGGACAGGGTGATTCTGAATGACTTCTTCCAAAATATCCCAAACTTCCTCGTCTTTGCGTTCGAGCATTTTCTTGGCACTCTTGATCGTGTCGGCGTGCTGCAACTCCTTCAAGCGGCGAATGATGAACGGTTGGAATAATTCCAATGCAATTTTCTTCGGCAGACCGCATTGATGTAACCGAAGATGCGGTCCCACGACGATCACGCTTCGAGCAGAGTAATCGACTCGTTTTCCGAGCAAGTTTTCGCGGAAACGTCCCTGCTTTCCTTTGATCATATCGGTCAGCGATTTAAGCGGTCGGTTGCTCGAACCCTGCACAGGTCGTTTGCATCGGTTGTTGTCGAACAGCGCATCGACCGACTGCTGCAACATCCGTTTTTCATTGCGGATAATCACCTCCGGTGCATTGAGATCGACCAACTTTTTCAATCGGGAGTTCCGATTGATGATCCGGCGGTACAAATCGTTCAAGTCGCTGGTTGCGAACGTACCTGATTCCAACAGCACGAGCGGGCGCAAGTCGGGCGGAATGACCGGAATGACATCCAACACCATCCACTCCGGCTTATTGTCGCTATCTCGAAGGGATTCGACCAGTTTCAAACGGTTGATGATGTCTTTTTTGCGTTGTTTCGATTTCGTCTCCAACAGTTCCGCTCGCAAGTCTTCGGAAAGTTTGACGAGGTCAATGTTTTGGAGCAATTTTCGGATCGCTTCCGCACCCATATCGGCGTGAAATTTACCTGACTTGTCTTCTTCTCGGCACTTTCGGTATTCTTCTTCGTTCAGCAGTTCGCCGATTTTTGTGTTCGTGTCGCCGGGTGTGATGACGGCATAATCTTGAAAATAGATCACTTTTTCGAGGCTGCTCGCTTTCATGGCGAGGAGCGTTGCCAATCGGCTTGAAGCGGCTTTGAAGAACCAAATATGCACGACGGGAGCGGCAAGGTCGATGTGTCCCATCCGTTTACGTCGGACTCGGCTGTGTGTAATTTTCACGCCACATCGGTCGCAGGTCATTCCTTTGTATTTCATTCCCCGATATTTTCCGCAGGCGCATTCCCAGTCTTTTTCGGGACCGAAGATTTTTTCGCAGAAGAGTCCATCACGTTCGGGTCGGTAGGTTCGGTAGTTGATTGTTTCTGGTTTTCTCACTTCTCCGTAGGACCAGCCTCGAATATCGCTTGGCTTGGCTAGGCTGATTTTGACGGCAGAGTAATCATTGATACGGTCGTAAGTAAATTCGTTGCTCACAGAAAAACCCTATTGTTAGATGAAGGTTGGTACGGCGATCACCGCAGAAAAAGCGCAAGTCACCCCTCCCGTTCGAAAGGCAAAAGGTGACATCCCCGCTACATTTATCTATTTTAACGGGAATCGGGATAAAGGCAAGTGGGGAGAGCAATCGGCATGAAAATTGCTAGGCATAGGGTTCGTGTGCAAACAAGGTAATTGAATGATATTCCATGCGACGTTCTTTTTCATTACCAATTTTCGGCAAGGATTTCAAAGAAGGCGCGAGGTTTTCTGCAAGCGGGACAACCGCTCGGTGCATTTAGTCCCGGTGCCACGAAGCCGCAGTGCCGGCAACGCCACGTCACTCCTTCACGGGAAAACAGGTTTCCTGCCCCCAAGCGTTCGACAAAGGCGCGATACCGCTTTTCATGTTGTTTTTCTGCAATGGCGATTGCCGTAAAGGCACTGGCGATTTCTCCGAATCCCTCTTCGCCGGCAATTTGGGCAAATCCGGGATAGATCGTCTTCCATTCTTCTTGTTCTCCGTTAGCGGCGGCGAGCAGATTTTCCGCCGTGGTGCCGACTTTGCCTGCCGGATAGGTCGCCGTGATTTCCAAACCTTCTCCGCTATCGAGATATTGGAAAAACCGTTGGGCATGTACCCGTTCCTGTTCTGCTGTTTCAAGGAAAACGGCGGCAATATGTTCGTAACCTTCTTGTGAGGCAACGGCAGAAAACATGGTGTAGCGACCGCGCGCCTGTGACTCGCCAGCAAAGGCTTTGAGGAGATTTTGTTCCGTTTTTGTCCCTTTGATTTGTGCCATCGTCGCGTTCCTTTCGTTAGTTTGGGCAGAGACAGCACGATAGTCATCCAGGTTGACCAGCATCGCCAAAGCGGCGGCACCAGTCGCAGAATGACGCAAAAAATCACGCCGTGTCGAACCGAGTGGTTGATCTTGTGTCATGATGCTTCACGAGTTAAAAGTGAATGTCATTGAAGAACGCGATTCTAACAGAGAGAAAAACAGTCGTCAAGAGCGCAGTCCGATTGCAAGTTTCCCAATGGCAATCACCCGGTACTTCCCCCCATCTTGTTTTTCCTCTGCCGATCAGGTAGAATGGTTGTATATTCCGTTCTAGAATGCAAGTTTTTGGTAGCGTTGTCTCCAAATATCGTTCGGTTCGCCGGTTGCGGTTTCGGGGTGAGTGAGTTTGCGTTGCATTGCCGTGAAGAATGGACACTGCTTCTCTGTGGTGTGAGTCTGGGACTCGATGGGATCGGCGCGGCATTCCTATTTTGAACACTTTAACCCATTTCAAAAACATGTCACTGCAAGTTAAAATTTTACTGAGCTTTTTTCCCACAGTTTTAGTCGGAATTCTTCTTGCCGTCATTGGCATTTATGGAACGCATCTCGTTTCGCAAGAAGAAGCACAAGCAAAAGCCTATGCGGATTTTCAAACGCACATTACAATGGCAGAAGTTGCCCACCTGAAATTTCTCCAAACAATCACAACGGGATTCAGAAAAAATGAAGAAAATATCACCATCACGACCGATGGCCGTCAATGCGCTTTCGGAAAATGGTACTATGGAGAAGACAGCGGTGTGAATACCGCCGAAAAATTGAACACGGAACTCGCCAATGGTCTCAAAAAAATTGATGCCGTCCATCTGAACGTTCACTCGTTCGGCAAAACAATGCTTGACCACTGGGGAAAAGGGGAAAAAGAGGAAGCCCAAAAAATTTATGATGAGCAAATTGTGCCGCAAGCAACGGAGTTGCTCCGTACTCTGGATGAATTGCTCCAACAATCGAGCACGCATGCGGAATTCCATCTCAGCAGTGCAGAAGTTCTGCGAAATAACCAATTTTATCTCTGCATCGGCGTATTTGTAATCGGGATGATTATTTCGTTACCGTTTGCATACATTACTGCACGGGGAATCGTCAAGGCACTGGACCAGGGGGTTTGGTTTGCCGAAGAGATCGGCAAAGGACACGTTCACACTCGTCTGCATTTGAACCGAAAGGACGAAATCGGAGTTCTCGCCGAAGAATTAGATGAAGCGGCTGCCAACATTGAGGATCAAGCCAAACTTGCCATGATGATTGCGGACGGCGATCTGCAACATCAAGTCCACTTGGCTTCGGATCAAGACCTTTTCGGACAGGCATTCCAAAAAATGATCACGAGTCTTCGGGATACAATGATAAAACTGTCCGGCACCACAGACAAGGTAAGTGCTTCCGCAGTAGCGATGGCGACTTCGAGCGACGAACTGTCCCGATCCACGCAGGCGGATGCTGCCAAAATCGCAACGCTCACCTCCGATTTAACGAAGGTGAACGAACAAACCAAAGACAACGCCACCAATGCTGCCGAAGCGAACCGCGTTGCCGGAAGCATGAAAAGCGTTGCCGCCGAAGGACGGAACCGAATGGAACGGATGACGGAGTCGATGAACAACATCACGGAAGGTTCGAATGAAATCCGAAAAATTATTCGAGTGATTGACGATATTGCGTTCCAGACGAATTTGCTTGCCCTCAATGCGGCAGTCGAGGCGGCAAGGGCAGGAGCGCACGGCAAAGGTTTTGCGGTGGTTGCCGAAGAAGTCCGCAATTTGGCTGCCCGAAGTGCAAAGGCAGCGAAGGAAACTGCCGATTTGATTGCCCAATCGATTCATCAGGTCGAAACCGGCAACCAAGTTGTAGCGGACACGGCAGAGTCGCTCCATTTGATGGCAGAACAAGCGGAAAAAGTGAGTGTGCTCATTGCTCAAATCAATACCGAATCGACGGAGCAATCGGAGGGACTTCACCAGATCAATGACGAAGTGGAACAATTCAGCCGAGGCACAACGGAGCGGATGGCGCATTCCGAAGAGACGGCATCGATGGCACAAGACCTTTCTGGTATGGCAGAAACGCTCCATCAAATTGTTGCTCAGTTCAAGGTATAACTTGCGTTTTACAACAACGAATTGAGGATAAACTGGTTGAACATGCGGGAATATAGAATCGAACTCATTGCCGATTGAGCGAGAAGTTCCGCTCGATTCAATCGGGATGATTCCAGTGCCATATCCGCATTAGAAATCAAGCCTTCCGACTCGGACACTCTTTCCAGCATGATGTCCAAGTTTTTGGCATTGTTGTCCACCACCCCCTTTTGTACCGCTCCAATCGTTCCCCGCTGGACCGCCACCATGTTGACCGCCTCGTTGACGATGGCATACGCCCTCGCCTTTCCTGCGTCCGTTTCCAGATCAATCGTCCGTAATTCATTCAGCGTTCCGCTTGCTCCGCCGAGATTGGAGACCGTCATACTCGGAATGGACATCCGGTACTGCATCGACGTTTGCACATTGTTACCGAGTTGGAACAGCGCACCGCCGGCGACGTTGAACTGCGTCTTATCGCCGACGGCAAACGTCCGTGAAATCGTTGCCGACATATCGAGATCGCCCGAATTGTACTGAATTTCTCGACCCTTGCCCTGTACTTGCTGTCCATTGATTTTCACCAAAACGTCCCGACCGGCATCGGATATTTCTATTTCGTCTTCGGACAAAGGTCCGTTTTTTCCAGTGATCGACAGCGTTTGATCGCTGCCGACTTCGAGAGTCTCGAAGAAAACGCTTGTTCCGTTCTTCCACGCACGCACGCCGGTTCTGTCCGTTTCGTCATTGAACGCGTCGAGAATCTCTTCCGTTGTGTATCCTGCCGAAAGTTGGATTTCGACCGTTTCTCCTGTTGTACCCGTCAAGACGAGTTCGAGGTCTTTTCCCCAGTCGATATCAACTTCCAACGTTCCCTTTCGAGCCTGTTCGAAAACGGCAACATTAACGGTCTGTCCCTTAGCGGTATCGAATACGGCTTTGGACACGGCGACGTTGTCCAGTTTGCTCCCATCGACACCGGAAGTTCGGTATGCCAATGAACCGTCAAAAATTTGTTTGCCGTTGTAGGACGTTGCCCGAATCGTGCCGTCGATCATATTCAAAATATCATTGATCTGCTGTTTTTTCAAATCCGACGGCAACGTCGTGTCGTAGATCAAACCGATCAAGCCATTGTCGCTACTGTTGAAAATATCGCCGATCAACATGCGGGAGATGTTTGCCAATCCGCTTTCCGCCGTTGAGAGGAATTCGTTGACCGCCGAAGTATTTTTTTGGGCGGCTTGGATTCCCCGAATGTCGGTACGCATCAGTTCTCTTGCAAAGAGTCCCGAGGGATCGTCTTTGCCGGAAAGGATTCGTTGTCCCGTTTCCATTCGGCGGAGGGTTTCCGCAATGTCGATGCTGATGCGATTGAAGTTGTAAATCGACCGCAGTTCTGGAATGCCGGTGAAAGTGATGCCGTAGATGCTCATGCCGGTTATACCGATTGTTTCGGGGGAAATGGTTATATCAAATGTACCGGCAATTTAGATAAAATGGGTTGTGTTGTCAATATGGGCAATAGCGAAAATGCCGAATTTTCTCAAAATTAGGGAAATACCGACGGAATAATCGGTAAAATCCGCAGAATCGGTATAAAAGATATAA
>Ga0082212_10006264_pt1 | contig 16045 bp, 12 predicted proteins | sample TergutNt197P3_FD_71548 | JGI IMG/M metagenome (GOLD analysis project Ga0082212, IMG submission 71548) | Neocapritermes taracua P3 segment gut microbial communities from Petit-Saut dam, French Guiana - Nt197 P3 | ecosystem: Host-associated > Arthropoda: Insects > Digestive system > Gut ... | reverse complement strand
TTACGAAAAAATTCTCAAACTGAAACAGCTCACGGCGAAAAGCAAAGACCTTGTCTGGATATATCTCAAACTCGCCGAGTGTTATTTCCGTATTGCGCAATATGAAAAATCACTGCTGGCGGCTTTTGAGACCCTGCAGCAACATCCGCTTGCTCCGCAGGAAAAAGCGGAAGCTCTCAGCTTTAAAACCAATAACTACTATGAACTTGGCAGGTATAAGGATGCGGTTCGCGACGGCGAAAAGGCGCTAGGTATTGCGCAGCGGTTTCCAAATGACGATCTATTTTACGTGCGTATGGCGCTTTCTTTTCACGAACTCGGCGACAAAAAATCGTTCATTAAATACCGCGCCATCGTCCGCAAACTATTTAAAGATGATAACTGGAATAAGCATCTGGAAAAATTGGGCTAGCCCGGATATTTCATAAAACCGTTATTGGGCGCGATAAATCGCGCCCCTACACGGCTTTCTGAACCTTGCCGGATCTCAGGCAGCGTGTGCAGATACGGACTCGCTTTACCGTCCCTTTTTCGATGATCTTGACATTTTGCAGGTTCGGATAGAACTTGCGCGGACGGACATTGTGCGCGTGAGAAATCGTATGCCCGAAAATTGGGCCTTTTTCGCAAACATGACACTGCATCGGCATAATCAATACTCCCGTCACCAGTTGGCGTCCCCAACGGGATTCGAACCCGTGTTGCCGCATTGAAAGCGCGGTGTCCTAGGCCGTCTAGACGATGGGGACGCGCTAGAAACAAAACATTTTACATCCATGTTAAGAAAATGCAATAGCGGAAATGATGTTTTTTCCGGAAATGCTGATTAATCGCCTGGGCATACCAAGGCCAGGGCGTAGCACGCTACGCCCCTACACGTTGCGCCTTGCGCTTCATCATATATATCGGCGCTATTTCGATGAAAACAGGCGGAAAACGTCGTTGCCGTTGGCGTAAAGCAGCAAAGCCAGCAGCAGCGCCATTCCGACGATCTGCGCGTACATAAGAAATTTTTCGCTCGGTTTGCGCCGTGTGACGAGTTCATACAAAGTGAATAACAAATGGCCGCCGTCAAGCGCCGGAATCGGCAGAACGTTCATAAATGCCAGAATGATGGAAATAAACGCGGTCATCATCCAGAACGAACGCCAGTCCCACATTGGCGGAAACAGGTTGGCTATTGCGATGAATCCTCCAATACTGGACGCGCCTTCTTTTGTAAATACGTATTTCATGTCGCTGACATAACCGGTCAGCGTATTTACGCCCAGCATGACGCCGGCGGGGAATGAAGAGAAAAAACCGTATGATATGCTGACCGTGGGATACAATTCGCTGATGGGAACCACATAGACGCCCATCCGGCGGTTTTCGTCAAGCGTCAGCGAAACGGATTGCTCCACGCCGTCGCGCAGGATTCCGATGGAAACCGTCCGGTTCGCTTCTCCGCCGAGCAACAGACCGGTAACGTTGTCATAAGCCGGAGTCGGCGTTCCGTCGATTGATATGATACGGTCGCCGGGTTTAATGCCGGCCAGCGCCGCGGGCGAACCGGATGAAGCCAGTTCGTGGATTATCATCGGAAAACGTGCGTCAGGCATCCCCTGTTTGCCGGCAATGACCCGTTGCGTCATATCCTTCGGGATGGGGATATCGACTGAATATCCGCCGCGCAGAACCTTAACAGTGCCGGCTTCAAGCATGGCGCGAACGCCTTCGCTGTTGAGCCGCTTCAGCTCGCGACCGTTTGCCGCCAGCAGAATATCGCCGTCTTCGAATCCAATTTCCTTAAAAGTATCGCTGTACTTCATTCCCATCTGCATGTCTTTCAACGGTATGTAGGCGTCGCCCCATTTGTAGAGCATCATGGAAAAAATAAAGTGCGCCAGCAGAAAATTGAACAAGACGCCGCCAAACAGAATGGCCAGGCGCGCGGCGGGCGGTTTTGAGCGGAACTCCCAGGTCTGCGGCGGCTGTTCCAACTGCTCGGTGTCCATTGACTCGTCGATCATTCCTGACATCTTGCAATAACCGCCCAGCGGCAGCCAGCCTATGCCGTATTCGGTATCGCTGTTTTTCGGCTTGTACTTAAAGAGCGAAAACCACGGATCAAAGAACAGGTAAAATTTATCGACGCGCACCCGATAAAGGCGCGCAAAGATAAAATGCCCGAATTCGTGGATCAGTATCAGGATGGATAAACTCAGAATGAATTGCGTTGCTTTGATCAGAATTTCCATAAAATCGATTCAATAAAAATTAATCAAACATTATAACAGGTGAAACCCTGCAGGGGAACAGACATCCTTCCATGCTTACCATGGGGAGCGCTGTATAAAATTTCCAGACATGTGACCGCGGGCGTTGACATGGGATCGCGGGCGCAGACATGGGACCGCGGGCGTCGACATGGGATCGCGGGCGTCCCCGCCGGCGTGACATGGGATAGCATGCGTCCCGCATGCGTATTAATAAATAAAACGGGCGCGATTTATCGCGCGCGTACAATTGAAGCGGGCTTTGCCCGCGATTATTTATTAAAGCGCGGACGGGACGTCCGCTACCCCATGTCACGCCGGCGGGACGCCCGCGATCCCATGTCTGTGCCCGCGATCCCATGTCTGGAAATTTTTTGGCGCGCAGCCAAAAAGCCAAAAAGCCGTAAAAACTTGCATTTAATCGCTATTTTATTCAATATTAATAGTTTTTTAACATTTAACGAGACGTATGAATGATTATCGCCGTTGACAGAGCTTTACCTTATTGGAAGGAAGTGTTTTCTGATATTGGCGAAGTGCGCCCCTTCGCCGGAAATGAATTGCGTCCTGAAACTTTGCGCGACGCCGAAGCGCTTGTAGTGCGCACCGTTACCCCCGTCAACTCCGATCTTCTGGAAGGAAGCGCCGTGCGTTTTGTCGGAGCGGCCAGCGCCGGAAAGGATCACGCCGATCATGATTATTTGCGGCGGAAAGGAATTCACTTTTGCAACGCCGCCGGGTGCAACGCCAACGCCGTTTCCGAATATGTCATCACGGCCATCTACGCCGTCGCGGCCCGCGGCAACTGGACTCTTGCTGAAAAATCTCTGGCGGTGATCGGCGTTGGACACGTAGGTTCCCGCGTCGCAAGCAAAGCCCAGGCATTGGGCATGAAGGTGCTGCTGTGCGACCCGCCCCTCGGAGACGCGACGGGCGACAGCAGATATCAGTCGTTTGAAAGCGTTCTTGGAGCGGACATCCTGACTTTTCATACGCCGCTTACGGACGACGGCCCTTACCCTACGCGGCATATGGTAAACAGCGGCGTTATCGACCGGCTCGGCACAAAGCAATTTCTTATAAACGCCTCGCGGGGCGAGGTCTTTGACGGCCGCGCGCTTGCTGTCGCTCTGCGGGAAAAAAGAATACTCGGAGCGATTCTGGATGTATGGGAGGGCGAGCCTGAAATCGACTATTCACTGCTTGAACTGGCGGATATCGGTACGCCGCATATCGCCGGAAGCACGCTCGACGGTAAAATCAGGGCGGTAACATTAATCCGCGATCAACTGTGTGAATTTCTAGGAATCGCTTCCCCTCTGGATACGGACGATTTTTATCCACCCGTCCGGCGAATCCTTCCTAAACCGTATTGCGCGCCGCGTGAGATAATCTCCCAGGCGCTCTGCGAAGCATACGATATCGCAAAAGACGATGCCGCGCTGCGTGAACTGGCATCAATGCCGGAAAATCTTCGCGGGAAAAGCTACGAACGGCTGCGCACTGCCCGGTTTTTACGACAGGAATTTCCGCATTACACGGTGGAACTGGATGAATCCAGCCGTGAGATGAACGGCATATTTGCGGGTATTGGATTCAACCCTGTGAATATCCGGACTAATAAGAAATTTTTACAGGCGACCTCCGAAAACCCCGAAATCAAGGCTTACGACCGAGACAAAAGTAGGGGCGAATAATTATTCGCCCCCTACACATGTGGGAATTAAACCCGCCCGTACATGAGCATTTTGTCGAGGGAGCGCAACGCAGAGTTCGGGGTTTTCGGAGGTCGTCTGCAGGAAATAAATAATGACAATAACTCTGTGGCATGTTCTGAAATTGATGGCTCTGGTTCCCGTTCTATGCGGGTCGGTTTACGCGCTTTTGTGCCTGTGGGCGGTCGCCCGCTTCCGGTATGAGGCTCGATCTCATAAAGCGCTGAAGGCCGGTTCCGGATCAGCCGCGGCATGGCCTCCCGTTACGATTTTAAAACCGGTATGCGGCCTTGAAAAACATCAGCGTGAAAACCTGCGAAGCGCCTGCGTTCAGGATTATGCTGAATTTCAGGTCGTTTTTTCCGTCCAGGACGCGGATGACCCGGCGTTGCCGCTTCTTTACGAACTGCAAAAAGAATTCGGTACTGAGCGCGTCATGGTCGCTGTGGAAAATTTTCGCGCGGGAACCAACGGCAAGATCAATAACATGATCGGCGGCTTGCGGCACGCGCGGTACGACGCGCTGGTCATAAGCGACAGCGACGTCCGGTTGAATCCGGACTATCTGAAAACAATCGTCGCGCCGCTCGGCAAGGCCGATGTCGGCTGCGTCTGTACTTTTTATAAAGCCGCCGGCGCCGACGCCTGGTACGAAAAAGTCGAACTTCTGACGCTCAACGCCGACTTCATAACCAATGTCCTATTTGCTCACGCCAGCGGCGCGTCCCGTTTCTGCCTGGGCGCTTCCGCGGCGATACATCGTTCGACGCTGGAAGAAATCGGCGGGCTTGAAGCTTTATCAGACTACCTTGTAGAAGATTACGAAATGGGACGCCGCGTTTGGGAACACGGAAAAAAAGTCGCCATAGTTCCGTATTTCGTCGATACGATAGTTGATCTTAAAAGCCCGTCCGCGTGGTGGAATCATCAGATATACTGGGATCAGAACACCCGTGCGGCGCGCCCCTTCGCTTTTCTTTCAACCGCGCTTATACGTTCCGTGCCGTTTGCGTTTCTTTTTGCGGCAATGCAGTTGTGCGATCCTGTCGGCCTTGCCGTTTTAGCAGGCGCGATGGGACTGCGCATGGCGACGGCCGCGCTGGTTCTCGGCTGGGGGTTGCGCGACCGCGAAGGGATGCGCAGCCTCTGGCTGCTGCCATTCCGTGATATTTCATCTCTGGCGACCTGGCTTTTGGCTTTTACCAAGAAAACTACCGTGTGGCGCGGCGCGAGTTTTATTTTGACCAAAGACGGCCGTCTTGTCGCGCGTAATCCCAGCGACGAGCTGGCAATCCGCAATGGCTAAGGAAGCGCTGAGTAATAGGTCTGCGCGGGATGAAGCGCAAGGCGCCCGGAAGTGAACATCCCAATTTTTTGAATTATACAGGTTGTCCATTTTGCTCTGTCGTTGACATGGGACCGCGGGCGTCTCCGCCGGCGAGACATGGGATAGCATGCGTCCCGCATGCGTCTTAATAAATAAAACGGGCGCGATTTATCGCGCCCATACATTGGAGGGCGTAGCACGCTACGCCCCTACGTCCCGCGATCATTTATTAAAGCGCGGACGTGACGTCCGCTGCCCCATGTCACGCCGGCGGGGACGCCCGCGGTCCCATGTCAGCACCCGCGATCCCATGTCGCGGCTTAGGGCGATAACTCATAAACCCGTTACACCCACCATATCAATCGAAAAACCAACAAAAACCATCGAACTGGAAACCGACGAAACCGTTGCGCCTGTCAGCGTAAATGAGCCTGTCGTTTTGCGCGGTTTCGACCGTCAACAGAAGTCACTCCCCAGTGGGGAAGAGTATATAACCACAATTTTGAGGTAAACACATATGACAACTTTCGGCTACGCCCGCGTATCAAGCATCGACCAGAACGAAGACAGGCAGATGATAGCCATGAGTGAATTGGGCATCCCATCGGAGCGCGTATTTACCGACAAACAATCGGGTAAGGATTTTGAAAGGTCTGCCTATAAATCGCTATTGGAAGACCTGAAGCCGGGCGACCTGGTCTTTATCAAAAGCATCGACCGTCTCGGACGTAATTACGACGAAATCCAGAATCAGTGGCGCATTCTGACAAAAGAGCGTCATGTTGATATTGCTGTGATTGATATGCCGCTTTTGGATACGCGTCAGGGAAAAGACTTGATGGGGACGCTCATAGCCGACCTCGTTCTTACCCTGCTTTCGTTCGTTGCCCAGAACGAGCGTGAGAATATCCGTCAGCGGCAGGCCGAAGGCATAGCTGCGGCGAAGGCGCGTGGAGTACGTTTTGGCCGTCCTATTAAAAAGCCACCTGAAAACTTTGGCGTTCTGGTGAAGCTATGGGAACAGCGCAAACTGGCATTGCCGGCGCTTTTAGAACATACAGGCTTGAAAGCAGCCACGTTTTATAATCGTTTGCGAGAGTTCCGGGCGGCAAAATATTATGATGAAGCGGCAAAGCCGCGTTCAAACGGGTTGAAAGCCGGAAGCATAACAGCCCGGGGCAAAGGCGCAAAGCGCCGCCGCCCTGGGTACTATAAAAAAACCATCCAAAAGCTTCAAATTTCCGTCAAAGCGGTGGAAGCACGGCAAGTTGCCATTGCCGACACTTCCGTAATGGACGGATTTGAAAATAGTCACGCTTTACAAGCGGTTACTGGAATTTCCGTCGGCGAAATTAAAAATAAAACTATAAAAACCCTATCCGATGGTTTCGGATTTCGGGAAGAATTGGAAGGAATACTGCAATCTGGTATTGCCGGCGCTTTTGGAATAAACAAGCTTGAAAACAGCCATATTTTACAAGCGTCTACGTGAGTTTCGGGTGAAAGCGGGAGAAACGCAACTATCAAAAGGTATACCTTTTGATAGTTGATCTTTTGGTTTCGCCGTCTGGAATTTCCGCAAACACCTGTAAAAACGCGGCTATTTTCAAGCCTGTCCGTTACAGAAATACCGATAATGACAGCCTGTCGGCGTTTCTACAGCCCTGCCAAAATGCCGAAATTTTCAAGGGACTTTTTGATAATTATTTTTCATCGCTTCACCGCCTGAAATTCCCATAAACGCCTGTAAAAATTTGGTTTCATTCAACCCGGATTCCGAAGTAACAGCAGGAAACGGTCAAACCCAATGTACCATATTGCCTTGCCCCTTCTATCCAGGGCGACGGTGCAAAGGCAGGGCGGTTCGCGAACCGCCCTGCCTTTGCCCTGATACGCGTCGGTCTTTCAGAGAAGGCCGCAGAAAGCGTGCTTCGGTATTCGGGTTCAAATTCAATTTACGGATCAGGATTTTCTGGCAGTTGTTTTTTGGTGTTTCGCCGCCTGAAATTCCCGTAAACGCCTGTAAAACGTGGCTATTTTCAAGCCTGTCTGCTCCAGAAGCGCCGGCAGAGGCAGTTTGCCGCGTTCCCACAGCTTAACCAGAACACTGAAATCTTCAGGGGGCTTTTTGGCAGGACGGCCGAATCGGACTCCCCGCGCCTTCGCCGCGGCGATACCTTCGGCCTGTCTCTGGCGGATGTTCTCACGCTCGCTCTGGGCAACGAACGAAAGCAGGTTTAGAACAACGTCGGCGATGAGCGTTCCCATCAAGTCCTTGCCCTGGCGCGTGTCCAAAAGCGGCATATCAATCACGGCGATGTCCGCACGGCGCTCTTTTGTGATGATGCGCCACTGGTTATGTATTTCATCGTAGTTGCGGCCGAGTCGGTCGATGCTCTTGATGTAGAGCAGATCGCCCGGCTTCAGGCTCTCCAACAGCGATTTGTATGCGGAACGATCAAAATTCTTGCCGGATTGTTTGTCAGTGAACACACGCTCCGGCGGTATACCTTGTTCATTCATGGCTATCATCTGCCTGTCCTCGTTCTGGTCGGTGCTTGATACGCGGGCGTAGCCGAAGGTCGCCATAGACGTTAATTTCCTTTCATCTCATCAAAATAGGATTGTTGTGCTCGGGTATGTTGTTGTAGGGCCCGCGATCATTTATCCCGGATTCCGAAGCGGCAGGAAATGATCATAACCCACTGACCATATTACCTTTTGTTGCGCCTGTACCGGTGTAGGGGCGAATAATTATTCGCCCCTACATTAGTATCCGGATCGAGAAATGTGCCGTTCGGTAGTATAGGGGCGCGATAAATCGCGCCCCTACACGGTTTTCATGAATATGTTTTTATTCCGCAATCCAGGGCATCGGTATTTCAGAACGCAAAAACAAGCCTTAACTTCGGAATCCGGATTTATCAAAGCGCGGACGCGGGACGTCCGCTGCCCCATGTCTCGCCGGCGTGGACGCTCGCGGGTATAACTTGTTCTAATTCACGATACGAAAGAAATTTCTTATTCACGCGGCGAGTTTTGACGATAAAGGATTTGCACCCGTTCGGGGTATAATTAAAGAATTACGATAGAAAAAGGAGATTACCCATGCGGTTGATTACTCGTTCGGATTTCGACGGCCTCGTATGCGGCATGCTTTTAATGGAAAAAGGAATTATAGACACTTGGAAGTTCGTTCATCCCAAAGATCTGCAGGACGGCCTCTTTAAGCCCGAGGAAAATGACGTTCTTGCCAATGTTCCGTATGTTCCCGGATGCAGCATGTGGTTTGACCACCATGTCAGCGAAAAGGAACGCGTCGGCTGGACGCAGAACGTAAAGGGCGAATCCCGCCTTGCTCCTTCCGCCGCGCGTATTATTTACGACTATTATGGCGGAGCGGATGGTTTTCCAAAACATTTTGACAAATTGATCTGGGGAGTGGACAAGGTTGATTCCGGCGACCTGACAATAGATGAACTGCTTAACCCCACCGGCTGGATATTGCTTGGCTTTATATCGGATCCGCGCACGGGTCTAGGCCGCTTCCGGGATTTCCGCATCAGCAACCTGCAATTAATGGAAGAACTGATCACCCGTTGCCGCCACAACACCATCGAAGAAATACTGGATATGCCGGACGTAAAAGAGCGCGTGGACATGTATAACGAACAGAACAAGCTGTTTAAAAACATGGTTCTTGCCCATACAAAGGTGGACGGCAATGTCATAATCACCGATTTGCGCGAAGTTTCCCCGATTTACACAGGCAACCGGTTCATCATCTACAGCATGTTCCCGCAGCAGAATATCTCCTGCTGGGTAGTGGACGGGCGCGCCAAGGTAAACGTTTCAATTGCATGCGGATATAGCATAGTCAACCGTTCAGCTAAAACAGATGTGGGGCGGCTTATGCTAAAGTACGGCGGCGGCGGGCATGAACGCGTCGGCACATGCCAGGTGGATTACAACGACGCAGACAAAGTGCTTGAAGAAATCGTCGCGAAAATGAAAGCAGACGGGTAACCGATAATGGTAGGGGCGCGATTTATCGCGCCCCTGTAATACGAACGGCACATTTTTCGATCCGGATACAAACAAAGGGCGCGATAAATCGCGCCCCTACATTATCGATGCCCGCCACGCGCGAACCCGCGCCACATCCTCCGGATTCAGAAAACGAAAAGTGTATCTTCTGTTCATTGAAGTCCTGACAGACAGCGAATTTCCGTCGATCGCGAACTCCTGCATACTCTTGTAGGCTTCATAGAAACTATGATCCGATTCGCTTGTCCGGAACTCCATTCCTTCACTGCTGAAATAAAGCGCGCCGCGGCAACTGGACAGCGTATGCCTGTGTTCAACGAAAACGGCGTGTTTCGACATCTCCTCGCCGCGGGCGCGCTCTGTCAAATCCTTCAGCATTTCATCCAGGCGTTCTGGCGTAAACGAGTCGGCCCCGCCAAGTTCTTTAGCTTTAAGAAAATGCTCCTCGGCCGCTCTGAAATTTTTATTGTGGTCATAAAGCAGTCCGACATTCAGATGCGCCAGAATGTGGTCGGGATTAAGTTCGAGGCATTTTTCGTAATTTGCGATCGCCTCGTCCATCTGTTTTTCATTCTGATAACCGGCGGCAATATAGAACCATGCTTCATCGCTTTTCGGTTCAAGCTTCAAATACTCGCGCCATTCGGCGATTGATTTTACGTAAGCGCCGGAACTGAAAAGGTCAAGCGCGGACTGGCGCAACGCGGCGTTTTTTTGACGGGCCTGCTGTTCTGTTTTGGCGGACTGGTCGCGCTTTGCGGCTTCTTCGAGCCTGTCGTCCAGTTCCGCAAGACGGGTTTTGCCATATTTGTCTTCAGGGAAATGCTGCAGGAGGTTACGGAAATCCGCGCGCGCCCCCGCCCAATCCGAAGACGCGATTTTCGCGTCGCCCTGATTTTGCAGCCGTTCCCGGATACGCGCAAGCGTTGAACGGGCGTAAGCGTTGTTTTTGTCGATGTTCTGAATATTCCTTACGGCGTCCAGAGCGTTGTCTTTATCCGGCGGCGTCAGGCTTCCGACCTTCATGGCGGCTTCCGCGCGCGCCCGCCAGTTCTCTATCGCCGCATCCCTGTCTTTCGCGCTCTCGGCGATTTTGGCTGCGACATCCGCCCGGCGTTCATCAATGGACTCATCGTCCGGATATATAAGCGCGAGTCTTTCATATTGCCTTGCGGATTCCCCCCAGTTTTCCCGGGCGTAGGCCAGCTCCGCCTGTCGAGTCAGAAAGTCGGCAATCTGCTCTCTTGCAGACAGGGCTTCTTTGTTGGCAGGATCTATGGCGAGAATTCTGTCCGCGTAGTAAAGGGCATTGTATTCCTCCGGCGGAGGTAAAAGGATATTTTCCTTTATGGCGCTTTCCAGCTTTTCGCGCAGTTCGGCAACTTCTGTGAGCTGTTCGACGCTCAACCTGGGTACGACCGGAAACATCGTCCAATTCTTCGTTTCGTCAGCGTATGGCGCCACAATGACCTGCTGAACAAGATCCTCGTACCCTTCCCTGGTAATCCGTATCTCATGGCCGCCGCTCACAAGTTTTGGGATATTCAGAGGCGAGACACCCACGAGCTTGCCGTCCACGAAAACCATAGCTTCGTCAGGCGTGGTTCTTATTGTCAGCGCCCCGTATTTCGGTTTCATGTACTGGTATAGAAAAGCGGCGGTAAAACCTGAAACGGCGCATAACGCCAGGATCAGCAATCCTATTACGAGGGAGCGTATCCGTATTTGCGATGGCGGCCTTTCGCCTGGCTCTTTCTCGGGACCGCCGTCCAGCGTAGTCCCGTGAATCGGACAATAGACGAATTCATCAGGATACAATTTGCCGCATTGCGGACATCCTTTCATGCAAAAAAGATTCCTTTCAATAGCAATACGTTTCGCTGATTCTATCAGCGTAGGCAAGCCCGACTTTCGTTTGGCTGCAATAAATACCTGATCGCTCTTCCAGGGCTTTCTGGGCGGAAAGAAGCGCCAGATCCGGAATATTGTGCTGTCTGCTCAAATGTGCCAATACTACATGCTCCGCCGTTCCATCAAAATCGCAGGAGAGATATTCGGCCACATTGTCGTTGGAAAGATGCGCTTTATCAACGCGCTGTTTTAGTTCCCATGGAAGCGGCCCCGCCCTCAGCATAGCCACGTCATAATTTGATTCCAGCACGATGCCGGCGCAGCCTTTCAGCCGTTCTTTTACAAGGTTGGAAATTTTACAGAGATCCAATGCGACGCCGATGCGCACGCCGTTCTTTTCAAGAACGAAGCCGAGATTTTCAACAGGTTTGTGCGGCTCTTCATTTTTCTTTTGATACCCTCTTACGTACCCGTGGTGCGTCACTTGAAAACAAGTAATGGCAATGCCGCCTATTTCGAAACTCTCACCAGGCGAAATGGCGCGATGCGAAATGGCGCGGCGTTTCGTTTTCGACGGATTCATGCCGATGCCGGAAGCGTCAAAAGCTGACGCCGCCATAAATACCGGGATGTCATTTTTAACATACCTCTCAATAAACGGAGCAACGCCGCGGCAATGATCGTCATGATAGTGCGAAACGACAATGGCGGATATTTTTTCAGGCGAAAGCCCGTATTCACCCAGCCGTCGGGCTGTTTCTTTGCCGCTCAGCCCGGCATCGACAAGAATGTTTGTCACGCCGTCGCTTACAAGCGTGGAATTGCCCGAACTGCTGCTGCCAAGAACGTTGAAACACAGCCCCATACTATCTGCCCCGTCCGTCAAAAGGCACGGCCTTAATGTCGGCTCCGTCGCCGCCGCCGAGTACGGTCAGAACAAAATGCGCCGGGTCAAGAATCCTGTCGGCAAGTTCGCGAATTTCCCGGTCAGTCACCCGGTCCACGGATGACAAGGTTTCTTCGAGGTCATGCAGCCGTCCGTGATATATCATCTGCTGCGCCAGATTTGTCATGCGGCTGCTGGAACTTTCAAGGCCAAGCGTTATCGCTCCCTTTATGCACTCTTTCGCCCGTTTCAGTTCCTCGCCTGATACGAGTTCCTGACGCATTTTTCGGAATTCTTTCAGCGTCAATTCGACCACCTCGGCGGCTGTTTCATGCGCGGTTCCCGCGCAGACAGTCAGCGTCCCGGCGTCATGGTAAGACGCCAGCATGGAATAGATCGAATAAACAAGCCCTTTTTTCTCGCGGATATTCTGAAAGAGGCGCGAACTCATGCCGCCGCCCAGAATGCCGTTAAGCAGGTGCGCGCAATATCGTTCATCTGAACTTACGGGCGGAGCAATTGTCCCCAGACAGATATGCGTCTGCTCCAGGTGAGCCTTGCACCGCACGGAACGCCCCGGACTGAAAACGGGCGGATCGCCCAGCGTTGTCGGCACGCCTGTTTCCAAACCGGCAAAATATTTTTCCGCCAGTTTCTGAATTTTTTTATGTTCCACATTGCCCGCGGCGGAAAAAATAATGTTGCCTGCTGTGAAGTTTCTTTTGAAAAATTTCTTTACGTCATTGCGGGAGATTTCCGAAATCGTTTTTTTCGTTCCCGCAATCGGCCGGCCCAGAGGATGCCCCTTCCAGCAGCGCTCCATGTAAGAATCGAGAACCAGTTCCTGCGGCGAATCTTCAATCATGCTGATTTCTTCAAAAATTACGTTCCGTTCCCGCTCCATTTCCTTTGATGGAAATGCCGGATTCAGCACGATGTCCGCCAAAAGGTCGAATGCCAACGGCAGATGCTCGTCAAGCACCCGTGCGTAAAAACCGATGTATTCTTTTTCAGTGAAGGCGTTGAGCTGCCCGCCGACGGCGTCGATGGTCTCGGCGATTTCCTCCGTTGAGCGCGTGGCCGTACCCTTGAAAAGCAGGTGTTCTATAAAATGGGCGATGCCTGAAAAACGGGGGTCTTCAAAACGTGACCCGCATTTTACCCAGACGCCAAGAGAGACGGACCGCAGGTGCGGCATAACCTCGGAAAGAACCACGAGGCCGTTTTTCATTTCCTTCTGTTGTATGTCCATGTGCATAACTACACTTTTTACCACAATATATGGTATTCGGAAAGCGGCAAATCCCCATAAAATTCAGGGACGGATATCTTGTACATTTCGCAATTTTAAAATTTTCGGCGATACCTTTTGTATGGCTGACACACCTTATACCCGCGTACGAAATGATTTTCCGTTGGATGCGCGAGGATTTTTGACACGAGGCAAGGAAGGTTGAGCACGGCGTACTCAAATAGTACGTAAACGAAACCTGACGCTGCATCGTGTCAAAAAGATCGCGCAGGCATGGAAAATCATCTCGTTCGCGGGTATAACATGCGCCGCGCTTGACATAAGCGGCTTATAGACTCTATAGTGGGCATGTTTTGAAAATATTTAACCCGGATATTTCATAGGGTTAAAAACATAAAGGAAATTCCATGAAAAAATCCAAATTACTCGGTCTGATTATCTCCGCCGTTGTAGGAGTTTCGATTCTGCTTGCCCCTCTGCCGTCCGGCATGACCGCGGACTCGCAGAAGGTACTCGCCATCGCCGTGTTTACAATTCTGCTCTGGATGCTCCAGGTAATGAACAACGGCGTCACCGGTATTTTAATGATGGGCTTGATGGTACTGGTCGGAGTCAAACCCGCGTTGGCTTTAGGCGGCTTTTCCGGATCCTCTTTCTGGATCCTGGTCTGCGTCCTTTACTATGGTTGCGCCATGCAAAAGACGGGGTTGGCGCAGAGGCTTTCCTATTACGTGCTCTCGCTGTTTCCGGGAACCTACGCCGGCATTCTCTTTGCTTTCTTTGTTATCGGCCTCCTGCTGGCTATGGGCATTCCTTCAATGACCGTCCGCACCGCCATCATGGTTCCGATCGCCTGGGCGCTTGTAAAGTCGCTTGGGCTGAAACCGCAAAGCCGCGGTTCGGCGCTGATAATGCTGACAACGGTTGAAATGGCCGTAATTCCCGGAACGGTGGTTTTATACGGTTCATTGTTTGGCCCCTTCGTTGACCAGGTATTCAAAGCCAAAAATTATCCGCTGATCTGGCTGGAATTTTCACAGGTCATGGCGATTCCGACGCTCATTTTATGCGGGCTGCTTCTTCTGCTGAATCCGATTTTCATGAAGCCCGAAGAAAAGCTGTCCGCCTCCACATCTTTTGTCAAAGACAAGCTGCGCGAGTTGGGGAGCATAAAACGAACGGAGTGGATTGTGGCCGCCGTTGTTATTCTTTCCATAGCTTTCTGGGCGACCGATCGCGTCCACGGCCAACCCAGTTTTCTTATCGGAATGTTCGGCATGGCGGCGCTGACGCTCGCGGGGATCATTGAAGATGCGGATATCGGCGGCGGAGTTTCCTGGACAATGCTTATTTTCATCGGCGGCATTTTCGGCCTCGCGAACATGATTCAGGAATACAAAATCACCGACTGGCTTACCGGCTATTTCATGCCCGTCATGGAAAGCCTCGCGTCCAGCACGCTCCTGCTGCTTCTGGTAATGGCGGTTATATTCCTGATTCTGCGATTTATGGATCCCACGGGGTTCATCGTGATACCCGTGCTGTTCCTTCCCGTTTCAGAGGTGATCGATATTCAGACCGTGCCGCCGCTGGTGCTCATTTCGCCTATGATCCTGGCGATCACGCCGTTCTGGCTGTCGTACCAGAATTTCTGGGTGGCCATGTGCGAGGGAATGACGGCAAACCAGGCGTTCACCGGCGGCCAGCGCATGAGGATGTCCACGGTATACGCGGGAATCGTCCTGGTAACCATGGCAATCAGCGTCGGCTACTGGAAGATGATAGGAATGATTTAAGGAAACGCTGATTAATTGCCTGGGCGGGCGAATCGCGGCGTTGCGCGGTGCTCGTAACCTCAACATATTTCTATATATGCCTCGGTTCCTGCGCGCCTTGCGCTTCATCCCGCTCAGACAATTAATCAGCATTTCCTTAGGCGATCTCTTTTTTCAGGCGAGCGCTGATTTCTTTTATCGGCAGTATACCAATGATTTCGCACCCTTCGGCAAATACCTGTCTGTTCGATCCAGGCATCTGAAAAACGATTCTATTTTACAGAATTTACGAGTAGAATCAATACTCGCGCGTCGGCAGAGGTTTCCAGCGGCTACAGAATCCGAAAATTTGGCAATAGATTTTGTGTCGGAGATAAAAAATTCCACCTGGCTTCGCCTTTTTCGGTTTTTCTGATCGTCGTAGCGCTGTACGCTATAGCTTGGTCTTTTGATTGATTTCTACGCAAGGAACTTCTGGAAAGCGTCAAAGCCGTTGTGGAGCAACAACGCTGATCGCCTGCGTCGTACCACATTTTTTGCCTTTTTCCGACATGCCTTTAAATCAGAGAAGCAAAAACGCCAGGTTGAGCGATTATCTCCTTCGCTGCTTTTACCCCTTCTTCATAACCTTCGTCGTGCAAGCGCAGCAACGCCGCTATATTGCGATCCGTGCTTTCCATTGTGAGCGGATTGCGCGGGCGGATAATCAAAGCGCGTCCGTCTGCGGCCATTTGTTCGCACAGGCGTAATTGCCTGTTGTAAATCTCATGATGCCGGCGCATGGCTTTGACCAGACTCGGATATTTTCTGTACAAAAGCCGCGCCAATGTCATGGTCAGTTGATTGAAGGGGCGCATTTCATAGCCCTTGTTTTGCGTCAGTACAATGACATGGAAACCATTGCCGTCATCTATTGATTTTTCTATTGGTATCG
>Ga0082212_10006263_pt1 | contig 16046 bp, 8 predicted proteins | sample TergutNt197P3_FD_71548 | JGI IMG/M metagenome (GOLD analysis project Ga0082212, IMG submission 71548) | Neocapritermes taracua P3 segment gut microbial communities from Petit-Saut dam, French Guiana - Nt197 P3 | ecosystem: Host-associated > Arthropoda: Insects > Digestive system > Gut ... | reverse complement strand
CCCCCCGAACCTGACTCCGATCCGTCTCACAATCACCAATGGGGCGAATGGACGGAAATAACCGCTGCTACTTGTACAACGGAAGGCATGGAAACAAGAATTTGTTCCATTGATATATCGCACACCGAAACCCGCACAATACCCATAGATTTGGACGCGCACGAATGGGGTAATTGGGTCGAAACGAAAGCCCCAACTACAACCGAGGACGGTGAAGAAACCAGGATATGCACCCATAATGCGGAGCACACCCAAACACGCCCCATAGACGCGCTTAATCCTATGGAAAGCATTGACGAAATAATCGCTTACTTGAACACCCATAGCAGCGGAGCTGATGTTAATGATCCGATAACGCTAACCGTTTGGATGGATTTGGGGATTATTAATCAAGAAGGAAGTGGTTGGTGGCTTCTAATGGAAGCAATAGACGCTTCAAATAAATATGTAAACCTAAATCTTGCGGGTTGCACGATAAGCGGAACAATATTTAATCCAAATTCTAATATTGCAACAGGGAAAGACAAAATCGTTACCATTACCCTGCCAACAGAAATTACATCCATCGGCTATCGCGCATTCAATCATTTTACAAACCTTATACAGATCAATCTGTCGAAGGGGCTTACTGCCATCGGAGAAGGTGCTTTCAGAAATTGCACGAGCCTTGCTCAGATCACCTTGCCGGAAGGGCTTACTGCCATCGGAGGCAGCGCCTTCGATAACTGCACGAGCCTTACACAGATCAATCTGCCGGATGGGATTACTACCATCGGTTGGTACACCTTCCTAGACTGTACGAGCCTCACACAGATCACCCTGCCGGAGGGGCTTACTGCCATCGAAGTTGAGGCTTTCCGCCGTTGCACAAGCCTTACACAGATCAACCTACCGGAGGGGCTTACTACCATCGGCAATTACGCTTTCAATCGCTGTGAGAGCCTTACACAAATCACCCTACCGGAAGGGCTTGCTTATATCGACGAAAGTACCTTTTCTTCTTGCATAAACCTTTCACAGATCACCATGCCAAAAGGGCTTATTTACATTGGAAGAAACGCATTCCAAAATTGCACAAGTATCACGCAGATCATTTTACCGGCAGGGTTTACTCACATCTATAATCAAGCCTTCAACGGCTGCACGAAACTCGCTCAGGTCGCACTGCCAGAGAGTCTTACTTACATCGGGGGCTGGGCTTTCCAAGATTGCACAAGCCTCTCGCAGATCACTCTGCCTGAGGGGCTTACTACAATTGGAAGCTGGGCTTTCGCAAACTGCACGAGCCTTACACAGATCACCCTGCCAGCGGGACTTACCACCATCGATTCCGCTATCTTCCAACACTGCACCAGCCTCTCACAGGTAACAATACCGGCGAATCTTAATAGAATTCACGGGGGCCACTTCTCTGGCTGCACGAACCTTACATTGTTCACTGTTACCGGCAGCGGTTCTCTTAGCGTTATAGAAAGCGGGAAAGCTTTGATACGAAATAATACAGAATTGGTTTCCTACCCCTCAGCAAACGGAAATATCTCGTTACCTACAGCGATTTACTCCATCGGCATCTCCGCCTTCAGATACTGCACGAACCTTATGCAAATCACCTTGCACGAGGGGCTTATATCCATCGGCGATTACGCTTTCTCTAATTGCACTAGTCTCACACAGATCACACTGCCGGCAGAGCTTAGTACAATCGGGGTACAGGCTTTAGGTGACTGCACGAGCCTTACCCTCGTAACTTCTTTGGCGATAACTCCGCCTTCATATTCGAACGCTTACGTCTATCCACAATTCATTAACCATCATGAAGACCTTGCCATAAAAGTCCCGGCGAGCAGTGTAGCGGCGTACAGAACTTCCGTGTATTTTAGCTATTATGCAAGCAGGATTAGCGCTATATATTAGCGGTTAGTAGGTAGGTCAATTTATGTGTGGTCAATTGTGCTTTACTTTCACTCACAGTAATCCGCTAAGGCCCGGCGGGGAGGGCTAAACTTGCCCCGGTAATTAAACGAATAGCCCCGGTGGGGGGGCGGCGCGGGAGGGGCAAAAACTTCTGGGCCTCCTCGCCGGAGGAGACCTCGGAGAAAATTCTAAACTTAGGGTACAGAGAATGCTGCCCGGTAAGAGGAACTTGGTAAAAACGATTATTTTCGGAACTACTATATTTTTGGTTGGATACAAAAAACCGGGCAGGGGCTCCGTAGGCGAATTCCCCCAGGTTTTTGACACACACGCGCTGCCCCCCACCGGGGATTTGCGAGTAGCATTCCTAAACAACCCCGTCCAGCACCGTGCTTAAACCCACAGGCTTGTAGGCATCATCGTTCATTACCGTCTGCAAGGTAAGGCCGCCAAGGTATTGGTTAACCAGGTCGGTCACCGCGATGATAACCTGGTGGGCGATACAATCGCTCTGGCGTTCGCAGTTTTCAAGGCTCCTGTCGCAGGGCAGGACGGTCAATTCCTCGCCGGCGGCGTCAAATATCTCTTTTACGGTGAGCGTTTCCAGAGGGCGGGAAAGGGAAAAGCCGCCGCCAGGCCCCCGGACGGAACGTACTATCCCTGCCTTTTTCAGCTTGAAAAATATCTGTTCCAGAAAAACCGAAGAAATATCCTCCGCCTCGGAAAGGCTGTTAATGGAAACCATTTCCCCGTTTTTTCCCATTTCAGCGAGGGCAATTGTTGCCCGCAACGCATAGCGCCCCTTTGTTGTAATCCGCATGAAAGCTCCTCCGTTCCGGGAATAGACCGGTTTGTTGATTAAAATAATAATATATTCAAAAAAAAAAGAAAAGTGCTAAAATCGGGTTTTTTTGAGGTTTTCTGCTTGGGGAAGGCTTAGGCCTTTGAGGCAAGGGCCCTTTCTATGGTGCTTATCAGCGTTCCCGGCTCTACCGGCTTGTTCAAAACACCGAAAGCGCTGGAATTTTTGGCCTGATTCTGGAAATCTTCCCCCGTTTTGCCGCTGACAATGATTATCGGGGTAGTTAGGTAGCTGGGAATCTTTCGTATGTCCTCAAGAAACTCAAAACCGGAGATGTTGGGCATCTCAATATCAAGCAGAATCACGTCCACCTGGTTTGCGTTCAGGAAAATCATGGCTTCAGAGATGGATTTGACTGCCCGAAAAATGTACTTTGGTACCAAAATTCCCTGAAACAGAAGGTGCTGCGACATGTTGTCGTCAATCCCAAGGATAATCTTTTTATTTTCCATGCTCATCTCCTTAAGCGATAACTATATCACAGGAGAATAAACTGATCAATATACCATGCTGAGGGATGGGTGTTAATCCCCCTGTTTTTTTTCGGGAATCCACTGTATATGCCGGTGATAATATGCTATGGTATGGACACGGAGAATGCGAGGTAAAAATGGCTGATGCAAAAGTGCTGATTGTTGACGATGTGGAATCGAATTTATTTGTTGTCAGGAAACTTATGTTGTCGTATGGCCTGACCGTAGACACTGCCACCAGCGGCCAGGAGGCGATTGAAAGAATCAAGGGCGGCGGCGCGTATGACATCGTGTTTATGGATCATATGATGCCCGAAATGGACGGCATCGAAGCCGCCAAAAAGATCCGGGAAATGGGGATAGAGACACCGATCATCGCCCTTACCGCCAACGACGCCGAGGGCTCACGGGAAATGTTTCTGGCGGAAGGCCTGAACGAGATGCTTTCAAAGCCTGTAAACAAGGCGGCGCTGGAAAAAATTCTTGCCGACTGGATTAAGCCGGGGAATGCCGGCGCTGCCCGGAACGACGCGCCCGCCGAATCCGGGGCGGGTACTGCCCTATGGAAAAAAATCGAACAGATACCGGGGCTTTCCGTGCAGATTGGGCTTGACCGGGTTTCCGGTCAGCGGGACGTTTACGAAAAGCTATTGAAACTGACGGTTCGGGAATTTGATAACCACCTCCACAATCTGAACAATTTTTTGGCGGCGGGCGATTTAAAGGGTTTTTCCATTGAGGTGCACGGATTGAAGAGCGCGCTCGCCAACATTGGCGTAATGGAACTTTCCGCCCGGGCGAGGGAGCTTGAGGATGCATCCGGCGGAGGGGACGCTGCCTTTTGTACGGAGAATCTGCCGCGCTTCCTGGAGGGGCTTGGCAGCCTGAATACCAGCCTTGTGGGAATTTTTTCTGAAGATGCCGCCAGCCGGGGGCCGGTTGAACTGCCGCCCGAACTGCCGAAGATCTTTGACCGGCTGAAAGCCGCCTTTGAAAAAAATGATTTCGCGGCCATTGACGATGGAATGGAAAGCCTGAACGCTCTGAATTCCGCCGGGGCGCTGAAAGCGGAGATCGACAAAATCAATGAGGCCGTGCTGATGATTGACTACGACGGCGCGCTGAATGTAATGCGAAAATTGCTGGCGTAATCAGGACAATTTTTCGATTAACGCCTTTAGTCTTCCCAAAAATGCCGGAGTTTCGGCGATCATCACCGCTATGTCATTTGCCTTTCCAGCCTTTTCCAGAGCCAGCGCGGCGGCAGACAGCTCCGTCTCGCCTATGTTGGCCAGCGCGCTTTTAATCCCATGGGTGTTTATCGTATATATCCGCGTGTCCTCTTCTGCGAAAGCCCCGCTTTTTTCGAGTATCGCTTCCAATGTCGCAATGGCTTTGCGGGCGTCGCGGACAAAAAGTTCCGCAAGCTCGGGATCAATCTCCGGCTCCGCCGCGCTCTGGTCCGGCGGCGCGGCCTGGGCAGAATGCCGCAGCGCGGCTTCGATAACCTCCGGCGGCTGCTTGTCGCGCACGAACTTTTTCAGCGCGGTGTTAAGCTGGCGTATGTCAATCGGCTTGGAGATAAAGCTGTCAAATCCGTTCGCCAGAAAAATGTCCGACTGGCCTACCACGGCGTTAGCCGTCAGCGCGATGATCGGCTGCCCGTATCCCATTTCGCGGATTTTTTTCGTCGTTTCAATGCCGTCCATTTCCGGCATCATGTGATCCATGAACACGATGTCGTATGCGCTGCCGCCCTTTATTTTGGTGATCGCGTCAAAACCGCTTGAGGCGGTCTCAATCGAAAGGCCGTAGGGCGACATTAGCCCCTTGGCGACGTAGAGATTCGACTCCACGTCGTCCACTACCAGAACCTTGCCGTAGGGCATCGGGTCAAATATCACCTGCGCCCGCTTCATGTGCGTTGTGCCGTCCAAATGGAATGTTTCCAGGCTGTCCGCCAGTTCCCTGCCCAGCACTTCGGTTCCGATCGCCTCTTGCGGCAACTGTATGGTAAATACCGTTCCTTTATTCGGCTCGCTCTTTACCGTGATTTCGCCTTTCATCATCCGCACCAGATTAAGCGTGATGCTCATGCCCAGCCCCGTTCCCTCGGTTGTCCTGTTGGCCTTAACGTTAAAGCGGGCATATTCGTCGAAGAGCTTTTCGACCTGTTCTTCCGTCATGCCCTGTCCGGTGTCGCTTACCGAAAAAATCAGGGCGGCGCCTTCTGCACAAGGGGCTTCTTCTGCGGAAACCGACAATTTTACCGTGCCTTCTCTGGTGTATTTGATCGAGTTGGACAGCACGTTGTTCAGTACCTGCTTAATCCGAAGCTCGTCGCCGCAGAGGGTAGAGGGAATATTTTCGTCAACGGAAAGTTCAAAGGTTATGGGTTTGCCGCCGATACGCATCATGTTTAGGGTAACGGTGTCGTTGATCATGCTCGCTACCTTGTATTCGGCGGGAACCAGTTCCAGTTTGCCGGCTTCGATTTTGGACAGGTCAAGAATGTCGTTAATGATGTTAAGCAGAAGGTCGCCGGAATTGTAAATCTTGTCCAGCGCTTCCCTGGTGTCAGGCACGAGTTTGTCATTCTGCAGCTGAATTTCGGCGATGCCCAGTATCGCGTTCATCGGCGTGCGGATTTCGTGGCTCATGGTTGCCAGGAATGATGATTTCGCAATAGAGGCGGTTTTCGCCGCTTCAAGGGCCTCTTTGAGCAGCTCCTCCTGGTGTTTTTTCTCCGTTACGTCCCTGACTGCCTGGAAAAGCACCATGGAACCGTCTACCCAGCGGATAATCGACGCGGTTCCGCCGAGCCATACGTTCAGAACGTCGTCCCAGACATATTCAAAGTCTTTGGAGGGAAACGTATCTTTCTGGGGCATAAGGTATGAAAACTGGCAGAAATCGCACGGATCGTTCTTTCCCCTTGTCGCCATATAGCATTTTTTGTTGATGTAATTATTATTATTCATGCCGAATTTGTCCACCATGCGCTTGTTGACGTACAGCAGGTTATAATCCGTGTCGCAGACGCATATCATGGAGTCCATGCTGTCCATGATCGCCACCGTTTTGTTATGTTCGGAAATTTTATCGACCATGTCGCCGATGCTGTTGGAAAGCACTCCCAGTTCATCCTTCCGGTCGTTCCTGATCGGATAGGTGAGGTTTCCATTCGATATTTCGACAACCGCTTTTTCCAGAGCCGAAATCGGCTGGTTGATGCTGCCGACGGTGAACCATAGCGCGATAACCAGAATGCATATCAGGGCGAAGGCAATGCCGTAGATAACCCTAAGGATGCCGGATGTATGTTCCGTCGCTTCGGTGGCTTTGGTTTTGGTCATGGAAAAAGTCTTGTCGCGGATGCTCTGAAGCTGGAGGCTGAGCAAATTGCCCATGGGGATCGATTCGCCGTATAATTTAATCAGTTCCTGCACATCGGCATTTTCCACGGCGGAGTCAAGTTTTCCGGTAATCTTCATGTATTCGATAAACGTATTGACAATTTCATCCACGGCAGACGAATACAGTTGTTTGTCCGATTCGCTGAGCCGCTTGTCTGACTGAATGATGAATTTGTATTGCATCAGATTATTGGTAAACAGTTCGACGCTTTCCCGGTAATTTTCCTGGTAGCCGGAGATTACATCCCTGAAGGTGTCGCCGTCCAGCAGATAGCCCTTGGCAAGGTTTGCCACGCGCAGGCTGTACGATTCAACAATTGCCTCTGCTATGTTGATCTGGCGCGCCTGGTAGGTGTTTACCATCTCGTGCAGGTCGCCTCCAATGCTGGTTATCTCTACAACGAAAAATGTGACAAAGAAAATTATCACGCATAAAAGTATTCCGAATACAAAAAAATGCTTGTTCCGTATTTTTATGTCGTTAAACCATTTCATGTAAGACTCCTTGCTATTCCAGAACGCCGGCTTCCCTGTAATATCTGACGGCGCCCGGATGCAGGGGTACCTGAACCGAAGTAGCCGCTGTGCCTTTGGGATCAAAAACCGCGTAGTTTGCCCCGAACTGAACCAGAATGTCCTTGTTTTCATTAAGGGCTTTGGTAAATGTATAGACGAACGCTTCGGAGAGCTTCGGGCTGACGATAATTTCCGTTGAATGGCACACGGCCGGTATGTCGCTTTCAATTCCCGGATAGGTTCCGCCGGGGATGCGGGTAAGGCCGGAGCTGCGGGAAACAGTCCCCCATGTGTAATGACAGTAATCTATTACCTCATTGCTTGCGGCAAGCATAACCGACGGCCTTCCCTCCGCCATTTCCGTAACAACCGCTCCCGGCATCCCCATGTTTACTATCGCGTAGTCGACACGTCCGTCTATGAACATTTTTATCATTTCGCTGTAGACCACCTGGCTTACGCTGCCGCCGTTCTGATCGATCATGTCAAATGACGTGTCGAAAAAATCAAGAATTATCGAAGCCATTACATAGTCGGTGGTTCCTGAAGCGGCAGCGGCAAGCCGTATTTTTTCGCCGTTTTTTATCGCCATGGCAAGCTGCTCAATTGTCGTTATTCCCTGGTCTTTTCCTGCAAGGAAGTGATAGTAATCCACCGAAAGCGTTCCGGCGACCGACGCTATGTTGGTATATTTTTCATGAAAAAGCGGGACGGTGCCGTAATACGCCGCCCGGTTAACGTATCCCACTCCCCACGCGATGTCGCCTTCGCCCCTGTCCAGCGAGACGGGATTGCCGACGCCTCCGCCCGGTACTATGTTAATCGAAATTCCCGGCTCTTTTTCACCGAGAAACCGGGCAAACTCGCCGGCAACCGTGTGCCAGCCGCCTCCCACTCCGCCAGCCAGCCAGGTATAGGCGCCGGACGGCGCATTGCCGGCGCCGGAAGCTTTCTTTTCGCATCCAGGCACGAAAATCGCGCAGGCAAGTACCGTTAAATACAATATTTTTTTCATAATATTCCTCCAAATATCCTTATGGCGTTTCAATTATTTTTTGAGCAGCCTGTATTACATCTTTAAAATCGCCGTTTAACAGATGATCCGCCATATTGCCAAGCATATCCCTGGTTGTCTTTGACCACGATTTTTCCCTTAGCTCATTAATAGCGTCCTTGGCGGTTTTTTTGTTATACACCTCGCAGGCTTCTATGATAACGGGAAGTTTTTCCCGCAAGAACGCGAGGGCTTCTTTCGTATCTTCATCCGCCGAATAGCCATCTTCCTGCGGCAGGGCGTATTTTTCAATTATTGAGCGGAGATCGTCAAGAAACGGTGCTGTCTGCGACGCCATAACGGCGGTGTCATTTGCCCGCCCCGCCTTTTCCAGCTTGTGTGCGGCGGCGGAAAGCTCTGTTTCGCCGATATTCGCCAGAGCGCTTTTTATACCGTGGGTGTTGATGGTATATGCCCGAACGTCCTCGTCTCCGTAGGCAGCATTGTTTTTTTCATGTATCGCTTCCAGAACCGCGAGGGTTTTCCGGGCATCTCGCACAAAAATTTCCGCCAGCCTTGGATCTATCGCATGGTCGGACGTAGACTGAGCCGCTTTGTCCTCTGTCTGCTTCTGCGCCTGCTGTGCGGCCTCAATGACATTGGGCGGCTGCCTGTCCCGCACAAATTTTTTCAGCGCGGCGTTTAGCTGGCGTATGTCAATTGGTTTGGAAATAAAGCCGTCAAAGCCGTTTGCCAGAAATACGTCCGACTGTCCCACCACGGCGTTTGCCGTCAGCGCGACGATGGGCTGCCTGTATCCCATATCCCGTATTTTTGTTGTCGTTTCAAGGCCGTCCATCAAAGGCATCATGTGATCCATAAAAATAATGTCATAGACGCCGCCGTTCTTGATCTTGTCGATGGCTTCAAAACCGCTTATTACGGTTTCAATCGTCAGTTCGTACGGGGACATAAGTCCTTTTGCGACATAGAGATTCGATTCTACGTCGTCAACTATCAGAACCTTTCCGTAGGGCATCGGTTCGAATACCACCTGGGATCTCTTTAGCTGCTTCATGCCGTTTAGCTGGAATCTTTCCAGGCTTTCGGCGAGTTCCCCGCCTATCACATCGTCGCCGATGACCTGCTGCGGCAGGCGGATGGTAAAAGCCGTTCCCTTTTTCTGCTCGCTTGTAACGGAAATCCCGCCCTTCATCATCCGCACCAGGTTCTGTGTAATGCTCATGCCCAGCCCCGTTCCTTCGGTTGAGCGGTTTGCTGCGGTGTTAAAACGGGAATACTCATCGAACAGTTTGCCAACCTGTTCTTCTGTCATGCCCTGTCCCGTATCGCTGACGGTAAAAACCAGCGTTACTCCGTCTTCGTCCAAAGGCGGCGCTTCAGTAGAGACGGAGAATGCAACCGAGCCTTCTTTTGTGTATTTAATCGCGTTGGAGAGAATGTTATTCAAAATCTGCTTGATACGAAGCTCGTCTCCAAAGAGAGTCGACGGCGTGCTTTTATCTACGGAAAGTTCAAACTCAATCGGCTTGCTGCCGATACGCATCATGTTCAGCGTTACGGTGTCGTTGATAAGGCTCGCGGCTTTATATTCGGCGGGTGCAAGTTCCAGTTTGCCTGCTTCGATTTTGGACAGGTCGAGAATGTCGTTGATGATGTTGAGCAGGAGGTCGCCGGAATTATATATCTTTTCCAGGGCTTCCCTGGTTTTGGAGGAGAGCGATTCATTTTGCAGCTGGATTTCTGCTATGCCCAAAATCGCGTTCATCGGCGTACGCATCTCGTGGCTCATGGTTGCCAGGAAGCCGCTTTTTGCCTTGTTCGCGGCCTGTGCCGTATTCAGCGCTTCCTTGAGCTTGAATTCCTGCCTGCCGATCTCGCTCATCATATCCCTGTATTCACGCAGGTCCCGCGCGTAGCCGGCTACGGCAAAGTCGTCTCCAAATTTAACCCGGACAAGCGTTACTTCCGCCGGTATCGGAGTGCCGTCGATTGTCTGATGCATCCAGTCAAAAACGCATCTGCCCTCTTCAAACGCCTTTCTGACATACATTGTGCCCTTTTCCGCCGAAAGTTCACCGTCTGGCTGATGTTCGGGAGAACAAAGAAAGAAATTTTTGATATAAAACTGTTTGTCTTTTACTTTAAATAATTTGACGGCTTCTTCGTTGCAGTCAAAAATTACGGCATCCCTGTTCCAGAGATTGCCGGTAAGCGGCATTGAATCCATCAGAACCTGCGCCCTGCTGTGTTCTTCCCGAATCTGCTTCGACTGGGCGTTGAGGTTGTCCCACATCCGCCGTATCGAACGCGCCAGATCGCCGATTTCATCGTCGCGGTCCTTGCCGAAGAAATCTACATCGTTCGAATCGGCCTGCAGCACGCTGTGGGTCAAACGGTTCAGGGGCGAATAAATAAACCGCCGCATAAGGATGTCCCTGGCTGCCACGTACAGGAACAGGGCAGACAGCAGGACGATCAATAGCGGCAGATATTCCATTAAAGCAGACAGCGAACTATGCCGGTAGAAGACAACGACGGACCAGTCCGTATCGGTGATTGGCTTTATCGCTGCATATCCGTACTGCCCGCCTTTGGCCAGCCTGATTACTTCGGAATGTGAACGTGAATCGTCAAAGATGCCTGTTATCCGGTCTGTGTACGACGCAAACGCAGCAGTAAAGGCAGGGTCGGTGTATTCTTCAAATATGTATTTGTAGTTTTTCTGGGGGATTGTTCCTTCAGAATCGCCATGGAGCCAGATGGCGCCGTTTTTATTGACAACGTATCCCCTGAGCGCGTCGTTTCCGTATCCTTCAAACGTTTCGCTGAATATGTCCGGAATTTCAAGCCCCGATGCAAATATGCCCATAATGTTTCCGTTAGACGCTACCTTATGGTTGATCCACAAGTACCAGATGCCGCTTCGTATTTCCGGGTCAACCTTAAGGGTATAGTCATTTTCGGAATAGATGCATTCAAAATACCATATGTCTCCGGGCCTGTTCTGATCGAGTTTGTCAAAAGGAATAAAATCTTCCAGTGTTGTACTGCTGTCGATTGAATATTCGTTCAGCGTTTCGTGGATTCCAAAATACAATTCAATGCCCTGGAACAGATCGGCATAATCCAGCATCTCGTCAAAGGCCGCAGCTTTCTTCGATTCATTTTCCTCATCGGCAAACCACGAGGTCATCGCTCTTGAAACGGCCGTCTTCCGCGTCAGGGCAAGGTCCCGGTTTATATAATGGGAGAATCTGTCCGCTGAATCTGTCGAAATGGCGTGGACCAGATTTTTTGCCGCATTGTTGTTAATGCCGTTGATAATCACAAATATTATGGCAGTTATCAGGACAAGAATTAAAACAAGAAGAATTGCGCTTATGTTGCGGGCATGTATCGCGATTTTGCTCTTATATCTTTTCAGGGCACTATAATTCATTCTCCTGCTCCTCCCTGCCTTCCGGTTTATGTCAGGATTTTCTTCAGCCGATGATCTTCCGGGCAAGGCGGGACACTTCCTCAAAATCGCCGTTAGAGAGGCGCTCTTCCATGGCGCCAAGCAGGTCTTTGGTCATGCGGGGCCATGATTTTTCCATCAGCTCGGACAGCGCTTCTTCGGCACAGGATTTGTCCTGCCTGCCGCAGGAATCCCTTACGACAATGAGCTTCTCGCGCAGGTACTCGCGGACGCTGCCCGGATCGGCTGGCGCCGGATCGCCGCCGTTTTCTTTTTTCGCCGGACTCAGCCTGTCGATCAAAGCCTTCAGATCGCTCAGGAACGCCTGGGTTTCTGCTTCCATTACGGCGGTATCTTTCGCTTTTCCCGCATGTTCCAGTTTGAGGGCCGCTTCGGAAAGGGCCGTTTCGCCGATGTTGTTCAGCGCGCTTTTCATCCCGTGTGCGTTGATCGTGTATGTCTGTATGTCTTCGTCGGAATACTGGTGCTTTTCGTGTATCGCCCCCAGCGTAACCAGGGCCTTTTGAACGTCCCGCACAAAAATTTCCGCCAGTTCCGGGTCTATAGCAGCCTGTTCTTCCGGAGGTTCGGGCGTGTGCTGCGCCGTTTCATTCTGCTGCTGCACTGTCGCTATGACCTCGGGCGGCTGCCGGTCGCGCACATATTTTTTCAGGGCGGTGTTTAACTGGCGAACGTCTATCGGCTTGGAAATAAAGTCGTCAAAACCGCTTGACAGGAACACCTCCGACTGCCCCACTACGGCATTTGCCGTCAGCGCGATGATGGTCTGCCTGTATTCCATGGCGCGAATTATTTTTGTCGTTTCAATACCGTCCATTTCCGGCATCATGTGATCCATAAACACGATGTCATACACATTGCCTTCTTTGATCTTTTCCACCGCGTCAAAACCGCTGGAGACCGTTTCAATCGCCAGCCCGTACGGCGACATAAGCCCCCTTGCGACATAGAGGTTCGATTCCACGTCGTCCACTATCAAAACCTTGCCGTAGGGCATCGGTTCGAATACCACTTGCGAACGTTTCAGCTGCTTTTCGCCGTTTACCTTGAACTTCTCCAGGCCTTCCGCCACTTCTTTGCCTAATATCCCCGTGCCGGTAATGCCCTGCGGCAGCCGGACGGTAAACACCGATCCCCAGTTAACTTCGCTTTTAACAAGGATTTCGCCGTTCATCATCCGTACCAGGTTCTTGGTGATGCTCATGCCGAGCCCTGTTCCCTCGGTTGTCCGGTTGGCTTCCATGTTAAAGCGGGAATACTCTTCAAACAGCTTGGCGACCTGTTCCTCCGACATGCCCTGTCCCGTGTCGCTTACGGAAAATATCAGCACTATGCCGTCTTTTGTGCCGCTCATCGCTTCGGTGGTAATCGTTAGCTTTACGACGCCTCTTTTGGTGTACTTGAACGAGTTTGAAAGCAGGTTGTTCAGTATCTGCTTGATCCGCAGTTCGTCGCCATACAGGGCCGACGGCGTGTATTCATCCACGGAAAGCACAAATTCAATCGGCTTGCTGCCTATCCGCATCATGTTGAGGGTAACGGTGTCGTTGATAAGGCTCGCCACTTCGTATTTGGCGGGGACCAGTTCCAGTTTGCCCGCTTCGATTTTGGACAGGTCCAGTATCTCGTTGATGATGTTGAGCAGGAGATCTCCCGAGTGATGTATCTTTTCCAGGGCTTCCCGCGTCTTTGGCCGGAGGTCGTCGTCCTGGAGCTGTATTTCGGATATGCCGAGGATAGCGTTCATCGGCGTGCGGATTTCGTGGCTCATGTTTGCCAGGAACGAAGACTTGGCAACCGACGCCGTTTTTGCCGCTTCCAGGGCTTCGCGCAATAGTTCTTCCTGGCGCTTTTTCTGCGTTACGTCCCTGCTCGCCTGAAACAGCACCAGGGAACCGTCCACCCAGCGGATGATCGACGCGGTGCCGCCGAGCCATACCTTGAGGACGTCGTCCCAGATATATTCAAAGTCCTTGGTGGGGTATATGTGCTTGAGGGGCAGAAGGGACGAGAGCTGGCAGAAATCGCAGGGCAGATCCTTTCCCCTGGTAACATTGTAGCATTTCTGGTTCGTGTAATTATTGATGTCCATGCCGAACCTGTCCGCCAGCCGCTTGTTAACATACAACAGATTGTAGTCAAGATCGGAAACGCATATCATTGCGTCCATGTTGTCCATAATGGCCATTGTCTTGTTATGCTCGGAAATTTTATCGACCATGTCGCCTATGCTGTTCGACAGCACCCCCAGCTCATCCCTGCGCTCGTTTCTGATGGGAAAGCCCAGGTTTCCGTTGGAGATTTCTACCACGCCTTTTTCCAGGTTCGTTATCGGCCGGTTAATGTTGTTGACGGTAAACAGCAGCGCGAATGCCGAAATAAAAATAAAGGCGGTAGTTATAAGCAGAATCAGGTTTATGATGCGGGACGTGTCTTCCGCCGTTTCCAGAACCTTCGTTTTGGTTGTGTTAAAAGTCTGATCCCGCAGTTCCTGCAGTTTGTCGCTCAGATTGTTTCCGTAGGGGATCGCCTCTTCGTATGTTTTGAACACTTCTTCCTTGTTCATGCCTACCACGGTATTCTGCAATATGCCGCCCATTTCCATGTATTTTACGAACGATTCTTCAATTCCGTTAGCGTCGGCCAGACGCTGCCTCCTTTCCGTTTCGGACAGCCGGGGATCGGCAAGCGAAATGTCGCGGAACCCGATCAGGTTTTCCCTGAACGATGCGGCGCTTCTCTCGTAATCTTCCGTTATTTTTGACACCATGCTTGCGCCGCCTTCAGATTCAAGTTCGTATCCTCTTGAAAGGTTCGCGTACCGCATCTGGTATATCGCCACAATCGCGTCCGCTATGTGGATCTGCCGCGCCTGGTACGAATTGATCAGCTCGTTGTTGTTCCTGCCTATGCTGGTTATTTCCACTACGGCAAATATGGCAAACGCAATCATGCTGCAAACGAGTATCCCGAATACAATAAGCAGCTTGTTTCCGATTTTAATATTGTTAAACCAGTTCATTTATGTTCCTTCTGTTATTGCCGGAATTAGTGAGCGCTTTGCCGGGAAAGCTTAACCCTCGCCACCTCAAACTGATTTCGTATCTCGTAAAAAACGTCGGCAATCTGGGGATCGAAATGTTTGCCCTTTCCGTCCATGATAATGTTGACCGCCTCTTCATTCGTAAAAGCCTTTTTATAGGGACGGTCGGAAGTGAGCGCGTCGTACACGTCCACAATCGCCATGATCCGCCCATGCAGAGGAATGTCCGAACCCTTGAGTCCGTAGGGATAGCCCATGCCGTCCCATCGCTCATGGTGGTATGCTGCGGAGAGTTTGGCGTTGTGCAGGAAGTCTACTTCGCCGGTCCGGCTGACCATTTGATCGATGATCTGTTCGCCCAGCGCGGAATGGGTCTTCATTGTCTGAAATTCTTCGTTGGTCAGTTTGTCCGGCTTGTTCAGAATGGCATCGGGGATTGAAATTTTTCCGATGTCGTGCAGGCGGGCAGACGAAACCACCGACTCCAGGTCCCAGCTGTTCATTTCTTCTTTATACAGTCCCCGCTGTTCCATGCCGTCGATGAGCACTTTGATAAACACCGTCGTCCGGTCTATGTGCCCTCCGGTATTGTTGTCGCGGCTTTCAACAAGGTCTGCCATGGTGTACACAATGCCGTTCTGCAGATGCTCAAGCCGTTCCGTCCGTTCGCGGAGCTGCTCTGTTCGTTCCCGGATCAATTCATCGATTTGCAGGTGATTTTTGATGCGGTTCTGCAGAACGGGCACGGAAAAAGGTTTGGTGATAAAATCGACCGCCCCCAATTCAATACCGTAGGCTTCGTTAACCGAGTCGGTCAGGCTCGTAAGGAAAATAACGGGGATTTCCGAATACGAATCGCTTGCTTTCAGCCGTTTCATCGCCTCGAATCCGTCGGTTTCCGGCATTTCGATGTCCAAAAGGATAAGGTCGGGCGAAATTTTTTCCATTATTGAAAACATCTTCGCCGCAGACGACAGCGTTATCACCTGGTATTGCTTTTCCAGCGCTTCTTCCGCTTTTGACAAGTTTGTGGAATTATCATCAACCACAAAGATGGTTTTCTGCATACTTTACCCCTATTGCCCGAATTAAAGCCGGGCGGCAGTGAGACTATCGTGAAAAGTATACCATATATTGTAAAAAGATACCATGCTCAGGCCGGGTACAACGGCTAAACTTGACCGCTTTTTTACCGTAAAACCCCGCCAGAGCGGGCGGCGCGGGGGGCGCGCGCGGGCTGGCAAAAATCTGGGGGTGCCAAAAAACAAGCACTGCGTTAAGCAGTGTCCATAAAAAAGAGTCAGCATGGCAAGAGCCCCAAAAAAG
>Ga0082212_10006262_pt1 | contig 16047 bp, 11 predicted proteins | sample TergutNt197P3_FD_71548 | JGI IMG/M metagenome (GOLD analysis project Ga0082212, IMG submission 71548) | Neocapritermes taracua P3 segment gut microbial communities from Petit-Saut dam, French Guiana - Nt197 P3 | ecosystem: Host-associated > Arthropoda: Insects > Digestive system > Gut ... | reverse complement strand
CAGTGTGGGTCACAAAGACTATCTGTGCGACCATACGGTATGGGGCGTTGAATTATGCAAGCGGGTAGGTTCGCCTAACCTGAAATTACTCTATGATATTTACCACATGCAGATCATGGAAGGAAATATCATCGAAAATATTCAGAAATATCATTCCTACTTTTCACATATCCACACAGGCGGGAATCCCGGGCGCAACGAGATTGACGAGACGCAGGAACTCTATTATCCGGCAATCATGAAAGCGCTTGTGGATGTCGGGTACAAAGGCTTTGTAGGACAGGAGTTCGTGCCGAAACAACCGGACAAACTGGCTTCGCTCGAAAAGTGCATCCGCCTCTGCGACGTGTAGCACATATTGAATTTGCATTTAAGATCATAAACAGATTTCAGCGAAAAGCAGAATTTCCTGTCTTTGCTCTATTACTTGGGTCTGGTATCTGTAGACAAAGATGAGAAATCCGGCAAGCCATTCTTAAAGATTCCGAACTATACCATTAAATCAATGATACAAAATTTTCCCGTAAAATTTAAATAGTTAAAAATCAAAGACATACATAAATTGTAACAATAATTAATAAAATTTTCATAATTTTTGTTACATATTTATGAAATAGTTTTTGTAGTTTTGGGGCTTTAATTTTTAAAAAATTGTGTATGAGATAAGAAAGAACATTTGTGTGTAACACGCACAAAAAAAGATATTTAAATAGCGATTTGCTATTATTTTGGCACTTGAAATTCCACATTTTAGCCTAACCAGTTAGGTTGTAACGCCGAAAATAATTAGTAAAACGCTCGCATGGATGTGCGGGCTTAACTGATTAGGCGTTACGGTTGTGGAAGACCTCAAGTGCAGATCAGAGTTAAGTCTGCGCTTTTTTTTTGTCCGCTTTCTAAAAAATAAAAGGAGTTAACGCCGAAAATCCTGTAAAGAGTAGGCGCGATTTATAAATACGTTTTTTATATGTTTCAGAATTTTAAAAAACAAAACCGGCGCTTTGGTGCAATGGAAGCAGAGGCCGTTAATAACCCTGCAAGTCCGAAAAGCCATGCGGGTAGGAGGCATAAGAGGCAAATACTATTTATATGTTTTTTCACTTGTTGCTTTAGCGTCATCAATTCATTTGCACAAGACATCATTACGCTAAAAACCGGCGCTGACATTCAAGCTTTAGTTCAGGAAATCGGCGAAGTCGATGTTAAGTTTAAAAGGTTAGATAATCCCAATGGGCCTTCCTATTCCCTTAGAAAGTCGGAAATTATTATGATTCGATATGCCAACGGCAGCAGGGATGTATTCGAGGAGAATATTGTGTCGCAACCGGAGGTAACAGATGAGCGAAATTTTCAAAACCGGGATCGTTTTCAACAGAATGTTGCAACAGATTATACGGCATTTACTCAATTGAGAAGAAATGATGCAGCGATGGATCATTTTCTTAGACAAAACGATGATGCACTATATAGACAATTTCATAAAGGAGTAAAACTCAGAAGGACTGGAAAGGCTTTGTTTGGTCCTGGTCTTGGCCTTTCAATCGGAGGTCTTGGTTTGTTAATCGCAGGCTCAATTTGGTATGAAGATGCTAAGGATTATGATGAAAAATCTGATGCTCAAGATATGATTGATATTGGAGGTGCAGCATTAGTTGTCGGACAGGCCCTTATCATTGTAAGCATTCCATTGTCTGCTTCAGGAGGCGGCATGAAAAGACGCGCTGCTAATGGATATGAGGAAAAATATTTCAAAAACAGAACAGGCTATCAACCGGCATTAGACATCAACTTTAACGGAAATGGCGTGGGACTTGCTTTGAGATTTTAATAAGTTATTAATTTATAATTTCAATATGATTCAGTATTTAGAACAAAATCAGCGCAATGGCGCAATGGAGGCAGAAACCATTAAAAACGCGGCGAGTCCGAAAAGCCAAAAGAGTAGGGGAAATCAAATTAATAGGAGAGAAATCAAATTGAAAGAGGCAGAAACCATTTCAAAAAACGCGGCGAGTCCGAAAAGCTATACGGGCAGAAGAAATTTTTTATTTTACGGCATGTTACTGATTGTTTTTTGCGGCTTTACTTTTATGTCTTGTAAAAAAGACGATTTTTCAGGGCCTGAGGATTATATCTCAAATCCATCGGTTAAGGCAGCCATCAATGAATCACGTATTGAAGTTAATAAAGGTGATAATCCACCTCCGCTGGCAGGAACATATTCGTTAAACGGAAGTGTCATTGACGCTTCTGGCGTTATCAGGACAGTAGTTGGACTTCCAATTAATACTGAATTTGAACTTTTTAACCAAACCGCTTCAGGAAAAATAAGTTTTCGGGAGAGAGTCGGCGGAATTTCGGCTTCAGGAAGCGGAGGTTACATTACCGGCGACAACGGGAAGTTTACCATTTATCTGGAATCGAATCAAAGCGGAGCCGAAGCGGGTTTGCCAAGTGACATTTCATTGGAAGTGGTTTTGTTAATGTCGGGAAACAAATATGACAGTGGAAACCTAAGGGTTAAAGGAATATCGATTATTAACAAAGTTCGAACCACTAATAAGGAATACAACACAAAAAGTATCGAAGGTTGCTGGTGGATGTGGGATGCAGATTTTTACTTGCAGGCAGGAACAAGATCGGATCAAGTCAGTATTGAAAAAAAAGTGGCGGGACTATTTTTTAATGAAAGAATGACAGATGCTATTTTGGGGATAACCATACCGGAATGAATCAGTTATCAACATAAATGTTGCGCCCGACACGAATCAGGGATTATATGATGAAAAAAAAAGTATTTTTGGTATTAGCAACAATTCTTCTTATCTCAACAACTGGATGTTTTCGCGATAATGAAAATGAACTTGAAAGTAAACTTGTAACGACAATTGTCGGACAAGTTTTTAAGGAAGACGGAAGCCCTTTTACAGAAAAGTGCTGGGTACACATACAACATATCCCATCTCGCTTAGAAACAGTAATAGAAATTGAAGTTAGGACTGATTCAAGAGGTAAATATAAGATAGAATTAGAAGGTGAGTTTGTTTGGGGAATAACATGGATGAACGCTTACGGAGAAAGTGACATAAAAGGTTACAGAATGAAGGCTCATCGAGAAATAATCTTAGAAGAATATGAAATTAACAATGAAGATTTCATACTTCATTATGAGAATGATTGTATAAATTGCATTTAGTTGTAAACGCGAAAAAGCAATAATTTGTGTTTCAATATTTTAATTCATAAATCCAAATATTAAAAGTTGCGCCCGACACGTATAAGGGATTATTAAATGGAACTGTTTAATCGAATAAAATTAATTTTGTTAAATCCCAAAGAAGAATGGGAAGTTATTGAGGCGGAAAATAAACCTCACGAGAAAGTATTACCGTATCTGTTGCTATTGGCGCTCATTCCTGCGGCTGCATTGTTTTTCAATAATTGGTGGCAATGGCAGGCAGAAGTGGATAAAGTAATCGAAGCCATTCGAAAAGAAACGGTAGATAACGGATATTTAAGTAAACCCTTACACGAAACGTTAACAGTTGTAAAAAATCTATTTTCATTGAAATTTTATGTACCGTTGGTAATTATCAAGAGCATAAGAATTCTCATCCAAATCGTAGGTGGCACATATATTGTTGCTGTGGTTATCAATGCGCTTTCCGAACAGTTTGGATTGAAAAAGGACTTTAATCGCTCGTTTTCGCTTGTTGCCTATTCATTTACACCGCTTTGTATTGCAGGTGTATTATATGCTTATACTCCCTTTGCACAGTTTGTCCCGTATATAGGACTTTACGGCATATATCTACTCTATCTAGGTATTAAGCCACTACTGAATCCGTCAGCTGAAAAATATACAGGATGTATAATAATGATTATAATAGTTACATTGGGCATCTATTTAGTTATTCCCCAAATCGAGAAACCTATCACAGATGGAATATCAAAAAATATGCTTTTAGAACAGATAAAAAAAGCAGAGTTTGATGGAAATAAATATTTTTTGGAAAGGGATATTGAAAATCTTCAAGATTTTAATTTTGACGAAATTGAAAAACATGTCAAAAATCGGCTTGATAGAGATTTTAAACATCAAAGAAGATGAAATGGCAGCAATAATTTAATTTACGTGAAATTCATCTATGATAAAAAATTCAGATTTACAAAAGAGTAAAAAAACGCTAATACTCATTGTCGCCACATTGTTGATTAGTTGTTTGATTGATGCCAATATGGAATCAGTGAATGGGATGCATGGAATAAAATTTGCAGAAACAGAAACGAATCAGACAGGTAATATTTTTACTGTAAAACAGGGCTGTGTCGTATTTGACCAGTATCACAGACAAACCCTGAAAGAAAATCGTCTAATAACCCAATTTGTATTGACTTTCGACAATTATGGGAGGCGCGCCCGTTTGGATGCAATCGACCCGAAAACAGGCGAAACCAAATATATCCGCATTTGGGACGACATCAAAAATAAATGTTTTAATATTCGCGAGCCAGGAAAATGGAATTTATCCAATTCCTATCTGTTGAATAATACAAGCGGTATCAATACGGTTTATAATTATGATCCATACTATGATTTAACTTACGGCCTTTTCGTAGACAGTTATGAAATGCCTGATTCGGAACTGTTTATTTCCAACACATCTACAAAAATGATTGCCGGTAAACCTTGCAAGCTTACGACCTACAGTACAAAAAAATGGACTACAATTCCGGGTTGGGAAATTTATTGGACATTCGGATACTGGGAGGGCGTGCTGCTGTACAATGAAGGCGTACATGAAATCGAAAAAGACCGCGAGACTCCCAATTCTTTTCTTTCCAAAGAAATAACTACTGCTGTTGCAAAAAAGGTTGATACTGATGTAAATATACCCGATAAGGCATTCGAAGACGAATTGATGAAAGTAACCTGGACGGTCGTTGCGACTTTAGGAGGCGAAACGGTAGTTAATGATTAAATACGATAAAAATTTACATGAAAAAGTTATTATTATTTTTGATATTCATTACCTTTACAGTAAATATATACTCACAACAGGCAAGCCATTATCGCAGGGCAGCTGAGCAGGGTGATGCTTGGGCACAATATAATTTGGCTGCTTGCTACTTCCACGGGCAAGGAGTAAACCAAGACTACACGCAAGCAGTATACTGGTATGGCAAGGCAGCTGAGCAGGGCAATGATATGGCGCAATTCGCTTTGGGGGAATCTTATGCCAACGGGCAAGGCGTAAAGCAAGACGATATGCAAGCCGTATTTTGGTATCGCAAGGCAGCAGAACAAGGAAATGGTAAGGCTCAAATGTTTTTGGGATTTTGTTATTTCAGGGGTCAAGGCGTACCACAGGATTATACTCAAACCATTAGTTGGTTCCACAAAGCAGCAGAGCAAGGCAATAGTGAGGCGCAACTTGGTTTAGTGGAGTGTTATTCCAACGATATTGTCGTATCCAAAGACTCTGATGCAGCTTTATACTGGTTAGAAAGAGCGTCGCAAAACGAAGATGGAACGCTGGACGAAGAACAGATAACGAATATCAAAAGAGGGATAGAAACACTTAATGCATACATTCAGCTCCGTAAAAATGTTCCTCATATCTTTTCGGATGACATTATTGAAACAATCGAACTTCTTGGTCTCAAAATCAATGTTAATCTTAACGATAATCCTCCACAAATTGAAGGGCAATACTATGTTTCGCCTTTGATTTCAGGAACATGGACAAGATACGGACTTGGTAATGAATCCGGTACTGATAACTTTAATGGCGATGTCATACTGTTAACATTTTCAGAACAACATAATACAGACCGGTCTATTATGATGGATTATGCGATATATAATGGTGGCATGTACATTAACAGGGTAAAAACAAGCGCTTTTATTACAGGTGAAAACAATAAATTTTCCGTATTCGCAGAAACAATTATAACAAGAGGCGCTTATCTGATAAAAGAATTGGAAATTCATTCAGGTGAAATTACAGCAAATGGGATAAAAGACTATCAAGTTGCGGTGATAGTGTTTGAAGGCGATTCAAATTCAATTGAAAAAAAATATGCAATTTTGAGAAGAGATGACGATGGTTTTTCAGAGCGTATCAATTTTGACGCTAATTCAAATATCAAAATAACAGATCTGCAGCTATTATCTCTTAATGTAAATGGAGAACTATACCAAAATCAAAAAGGAAGTTTTACGGCTACATTGAAAAACAACGGTAAATGGACATACAATTCTCGATTGTGGTTTTTTATAGAAAAACCGAATATTTCTCCATCTCAATCAATTGGCGGTGATGTATATTTTATTGCTGCCGGTGAAACAAAGACAATAAATATTACCGGTAATATAAATTTGATACCCGACACTTATAATTGCAATATGTTATATGACGCTAACAATAATCCTTCTAATATTGTTACATATCAATTCCATAACGTACTTGGCATACAGACAACTGTTAAAGAAGTCAGTAATGGAGCGTCCGCAAATGATAATATCCGCAAAACCTATACCACTTCGGATTTTGTCAAAACCGGCAATGCTGTATTACAAAACTTTAACGGTAAAAATTATATTGGCGATATTAATTCGGAAAATGGTATTCTCCTGATTCTCAACAGCAACAGTTATGCGACAGTCAGATTAAGCATATTATACAGGTCGGATACGTGCGGCGGCAAACTGATTGTGAATGGAGTGACACAAAACATGGATTTTCCATCAACAAACTGGGCATGGGGAGTAAAAACCGTTTCGGGTATTCAATTGATACAGGGAACAAACACCATTGAGTTTCGCGGCGGCTATCATACAGAATATGCACCGGCTATCGCAGAAATAACAATTTATTAACCATTAATTATAATGTAGTGGTACCAAATTCAGATTTACAAAAATGGCAAGCAGCGGCCAGCGGCATCAATGAGTCAGGGCAAAAAGACCTGACGCAGGAGGAATGGACAGCGTTAATGACACTGAATAACAGTTTGCAGCACGGCAATTTTGCGTCGGTAGAAAGCCGTCGTGCTCTTGCATTGCTCAAGAATAATTACAGGCGGCACGATAAAAACCGGATTTTGCAGATGCACCTGTACAACTTTATCGTCTTGTGCGAAGAGTATTGTAGTGTAACAAACGTTGACAATACAGCTACGGTCGAAGACAAAGAAGGTTCTGAAGTAAAAAACAGAATGTCAAATTCAGATTTACAAAAGTGGCAAACAACGACCAACGGCATCAATGCATCCGGACAAAAAGACCTGACCCGGGAGGAATGGTCGGCGTTATCGACGTTGAACAGCAGTTTGAGTAGCGGTAATTTTGGGTCTGACCAGAGTCGTACCGCACTCGCGTTACTCAAGCATGATTTTGGACGGCACGGCAATAACCGAATTTTGCAGACGCACCTTTGGCATTTTATCACATTATGCGAACAATACGGCGGCATTGCAAACGTTGTCAATAACACGTCGTTTGAAGACAAATTCGAAAAAGAACATAACGAGGCAGAAGGTTCTGTTATCAGAAACGTTTTGTTAGGTGCGGTCGGGCAGTTTAAACAATCACTGTTGAAAAATCTGAAATATGCCTTCCTGTACCTTATTGTAGCCGCTGCGCTGACCGGCATTATATATGTATTAAACGTCTCGAAACAAATGTTAATGCCGGGTTATACGACTGCTTTGGTCATTGGCGCGTTAGCAGGTATTGTGGTTTTGCGAAAAAACCAGCGTGGAGCGATTAGGGAAAAACTCTCACTTCTTGGAGCTACTGCTGCCGGAATCTGGATGTATACCCTAAAAGGCGGACCGATTTCAGGCGGCTATGCCTTTTTGTGGACATTTGTAGGTGTCGGCCTGATTCTCTCGTTTCTTGGGAAGAACAAACCCAAACTGCCGGTATGGTTGGCGGAAGCCGTTCCTGCAGTGATCTGTTTTCTTGCTTTTGAACGGTTGGGAGGCGCAATAAGCGGCTTCGGAGCAAAAGAAATTTTATGGGGAAATGTCGCTTCTGTCAGATATATGGAGGCGTTCAAACTTTTCTTTTGGTTTTGCCTGTTTCAAAGTTTTGCAAACAATTCCGTTTTTGCGCGATACCGAAAAATCGAACATTCCAAAAATAGTTGGTCATTTTATGTCTTACCGGTTGCAGCCATATCACTTTTACTGTTAGTGTTCCTGAATCCGGCTAACCTGCCGGTTTTCGACACATACAAATCGAAATTAACGATTTTTTCGCAACCGGCGCGTGCATCCGCCGATGTTTTTGACGTAAACGGCAGGAAAATCGGAAGCGCCCAAAAAACAACCCGTTCCACACCCTTACTGTCAAAGCATATACCCGGATACCTTGCAACCGCATACGATTTTTCATACACCGGCGATTTTGACAGGGCAAACATTACATTCGATTTTGATGCAGGATTGGGGAACATTCGCGATACTTTGCATTTTAGACCGCGCATTTACTATTTCAATGAAACAGATGGAACACTGGAAGAATTGCCCAATCAGAAAACAGGCGATAACAAAGACTGGGTAAGTGTAACCGCAACGACCGGGCATTTCTCCACCTACATACTCCTCAACAAAGTGGAATTTGATGCAGTATGGAACACAGAGATTCGCAAACCACAGGTAACAGATGATTGCCGTTGCGAAGCTGCTACTACTGCTACCGGTAACAATTTTGAAAACTTCGACGTCGTATTTGCCATAGACGAAACAGGAAGTATGAGAGAAAATGACCCGAACAACTTACGGATAGAAGCTGCAAAACAATTCATTGATTTACTAGCGGCAGACAAGAATAGCAACAGGGTAGCTATTTACGGTTTTGAAACATCTGCCCGACAAATTCTCGGATTAACGCCATTACATGACAAAGAGGCTATAAAAACCTCGCTGAACACAATTCACAGTATTGGCAACACAAGTATCTATAGCGGTTTTGAAGCCGCATTACGGGAAATTGAGACCAATAACTTATCCTCTCATTCTCCGGTAATTATTCTGATGACAGATGGAATGGATAACAGCAGTACGGGAAAGAACTATTCAGACTTGATTGTTCGCGCTAATAATAAAGGTGTGACAGCCTTTGTTATTGGATTAGGGAATGTAGATGAAACATTATTGCGACGAATTACAGATGAAACAGGCGGCGGGTTATATTACTATGCTAATAATGCCGATGCTTTGCCGTTTATTTTCAAGTCAGCCGAATCCGCCATAGTCGATTATGTGAAAGATACCAATGGCGACGGAATATCCGATTATTACGCTAAACTACTGTCTGACGGAACATTAAGATTATCCAACGGCTCCGGTCAATTCATGGGTATAGATTGGGTAAACTGTAATCCCGATTATGATGGCGACGGTTTATTAAACGGCGAAGAACTGATTATTAAGGAAAAAGTAATAAACGGCATAACACAAGTGTATGTTTATATGGCTTCCGATCCGACTGATAAGAATGATGCGAAAAAAGATGATTCTCATTCATGTGGTTTTTTTTACTATTCAGGCGGGTATTTAGCAGATAAAGATAATGACCTTAGAGGTGATTTTAGAACAGAATTCACTTTTTCAACAGATTATTTCGTGAATGACGCAAACATATATAATCACGATTTAGCAATAATGTCCCTTCAATTATCAATGGCTGCTTTTGGTTTACACAAGGAACCTTATGGTAATAACAAAACAAAGAACATAAAAAATCTTTTATGTAATATTGGATTTCAATGCGACGATATTGATTTCTATGGATATGATAAAGAACCGAAAGAAATAGATTCACAAGGAAATTCTATAGCCGCCACAATTGCAAGAAGGAGTTTGGACAATGACACCGAATTGGTGGTAATAGCTGTCAGAGGCGGTGAATATAAGGAGGAATGGGGCGGTAATTTTTATGTCGGAGATGGTGATGTTCACGAAGGATTTAGACTTGCAAAAGAAACAGTAATAGGTTATTTTAATAATTACCACTTAAAACATAGGAAAGATTTGAATGGTAAGAAAATTAAATTATGGATAACTGGATATAGCCGAGGATCTGCTGTTGCCAATTTGTTGGGTGCTCACTTTAATGAAATAACAAACAAAAAAAATACGGATGGAATACTTGGTTATTCGTTTTCGTTGAAACATACTGACATATACACATACTGTTTTGCTACTCCAAATGTTTCGATAAATGCAAAGCTTGAAGGTTACGATAATATTTTCTGTATAATCAGCCCATTTGACCCAGTTCCTAATTTTCCTTTTAAGCGTTGGGGATTTAAAAAATTCGGCAGAATAAAAACAATTCCTAAAAACGAAAATAGAAGCAATTATATCGAATTAGAAAACGAAATGCTCAAGCAGCTTATGGGATTAAATAGCAGTTTTGACACAAGTGCTTATTTAATTAATAAGTTCAAAGTTCATAAAGGAAATACAGGGTCTTTTCTTGGGTTTTTGACAGTTCCCTTAGCAATATATGACCTTGGCCCACACGACGAAGGACGAGAAAAAGAAACCATGGACAAATACTTAAAACACTTGATCGACACAACATTATATGCCGTATTTGGTACACAAGATGAATATGTCAATAGCAAACAAGACAATGCTGTGAATGGAGCAATGGCGCCAGATCCAAAGAAAGCAGGAGAGGTCAAAGGTTTTATGGGAGCGCTTACAGCCGCATTAGGACTGTCTGAAAAAGTCACTATTATTACTGGCAATTGGTCTGATTTTAGTACATGGGGGACTTACAATGACGACATTGCCACATTAGGTCCTTCAGACAAGCATTTAGAGAGACTTATAAGAGGTAACGATATTATCGGAATGCTTTCCGAAGAGGATAGATTTCCAGCTGTTTACAACTTTGGCGAAGGCAGTACCAATTTTAAGGCAGATGCTTATGACAAAATGATGATAGAGTATCGTATTACAAGAAAACAGGCGGTGCAGAAAGCGGCACAGGAAGCTAAAAATAATTCATATGCAGTTACTTCCGGACATTATCCCGAATTGTATCTTGCCTGGTTAAAATCATTACAGGGAAGCGAATTAATTGACGAAACAGCAAAATAATTTTAAAAACAATAAAATTTTAAACAATATGACAAAAAATTCAGATTTAGAAAAATGGCAGAAAGCCATACAGGGTATTGAGGCAGGGCAAAAAGACCTGTCGCCTGAAGAGTTATCGGCGTATTACGCATTGAAAGGACTTGCCGATAGCGGCAGTTTTGAATCGAACCAAAGTGCAGGTAATATTAAAGTAATCAAGAATGCTTTATCAAGCCACAACAAACATCGGCTTTTAAAAGTGCACCTGACAAACTTTGTCGCGCTATGTGAAAAGAGTTTCACGAATAAAAGCGTATCTTTCGCACAGCCGCAAGCGCCTATATTCGCTCAAAAGCAAGAACAGACACTCGCACCGCCGCCCGAATTGTCGTTCCAACAATTTGTACCACCTTCACCAATGGTTGAAGACCCGCCAAACGAAGGTACTATTATTGAACAAAGTACGCCTAACGTTGCTTCATCAAACACAGACCCGCCGATCGATATTCCAATTTTCCGACCACCGACCTTTCAACCGCCAACTTTTCAACCATCCGTAAATCAAGAAAGTGCAACGGTGGAAGAACCCAAAAAAGAAGTAACGGATAAAAAACCGTTCCTTGTATGGATTATCATTGGATTGGTAGTATTGGGCGTGGGTGCCTACTATGGATATCCGTTTGTAAAAGATTTTATCACAAAAAAGCAGGAACTTTCAAATCCGGTAATGCCTGACGAAATTACACTCAATAAAACCTTTTTATCTTTTATGGATTTGGGCGATAGCAAGCAACTTATAGCTACCGTACTCCCTGAAGAGGTGTCGGAAGTTAATCAAAAGGTGATTTGGGAGTCGGAAGATGCCACTGTTGCCTCAGTCGATTCAACAGGAATCGTTACGGCTATTGCTTCAGGCAGCACAATTATTTCGGCATCCACCGTCAATGGACTTACAGCAACATGTTCCATAACGGTTGAGTTTGAAATTACACCTGATACGATTATTCTTGACAAACCCTTTTTATCTTTTAATCTTTTGGGTTTAAGCGGGCAGCTTATCGCTACGCTACTTCCCGCCGATGTTACGCAAGATAGTAAAATGGTAACATGGACGTCGTCCGACACATCTGTTGTCACAGTTGACTCAAAAGGAATCGTGACTGCTATAGCCTCGGGTAACGCAATTATTTCGGCTTACACTGTCAATGGACATACTGCAACTTGTCCTGTAACTGTCAAGAATGATAATGCACAAGAACAAGAACAACCTCAACCACCCAGTTCGTCTGCAAGTCAGTCAGTCAGTTCCGGTACTGTTTCAGTTACCGGCGGCAGTTACACCGGAGAATTGAAAAACGGACAACCGTACGGTATGGGTACTATCCGTTACAACAGTCGCACATTGATTGATTCACGCGACACGAAAAATCGCTATGCAGAAGCAGGGCAAAGTCTGACAGGCCAGTTTAGAGACGGTCGCCTGCTGCAAGGAAGATTGTTTGATCGCAACGGCAATCAAATCGAAACAATTATCATAGGTGGAGGCGCGTATTAAAGTGATGAACAGAAAGTTTATAACAATCATCGTGCTGGTTTCAGTCTTTCATGCTTTGAAAGCGCAAAACTTCGCCACGCGGCAACTGGAATATTTGTGCGGATTGATGAACTGCCCCTTGCCGCAGCAGTCAGATACATTCCATTGTCCGCAAATAAGCGCATTGCCGCTTTTGGTTGAATACGACCGGGCGGGTGTGGTCTGTCACTTGGGAGTCGCCATTTTTTCGGAGTTAATCAAAGAATCGGTCGGAAAACCTGTTTGCGATTTTCAGGAACGGCTCTTCCTGGAAGTGTTTTTACAGGGCGACGAAGCAAAAGCCCGAAAACTGTTAGACGAATACAAAGTGAAATGGACTGACGGCTACCTGGCATCCGCATCGTTGTTCAAGTCGCTGGAATATTCGCTTTTGTTTGCTTCAAAAGAAGCAACCGGCTATGTTTTGACAAAAGACAGTTTGACCTGGGTAAGTTCGTGGAGCGACTCCACACGGTTTTTCGATTTGTGTTTTCTGTCAAATTTCGATCTGATTCTGGGTATGGATAAAAAGGAAGCGGAAACGTGGTTTGCCGATCAGTTGCGCGATTTTCATTGCGAATCGCGTGTTGTTTTTCCGTTGATTGTGGAAACCGTCGAATTGGCGCAATTGAAACGGTCGGTTTATGTTAAGCGTGAAAAAAACCTGTTTACACAATACATGAACCGCAATCTCTATTTTTCACGGGATACGGTTACATTTGCGTTTCATTTACTGTACGACCGTAAATCGCCGGAAGAGACGATAACCAATCTTTTCAATCACCCCGACCGGCAATCCGAAGGGCTGGATTTGCAAATCAAACAGGTGGCTTATGGGGGAGAATCGCTGTCGTATAAAATGAAATTGTCCGATTTCCAATGTTTTATGGGTGATGATTACGAAACATTTGTGGGGATTGAAAAATGTACGGCCGATACCGCCGAATTTTCGGTTATCTATAAAAGCAAGCTGTATAATTGCTGGCATTTGCTGTTTGTGCAAACAACGCCTCAAATTCTGTTTGACAAGTCTGACGCCCTGAAAGCGACATTTTATACATTTATTCCGAATCATAACATTAAAAATCTTTATAAAGTATATTCTCCCGATATAAAGAGCTTATTTCCAATTATTAAATATTAATTGAATGAAAAAAATAGCGTTCATACTTTTAACATGGGGTTGTGTTTTGACTTTATTGGCTCAGCAACCCGACGAAACCGCCAAAAGAGCGTTGGAACGCGAAGTGAAAACTTCCGGCACTTACCTTTATGGCGAAGCTGTAGCCAACACGAAAGACGACGCGGTGAAATTCGCAAAAACCGCTTTGGTGTCCGAAATCAACAAGGAAATCCTGAATAACTACGATTGGCAATTTGCTAATATGATTCAGGCAAAAGATGTTGAATACTACGTGGAGATAATTGATTTAATGCGGGCGAACAAATTTCGTGTGATTGCATACGTCAAAAAAGAGAATCTGACTGCGGTTTTTCAATACAATGTAATGCCCGAAATAGAATTGACAGACAAGGATGTTTATCCGTGGGAACTGGAAAAGATTCAACAAACGGATACATACACTTCTCCAGCAGTGGATCCAACCATGAACATTTATCAACCGGTTGAAGTAGAAGAATCGGCCTTTTTGCCGGAAATACCGGAATTTACAATCGTCGATGAAACATCAAACCGGCAATTTCCATTTTACGGTGCAACGAGTGACGATATCCTAAGACAAATTCTTCATGCCGCTTCACCGCGCCAAATCCAGACGATTCTGAATTCCAACAAGAAAAATGGAAAAGCAGCATACGGAACAATGGACAAATTGATGCAGCCGGAAGCGGCTTATCTGATCGTCTTCAGTCAAACCGGAGAAATTGTCGCCATACTGGATAAGGGAAGCGCCAGTCTTCGGAAAGATTTGATTTCGGGCGTTACATACGGAAGAGAGATATTTAACAATAATCAGGTAATTTGGTTTCAACTTTTTAATAATTAATAATTAAATAAACAATGAAAAAGGTCCTATTAAAAACTTTGTTATTAACGGTCTTTCAGGTATTTCTTTTGCCTGTAACCCAAGCGCAATATGCAACTGCGCTGACCGTTACGGATATTCAAAATGCCGCCGTATCGCAAAAAATCGATAAAGGCGTTTCCGCTTTACTGACGGAATTTAACACTGCATTTTTCGAGAAACGTACACCTTCGCTCGATAAAATCAGTAGCTTGAGTAAGGAAGGCAAAAGCGCTATTCTCGCGATGTGGGAGACAACACCGTTCCGTTGTATCGAATCCGAAATAATCGAACGCGGTTGCAACACGCCTTCGGGTTGGCAGGTTCGTAATATCCCCATGTATCTCGAAGGGATGCCGGATGATGAATCCTATAAGGAGATTGCTATCAATTTCGACAGGCAGGGCAACATGGAAGATATTTACTTTACCCTTGAAATGCACCAGTATCAGGCAATTATGTATGGCGATGGAAACGAAGTAACCGATTTTCGCCGCCGTAATGCAATTCTTTATTTTATAGAAAATTTTCGTACCGCTTACAATCGTAGAGACCTTGACCTGCTTACAAAAGTGTATAGCGACGACGCCTTAATTATTACAGGAAAAGTGGTGCAGCAAAACAAGATGAAGGACAACGCATTAAGCATGAGTGGATTATCAGCGGAAAAAGTGGATTATCAGGTGCAAACTAAAAAGGAATATATCAATAAGTTGAGTGGAATTTTTAAAGCAAATGACCGTATCAATATCGTGTTCGACGAAGTTGAAGTGTCGCATCATCCGAAGTTCAACGATATTTACGGCGTTACCCTGAAACAGGGATGGAATACCACCAATTACAGTGATGTAGGCTGGCTGTTTTTAATGATTGATTTCAAAGATGGCGAAAATATGGAAGTCCATGTACGAACCTGGCAGCCCGAAAAAGTGAATGGGAAACAATTATCGGAAGATGAGATATTCCATCTTGGAACGTTTACAATACATAATTAAAAATGATGAAAAAAATATTTATTTTTACTGCGTTAATATTTTGGATTTTACCTTTACTCGGTCAAAAGAGGTTGCAAGTATCCGAAAAGAATATGAACATGATCATTTTCAGAGAAGCAGGCGACAACGAAACCGTTGTCGAAGTACAAAGTAATGTTCCCCTGGATTTTGAATCAACGATGGACAAGCAGGTAAATGTATATGAAAAAAAACAAGAAGGCGGTTTTTTTTATTACAAGCTGAAATTTCCTACAGGCGCCGATTATAAAGGACGTCGATTGATTATAAAAAGTTACGGTTTCTTAAACTACGACTACCCACTTGAATTACAGGCAAAAGTATCTGTCGGTCT
>Ga0082212_10006261_pt1 | contig 16048 bp, 11 predicted proteins | sample TergutNt197P3_FD_71548 | JGI IMG/M metagenome (GOLD analysis project Ga0082212, IMG submission 71548) | Neocapritermes taracua P3 segment gut microbial communities from Petit-Saut dam, French Guiana - Nt197 P3 | ecosystem: Host-associated > Arthropoda: Insects > Digestive system > Gut ... | reverse complement strand
CGTATTTTTCCACTACTTCCGGGGCGTCGGTTATCGTTACAGGCTCGCCCAAAAGCCCCGTGACCCTCTCGATACCGACTTGCGCTGAAACCATCTCCGATATCACGCCGGAAACCCATACGATTGGTTCAATAGTGCTGACAGCATAAGTAATGAAAGCCGATAAAATCCCGTAATCCAGTAAATCGCGTCTTTCAAGCATTCCGCCTCTGTAAAGTATGAATCCCACGCCGATGGAACCGAGTGACATTACCATCGGCATCATAATAGCCGTCAGGCGCGAGTTTCGTACGGACTCGCGGTGCATATTGTCTGAAAGTTTTGAAAACTCTTCGCTGTTTATGTCCTCTATTACAAGCGTTTTTGACGTCTTTGAACCGGTTATACCTTCATTATACGACCCTGTGATGCGCGAGTTCAACTCACGCACTTTCCTGCTGACAACGATTATCTTTCCCTGGAAGAACCATGCGATCAGGCCGGCGGTCGGGATTATCAGTATCAGTATTACTGCAAGTGGCGGGCTGAGAATAAGCATATATGTGATGCTGAATATTATGACCAGGGCGGCTTCGATCATCGCGGAAAGGCCCCATGACATCATGCTGCCTATCCTCTCTGTGTCCGACATGACCCTGCCAATCAGATATCCTACAGAGTTCACGTTGTGATACGCGATCTGCAGTTTTTGCAGGTGGACGAAACAGTCGCGCCTGATCATCAAGCTCATGTCCATTTCAATGTTCATGATCAGCTTCACCCAAAAGTAGCTAAGCACCCCGACCAACAGGATGAATGCGGCATACACCACAGCAAACGGCACCAATCCCTTTGTCGTCTCCGGCACGACGAAATTGTTCACCGCATATCGTGTGAAGAGAGGGAACGCGGTTGTGAAAGCTATAGCCACAACGATTATGATCAGCGAGTATACCGCCTGCTTTTTCATTTGCTTAAGATATCTGAGCAGACGCAGCCAGACCTTCAGGCTCAGACCGCCGCTGACATTTTCTTCTTCGTAACTCAAAATATGCTTACTCCTGCGCGGGACGTCGGGGACGCCGTCCCCTGCAACGCTATTCCCGTTTCCCCTCGGGCGGCCAAAGGGCGCCCCTAAAAATCGCAACCCTCGTACCCTTACTCCTGCGCGCCGTTACGGCGCGTTACTTCTAACTCCTAGCCATCGGCGTACCCTGACTGAAGATCGTAGACGCGGCGATATATTCCATTATTTTCGACCAACTCTCCGTGGGTACCGATCTCCGCGATTCCGCCGTCCTCAAGGACCATTATCACATCCGCCTTCATCAGTGTCGATATCCTGTGGGATATCAAAATCACCGTCGCCCCCGCTGTGTCTTCACGCAGCGACTCCCTTATTTTTGCGTCTGTCTCCATGTCAAGGCTCGACATTGAGTCGTCAAAAACCATGACCGGTGCGTCCATCATCAGCGTCCGCGCTATCGCGACGCGCTGTTTCTGCCCTCCGGAGAGAGTCACCCCGCGCTCGCCGACTAATGTATCGTACCCTTTCGCAAACTCCATAATGTTGTCGTCGACCGCCGCTATACGCGCCTTTTCCCTTATCCTGTCAAGGTCGCGCCCCCGGGATGCAATGTCGATGTTTTTCAAGATCGTCTTGGAGAACAAAAAGGGTTCCTGTAAAACGAGCCCGATGTTCCGCCGAAGATACGACTTATCTATCCTCGATATGTCGACGCCGCCTATCGTAATTTCCCCGCAGCCCTCCGGGAGGTCATAAAGCCTGTTCAGCAGATAAGTTATCGTCGATTTCCCTGAGCCTGTCGCTCCCAATATCCCGAACGTCGTACCGCTTTTTACTGTAAAACTGACGTCTTTCAAAACAGGTTGTTCGTCGTACGTAAAGCTGACGTTTCTGAATTCGATATCTCGGTCCATCGGCGGCCTGACAGCACCGGGGGCGTCTGTTTCAGCATCCGCGTCGAGTATTTCCTTTATTCGTTTGAGCGCCACGCCCGTTTTACTCATTTCCGACAGTACCCTGCCAAGCTGACGGACCGGCCACATGAGCATCTGGGTATAGCTTATGAATACAAGCAGTTCGCCGAAACTGAACGAACTGGTCGCGGCCAGATACGACCCTGCGACGATGACGCAAAGCAGTTGCAGCGCCGCTACGGAGTCGCCTATTCCCCAGAAGAGGCCATAAGTTCCGCCCAGGGACTTCCACTTATTCGTATAGCTGATATTCTTTTCGTCAAAACGCCCGGTTTCATACCTCTCGCGCCCGAAAGCGCGGACGACGCGGACTCCCGTCAGATTTTCCTGCACCCTGACCATGAGCTCGCCCTCGGCTTCATCGCAGGCGAGGAACTTTTGCGATACCCGCCTAAAGAAGAAAGCCGTGTAGAACAGTATCAGCGGCAAAAATACTGTTACGACCAACGCCATGACGAGGTTGAGAGAGAACATTATCGCCACCGCCACAATGACAAGTATCACCGTGCGCAAAACCTCGATCAGCTGCACGAACACAAAACGGCGGATGGTTTCTACGTCAGACGTGCACCGCTGAATAATATCACCGGTCAAATTCTTCGTATGCCACTGAAACGGCAGATACTGCGTGTGCGAGAAAAGCTTGACGCGGAGATTATTTATCATGCGTTCCGCACATTTTGCCATGTTGACGCGCGACAGATAATTAAATAATGCAGCGATAACAGCGCTGGCTGCGACCATTAGCGCACAGATAAGAAGGTTTGAGCCAAACGCTCCCCGCCCGCTCAAGTAATTATAAACAGCCATGACGGCACCGGGCAGTGATGACGTCTCGTCCCCGATCACAGAATCGACGGTAAAACCGACGATCAGCGGAGTCAGGAAACTCATCAGCGACGCCGCGGCGGCGGCAACAACCGATATCACAAAAAAGCGTTTCAGCTTATGCGTAAAGCCAAGCAGCATTCCAAAAATGTTATTTTTCTTCATATCCCATTCGCAATCTCATGTGTTTTCATCGTTTTGTATTCTGACATATCAAGTGTGAAAAGGCAAGACGGATATTCAATGTGTAATATAAAAGTAAATATGTTATTACAGAGCCACCATCCCGGTAGCGCGTGAGCAGCGTAAATATCGCCGGAAAATGAAAAATTTCCAGTTTTATGTTGAGAATCTGGCGTTAATTTGGTATAGTACCGGATAGCTGTTCAGTTATCGGAGAATAGTGTTCAGTGACTTTAGTGAGGACGATATGCGGTTTAAAAACTGGGTAACATGCGGATTTGACAGGGAAACAGCGGTGGCCTTCTGTCGCGAGGGGGTCAATCCGCTCATTTCGGTTTTTCTGACGTCAAGAGGCGTTACCGGCATCGACGAGGCTCGCGAGATATTGGGCGAAAGCCCTGCCTTGCTGCACGACCCGCTCCTGATGGCTGATATGGACAGGGCGGCGGCGAGGATAAACGCCGCCATTGACAAAAACGAGCGCATAGCGGTTTACGGCGATTACGACGTCGACGGAATGACGTCCTGCGCGCTGCTGGCGCAATGGCTGTCCTCAAGGGGAGCGGACTTTGAAATATATATTCCCGGCCGCCTCGACGAAGGGTACGGTCTCAACTGTCCCGCGCTCGACCACCTGAGATCAAGGGGCGTCGACCTTGTTATTACCGTCGACTGCGGGATCACCGCAATTGACGAGGCGAACTATGCGCGCAGTCTCGGAATGGAACTCATTATTACAGATCACCACGAGACAAGGGACGAACTGCCGTTTGCGGAGGCGGTCGTCGATCCAAAGAGGCATGACTGCGGCTATCCGCACAAACATCTCGCCGGCGTCGGAGTCGCGTTCAAGCTGGTTTGCGCGCTTGAGGGGGACTACAGTTCCGCCGCGATATTTCAAAAATACGGTGATCTTGTAGCCGTCGGAACCATTGCTGACGTTATGCCCGTCAGCGGCGAGAACCGCGAACTTATCAGGCGGGGGCTGCGTGTGCTCAACTCCGACCCGCGCCTCGGTTTCAGGCATCTCCTCAGGGAGGTAATTGCCGAGCGTGGTAAAATCAACTCTGCCACCGTCGGTTTCGTTCTCGCCCCCAGGCTTAACGCGGCCGGACGGATGAGTAAACCGGATATTTCCGTCGAACTATTATTGACAGACGACAACGATGAAGCGCAGCGGCTGACCCAGGTACTCAACAGACTCAACAGCGAGCGCCGTAAACTTGAAACAGAGATTTATGAGCAGGCGGTCGGCATGCTTCCCGAGTCCGGGCCCGACGGGCCGATCGTGCTTGCCAGACACGGGTGGTATCAGGGCGTGACGGGGATCGTCGCGGCAAAAATGGCGGAACACTATCTTCTGCCGGCTATAATAATAAGTATTGACGACGGCGGGGTCGGCCGCGGGTCGTGCCGCAGCACGGGTACATTCGGCATATATGACGCGCTGCGGTCCTGCGGGGAACTGCTCGATAATTACGGCGGGCATGATATGGCGGCGGGCGTCACAGTCCCTGAAATGAACATCGACGAACTGCGCCGCCGCATTACTCAACAGTACAGCGCGAGCGTCGCCTCCTCCCCGGTCAACGGGTTGCGGCTGGATTTTGAGGTGGAAAAAGCGGAACTTCTTTCGATCCGAAATGTTGAGCAGCTTGAGCACCTGGAACCGTTTGGCAGCGACAATCCGCCTGCGAACCTGTGCATTACTGGCGCCAGGCTTGCCGCCGTGCAATCCATCGGATCCGGGCTGCACACGCGGCTGAAAATAGAGAAGTCCTCAACCATGCTGGACTGCATTTTCTTTTCTGCGCCCGCGGAAAAACTGGGCGTCAGGGAAGGGATGCTTGTCGACGTGGCGTTCGAGCCGCAGATAAATGAGTTTCGCGGCAGTAAAAGCGTTCAGCTTCATTTGCTGGATATTCGCGAGGCGGCAGCTTCTCAGTGTGAAGTGTGAAGTGTGAAGTGTGAAGTGTGAAGTGTGAAGTGTGAAGTGTGAAGTTGTGATACGGGAGCGGCCCCTATTGTTCGCGAGTTACCTTTTTTGCCGTGGTAAAGGTATAGTGGCGAGGCTTACAGAAACGAATGGAAAACTTAGGCGACAGATACCGCAAGCTTGAAGCGGCCATACTTGAAAATAATCCCGGCGCTAATTTAGAGCGGATCCGGGCAGCGTATGAGTATGCCCAAAAAGCCCACGATACCCAGATGCGCAAAGACGGCAGCGAGTTCGTGACGCATCCGCTCGCGGCGGCAGAAATAGTCGCGGAAATAGGGCTTGACGAGGACTCTTTGTGCGCCGCGCTGCTGCACGACTGCATCGAAGATACTCTGGTCACGTTTGAAGACATCGAGAAGCTTTTCGGCAAGGATGTTGCGGAAATCGTCGACGGCGTAACAAAGCTGTCACGGGTCACTTACACGAGCAAAGAAGAAGAGCAGATGGAGAATCTCCGGAAAATGCTCATCGCGATGGCGAAGGATATCCGCGTCATTCTGATAAAGATCGCCGACCGGCTCCACAATATGCGGACTATAGAATATGTGTCCCCGGAGAAGCAAAGGGAAAAGGCGCTGGAGACGATGGAAATGTACGCGCCCATCGCACACAGGCTGGGGATGCAGAAGATAAAGTGGGAACTTGAAGACCTGTCGATAGGGTATCTGGACCCTATCGGCTGCGCGGAAATCAGCGAAGGGCTGAAGATCCGCCGCGTCGAAGATGAAAACTTCTTTGAACGTATACAGGCGAGGATCACAGAGCGGCTCGGTGAACATGGTATCACATGTACGATCTACGGCCGCATAAAGCATATGTACAGTATTTACAGAAAGATGTACAGCGAGAATAAAATGCTGCCCGAGGTGCTGGATTTGTACGCATTCCGCGTGATCGTGAACGATATCGCGGATTGTTATAACGTCCTGGGGTATATCCACGAAATGTTCCGCCCCATTCCGGGCTGTTTCAAGGATTATATTGGAACGCCCAAACCAAACATGTACCAAAGCCTGCACACGAATGTCATTGGCGGAGAAGGCATCCCGTTTGAGGTACAGATACGCACATGGGAGATGCACCAGACCGCGGAATACGGCATCGCGGCGCATTGGAAATATAAAGAGGGCAAAGGCGGAAAAGTAGCCGATGAGGAGAAGTTCGCCTGGGTCAGGCGCCTGCTGGAGTCGCAGCAGGACAGCGACGCCCAGGATTTCCTTCAGGCGCTGAAGATCGACATGTTCGCCGACGAGGTTTTTGTTTTCACGCCGAGCGGCGACGTCATCAACCTCCCGGCCGGCTCAACGCCTATCGACTTTGCCTACAGCATCCATTCCGAAGTCGGCAACAGGATGACCGGTGTGATCGTCAACGGCCGGATGGTACCGTACACCCATATTCTGCATAACGGCGATATCGTCAGGATCCTGACTTCGAACGCGGCAAAAGGGCCCAGCCGCGACTGGCTTGAGATCATTAAAAGCCCGGAAGCGCGCAATAAGATCCGCCAATGGTTCAAAAAGGAAAAGCGCGAGGAGAATATCGTACACGGCAAGATGGCTTTTGAAGCTGAACTGCGCCACGCGAACATCCATTTGACAGATGTGATAAACGACGACATGCTTTCAAAAGTGCTTACACGCGCGTCGTTCAATTCTGTTGACGACCTGTACGCCGCTATCGGGTACGGCGGGATTTCAGCGCAGAAAATAGTCAACAGGATTCGCGAGGATATGCGCGCGGCTTCAAAGTCGAAGAAGAAGGAAGAACAGGCGCCTGTGCCCGCCAGGAAAACAGACACGCGTATCAAGTCCACACAGGGCGTCATGGTCGAGGGCCTGGATAACTGTCTCGTGAAGTTTGCGCGCTGCTGCGCTCCGGTGCCGGGCGACCCGGTAGTGGGGTTCATCACAAGGGGGTTCGGCGTTTCGATCCACCGGAAGGATTGCATGAATTATCTCAGGCATGAAAAGACGCCTGAAGACGCCGGCAGATGGGTAAGCGTATCCTGGGCGGATACGGAGGGGCTTGCTTACTCGACCACGATCCATATCACTATTCGCGACCGGACCGGTATAGTTGTAGATATTGCGTCCGTTCTTAACGCGCTCCATATAAGGATATCGTCATTCAGCGCAAAGGAATCCGGAAGCGGGCTTGTTTTTGTTTCAGTAGTCGTAGACGTCAAAAACCGGGACGAACTGGTTTCAGCAATGGCAAAGCTGATGTCGGTCTCAGGCGTTACCGACGTCAGGAGGGTGGCCGGCCCGGCAGGGTAGCGAGCCCTGCGGGCTTTCAATGTAAAATGCAAAGTGCAAAATGTAAAATTATGGAAATACCGTTCGGCACTCTACATTCTGCATTTGCTGCAAAACAGCGTAAGGAGTTTATATGCGGGCTGTTGTAACGCGGGTGTCGTCCGCGTCGGTGGAAATAGGTGGCTCAATAACCGGCAGTATCTGTAAAGGTTTTCTTGTTTTGCTTGGAATAAAGAACGGCGACACGGAAGCCGACGCCGTCAAACTTGCTTCAAAGGTCTGCAACTTGCGGGTGTTTGGAGATAATGAAGGCAAAATGAATCTGGATCTCAAGGCTGTCGGCGGCGGTATATTGGTAATATCTCAATTCACGCTCTACGCGGACTGTTCGAGCCGGCGTCCCGGGTTTACCGAAGCGGCGCGTCCCGAAACGGCGGTCCCGCTGTATGAGTTATTCGTTGAGGAATGCAGACACGCGGGGTTTGCGGTCGAAACCGGCTCTTTCGGCGCTATGATGAGCGTCAAATCCGTCAACGAGGGCCCTGTGACGATAATAATCGACGTTTAGCGTCTGAAGAGTGGAGTGTCAAGTGTGGACAGTGGAGTGATCGAAGGCACAGTGACCGCCGTTGTTTTTTCAAACCCGGAAAACGGGTATTCTGTCCTGCGCCTGAGTACCACAGACGGCGCGGTCACCGCGGCAGGCTGTGTTCCGGGAGCGCTTCCCGGCATGAGGTTTGTGCTGACCGGAGCGTGGACGGCGCACCCGCAGTACGGCGACCAGTTCAAAATCGAATCGTTTGATATGAAGCCGCCGAGCGGGGAGGACGAAATACTCCATTTTCTCGCTTCGGGCGCGATAAAGAACATAGGGCCTGCCAAAGCTCGCGACATTATCACAAAGTTCGGGAGCGACGCGCTGTCGGTGATCGAAAATGAACCCGAAAAACTCTCCGCGATAAAGGGCATTTCCCTGAGAAGCGCAAAAAAAATCGGCGAGGAATACCGGCGGCAGATCGGTATGAGGCGCCTGATCGAATTTTTTTCCAGATACGGGATCAAGCCTCTCGTCGCGATTCGCGTGTACAAGTACCATGGCGACGGTGCGCTCGACACCGTCAGAGAGAATCCGTATATCATCGCGGCAGAACTCTATGGTGCGGTTTTTTCAGAGGCGGACGCCATTGCTCTTGATCTGGGTTTCGAGAGCGATTGCCCCGAGCGCGTTTCGGCGGCGATCATATACGAGTTGAGCCATAATTTGAGCAACGGGCATACATTTATACCGAAGGAGAAACTCGTTGCCGCAACCGGTATGCTGATAGGCGCGGAAAACGATGTGATCACAGACGCCCTGGACGCTCTTTGCGAATGCGGGGATATAGTAATTGACACAGTGGCGGGAGTCTCCGGATGCTATCTGCGCTATATGTTCGAAGCGGAGGCATATACTTCCGCCCGTCTTACCGAAATGGCGCGGCAACCGGACTCGGCGGAGGATGCGCGAGCCGTTATCCGAGGTATCGAACACGACCACAACATCGCGTACGCTCCGGCGCAGATACAGTCTTTGGAACTTGCGGCAAAAAGCAGTATCATGGCTCTCACCGGCGGTCCCGGTACGGGAAAAACAACGACAGTCCGCGGTATTTTGATGTTGTACGACGCTATGGGCATGAAGACGGCTCTGTGCGCTCCGACAGGCCGTGCCGCGAAGCGCCTCGCCGAAACATGCGGTCGTGAAGCGGCGACCATACACCGTCTGCTTGGGGCTTCCCCCGGCAATGACTTTGAACTGATGTTTGACCATAATGAGGGCAACCCGCTGAAAGCCGACGCGGTTATCGTCGACGAAACCTCGATGGTCGACATACAGCTTATGCACGCGCTGCTTCTGGCTATGAAACGCGGCTGCAGGCTCGTCCTGGTCGGCGACGCGGATCAACTCCCGCCGGTCGGGCCGGGGAGCGTTTTTGCGGATGTGATCCGCAGCGGGGTAATACCTGTGATCGCGCTGACCGAGATTTTCAGGCAAGCCGAGGGAAGCGGTATCGTCCGGTGCGCCCACAATGTGAACAACGGAATTATACCTGATTTGACTGAGAAATTCCCCGATCTGTTTTTTATGCACCGCCGGTCGGAGGATCAGCTTTCCGAGACGATAGCGGAACTCTACGGGAAACGCCTGCCTGAAAATATGGGTGTAGCCCCTTCCCAGATACAGGTCCTGACGCCGACGCGTAAGCGCGTTTCAGGCACCGTGCAGCTCAACGAGCGTCTGCGCGAGGCTGTCAACCCGCGGCACGCTCTGAAAAAAGAGAAACAGTTCGGGGAGTTCATGTTCAGAACCGGCGATAAAGTGATGCAAACGCGTAATAATTATGATATAGTGTGGAAAAGCCACGACGGGCTGGCAGAAGGGCTCGGCGTCTTCAACGGCGACGTCGGGATCATAAGGGATATCGACCATGAGCGTGAGACGCTGACAGTCGATTTCGACGACAAGCTTGTGACTTTTATGTTTGAACAGCTTCCTGAGCTGGAGCCCGCGTTCGCAATGACTGTACACAAGTCCCAGGGCAGCGAGTACCACGCGGTGATCCTCGCCATGACTTCCGCGGCGCCGCAGCTTCTTACGCGCAGTGTGTTGTACACAGCGATGACCCGCGCAAAAGAGTTGCTCGTCATTGTAGGAAGTCAGGAAGTCATGCGCCAGATGGTGCAAAACGACAGGAGACAGCGCCGCTACAGCGGCCTGCGCGCGCGCCTTGCCGGTACAACGTAAAATGTACACACTGAGGGAACCGGTTATGAGTTTTATATCTTCACTTCTTGACTTGCTGTTTCCTCCGAAATGCGTATTTTGCGGGAAAGTGCTTGACCGCGGCGATGATGATTGGTGCGGGAAATGTACCGAGGAACTGCCGTATACTCTAAATGGCGGCAGGCAGGAAGGCGAATATTTTGACTTTTGCGTTTCACCGCTGTATTATAAGGGCGCGGTGAGAAAATCTATTCTTCGTTACAAGTTCAACGGCGCCGCCGCTTACGCAGACGCCTACGGTAAAATGCTTGCAGGCTGTATAAACGAGCACCCCGACTTAAGGTACGATATAATTTCGTGGGTACCGCTCAGCAGCAGGCGCGAGCGGGCGAGGGGCTACGACCAGGCTATGCTGCTTGCGCTTGCCGCTGCTCTTGAACTGGACGATGTTGCCGCCGAGACACTGAAAAAACAGATCGATGTGCGCGCTCAGTCAGAACTCGGAGACAGGCAGGAGCGCAGTGAGAATATCAGCGGGGCTTATGTCGCGGTGGATAAAGAACTGATAGCCGGGAAGTGTGTGCTGTTGATCGACGATATAGTCACGACCGGTTCTACACTCTCCGAGTGCGCGAAGGTACTGCTGTCTGCCGGGGCCCGCCGGGTCGTCTGCGCGGCGCTCGCCTGCGGGGATTAGGAGTTAGGAGTTAGGAGTTAGGAGTTAGGAGACGGGGGTTACGTGGTTTGGGCGTAGGGGCGATTATCAGAGCGTCTGTAAAACGCTTTTCGCCCGACTGGAGTTAGGAGACGAAAGATACGGAATCACAATATTCGTTTGAAGATATATTACAGATTGGAATGGTAGCGAAAAATGATACTTGGCAGAGATATCGGTATCGATCTTGGGACGACTTCCGTTCTTGTATCGACCCGCGGTAAGGGCGTCATACTGCGCGAACCCGCGGTTGTGGCAATGGACAAAAACACGGGACGCCTGCTGAATGTCGGCATGGCCGCCCAGCGTATGCTCGGCAGAACTCCCGGCAACGTCGTAGCGATCCGCCCCATGCGCGACGGGGCGATATCAGACTATGATATGACGGAGCGAATGCTCCGGGAGTTTGTGCGCAAAGCGCTGTCGTTTTCTATCCTGAAACCCAGGATAATCATATCCGTCCCTTCAGGCATAACCGAAGTCGAGGAACGCGCGGTCATCGACGCGGGAGTCGCGGCCGGGGCGCGCAAGGTATACCTCATGGAAGCCCCGCTCGCAGCTGCGATTGGCGCAGGGCTTGATATCACAAAACCGGAAGGCCACATGGTCATAGACGCCGGCGGCGGTACGACCGACATAGCAGTTTTGTCTCTGTCCGGCGTCGTCGAATCAGTCTCACTCAAATCCGGAGGCGACGCTTTTGACGATGCGCTTATAAAGTATATAAAGCGAAAGCACAATGTCCTCATAGGCGACACTACAGCCGAGGAACTGAAGCGCAGCATTGGCTGTGTGTTTCCGCGCCCCGAGACGGTCGCTATTGAGATAAAGGGCCGGAATCTGCTGACCGGGCTGCCGGATACCGTTGCCATCAGTTCGACAGACACACTTGAGGCTTTTGAAGAAGTGACCGAGCGTATCGTAGAGTCTGTGCACGGTATTCTTGAGAGTACGCCGCCGGAACTGGTAGCCGACGTTTCGCAGAACGGTATCATCCTCACAGGCGGGAACAGCCTGTTGTGGGGGTTTGATAAACTCATAGCAAGCAGGACGAGTATCACAACGCACACAGCGGACGACGCTGACCTTTGCGTTGCAAACGGTCTTGCCAAGGCGTTGAGCTGGGTGGGTGATATGAGCGAGGGCACGCTGAACCTCGCCCGCAGGAAGCAAATGAAAGTATAAAGCGGTGAACAGTGATCAGCGGTCAGAGGACGTTGGACGATGGACGTTGGTCAGTGGTTAATTACTATTGTTAATTGTTAATTGTATAAGGAGGTTTCCCCGCAATGGCAAAGAAACAGTTTAAATCCGAATCAAAACGGCTGCTCGACCTCATGGTCAACTCTATTTACACCCATAAGGAGATTTTTCTGCGCGAACTTATTTCAAACGCGTCCGACGCTATCGATAAGCTCTGCTACATCTCCCTGACCGACGATAAAGTCGGTATGACGCGCGATGATTTTAGAATCACTGTTGAAGCCGATAAAGAGGGCAGGTCGGTCACTATAAGCGACAACGGCGTAGGAATGACTGCGGCGGAACTGGAATCTAATCTCGGCGTGATCGCCAGAAGCGGTTCGCTTCAGTTCAAAAAGGAGATGGATGAAGACGCGGAGGACCTCGACATCATAGGGCAGTTCGGCGTGGGGTTCTACTCGGCGTTTATGATAGCTTCGCGCGTGACGGTGATTTCGCGCGCCTACGGCGAGGACTCCGCGAACAAGTGGACGTCCGAAGGTTCCGACGGCTATTCGATATCAGCCTGTGAAAAGGACGCGCCGGGGACCGATATAATTATTGAGGTCAAACCCGATTCAGACGATGAAAAATACGGCGAATATCTCGAGGAACACACGCTCCACAACCTGATAAAGAAGTACTCGGACTATATCCGCTGGCCGATATATATGGAAGTAACAAAGAGCCGCCAGGTCGAAACCGATGAAACCGATAAAGACGGCAACAAGAAGAAAATCTGGGAAGATTATACTGAGACAGAGGTTGTAAACAGCCGGGTCCCCATCTGGCAGCGCGCGAAAAGCGACGTTTCCGACGAGGATTGCGCCGCGTTTTATAAAGAGAAATTTTACGATTATACAGACCCGTCGGCCGTTATACGCGTCTCCGCGGAAGGCCTGGTCAGCTATAACGCGATGCTGTTCATACCGTCGGTGGCGCCATATGACTATTTCACGCGCGAGTATAAGGCGGGGCTTCAACTGTATTCGTCGGGCGTTATGATAATGGAGCATTGCGCCGACCTGCTGCCGGAGCATTTCCGCTTCGTGCGAGGCGTAGTGGATTCTCCGGATTTTTCGCTGAATATCTCGCGCGAGATCCTGCAGCACGACCGCCAACTGAAAGTCATAGCCACCAATATCGAAAAAAAGGTCAAGGCTGAACTGAAGAAGCTGCTTGAGAACGATTTTGAAAAATACGAAGGCTTTTACAAGAGTTTCGGCATACAATTGAAGTACGGCGTGGTAAACGGGTTCGGCGCGAACCGCGACCTGCTTTCAGACCTCCTTATGTTCTACTCGTCCAAGGCTGAAAAACTCATACCGTTAACTGAGTATGTGAAAAACATGCCGGAGGAGCAGAAGTACATATATTACGCGGGCGGGGAAAACGTCGCGCTGCTGGATAAACTGCCCCAGGCTGAACAGATCCGCGAGAAGGATTACGAGATTCTTTACCTGACTGACGAGATCGACGAGTTTGTCGTGCGTTCGCTCGATAAATTTGAGGACAAAGAATTCCGTTCTGTAAACGACGGCGACCTTGGTCTGGAAAGCGATGATGATAAAAAAGAAGCGGAGCGCCAGGAGACGGAATATAAAGAACTGCTGGAGTTCGTCAAGGAGTCCCTGGACGGCAAAATAGTGGCTGCGCGTTTCTCCGGTAAGTTGAAGAGCCACCCCGTCTGCCTCGCCGCGCAGGGTGAGATAAGCCTCGAAATGGAGAAGTATTTTAAAGCAATGCAGGGCCGGCAGGACGCTTTCATGGGCGACATGAAGGCTCAGCGCGTACTTGAACTAAACGCCGGGCACCCGTCTTTCGATGCGCTGAAAAACGCGTTCGAAAACGATAAAGAAAAAGCAGCCGGACTTGCCAAACTGCTTTATGGTCAGGCTTTGCTGACAGCGGGCGTCCCGCTCGACGACCCGGCGGAGTTTTCCGGACTTGTCAGCAAGTTCGCGTTTTCATAAGCTATGACAGCGCAGGAAGCTGTCGGCCGCATCCAGGTCCTTGAGAGCGCTCTGTCGGAAATCGACGTCAAACTCCACCGGATGCGCGAACTGGCGGTCCATGCCGCCGACGGCGGAAGCACTAACGCGGGCAGAACCTATCTGGATGTTGAGTTTCAGAAACTGAAGAAGGAAATCGACGAAATATCGCGCCACGCGGAGTCCATTACGGAAGCAATGTCGGACGATAACAACGGGTGGTACATGTAAACCGTGTATCACCCCAGCAGCACGGCTTTTGCCGGGCAGAACTCATGACAGCAATAACACCTTATGCAATCTTTGCCCTTAATAACTGCCCTGCCCTCTTCTATGGTAATACATTGTTGAGGGCAGATACGGGCGCAGTCGCCGCAGCCGACGCATTTGTCGCTTATCGCCGGTACGGCGTCATTTTTATGCTTTGTTGCGGGTCTGAAGCCGGTTCGGAACTGTTCGGGATCATCGCCGAGCCATGTAAGATTTTCCGGCTTGCCCGGTACAAGGCCGCGTGAAACAGCTTCCTTTATAGTATAAACGCTCTCCTGCCTCAACCCCATAAGGTAACACTGGGCTACATCGATGGCATACGGGGAAAAACCGCCCGCTATTATGCGCAGGTTCTTTGGGTCGCCGCTGGTCGGACCGGCGCCTTCCATCCCCCATACTCCGTCGAGGATACTGAAGCCAGGGTTGACATATTGGCACAAGTCAAGCAGCATAGACGCAAAATCTTCACGTTTCGGGAATCTGCGGTGCATATTCGGTTTACCCATCCCCGGTATGCACCCGAACATATTTTTTACGCAGCCGGTCATACCCATGAATCCGTGTGTTTTGGCTTTTGCGACAGATACGACCATCTCGGCGTCCAGCACGGGCGCAAGAAGTTCGAGTTTTTTGACAGTCCGCCCGCCGGCAATGGGTACCGGCCTGCTGGCCGTACTCAATGACACCGCTGCTCCGCTCCGTTCGGCAGCGTCCGCGATACCGCATTTGCCGTAGAGCATTTTTAGCAGCACTTTAGTATGCGGGCCGCCGGTCGAGTCTATGACGGACACGGATGCGCCCGCTTTCACAAACGCTGCGCAAACTGCCTCCATCACTGCGGGATGTGTTGTCGCGGCGTCGTCCGGTTTGCGCGGCATTATGAGGTTCGGCTTTACCAGCACTCGTTTCCGCCCGCCCAAAATGGCGCTTGCCCCGCCAAACGCGTCAAGGATCCTGTCAACGGCTTTCGCAGCCTGATCATACTCATCGCACCGGGCGATAAAAACGCGGGTCTCCATTAGGCACTGTCTCCTCTTCTATGCTGATTTTTTACTGTTGCGCTTTATGAGCGACTGATTCCAAATTGAAAACAAACCGTAATTGGATTTTTCCATGTAATTATGCTAAGCTGTCTGTGTTATGATAAAAAAGCCCGTTTCAATGGAGGTTGAAAGAAATGATTTTTGAATTTATGTCGAGAGAAATGATCTATGTATTTATATTCATCGCGAAATTACTCGAAGTAGCTATTTCCACAATACGCGTGGTACTGATAGCCAGGGGTAACAGGCTGGTGGCCTGCCTGCTTGCCGCGGTGGAAATCACTATATGGCTCATAGTCACCAGCACAGTGCTGTTGGGTCTGGCTGAAGATCCACTCAGAGCTGTCGCTTACGGCGTAGCTTTTGTGTTAGGTATATTCCTCGGTATCCTTGTCGAGGATAAGCTTGCGCTCGGTCTTGCTCAAATAGAGATAATAGCGGAACTCGAAGCTGCCAAGCATATGACAAATGAGTTGAGGAAACGCGGTTACGGCGCGACAACTTTTAGCTGCGAGGGTTTGGAAGGGCATAAATTGTCTATCGAATTGAAAGTTCTCAGAAAGGACATCCCGCCGACTATAGCATTGCTCAAGGAGCACGACGTCCAGTTCGTGACGATCACAGATATAAGAAAAGTCTCTGTAGGCAGTATCGGCAGGCGTGCGATCCGTGGCAAGGTATAAGCGAACGCTCTGTTTTACAGCCCAAATGCGGAGTTTCAATCGCTGCCGGCCGGCGGCGGGGCAGCGTCCAGCGTTACAAAGTAATCATAGAA
>Ga0082212_10006260_pt1 | contig 16048 bp, 23 predicted proteins | sample TergutNt197P3_FD_71548 | JGI IMG/M metagenome (GOLD analysis project Ga0082212, IMG submission 71548) | Neocapritermes taracua P3 segment gut microbial communities from Petit-Saut dam, French Guiana - Nt197 P3 | ecosystem: Host-associated > Arthropoda: Insects > Digestive system > Gut ... | reverse complement strand
GTTTGCTTTATGCCACATATCAGGATTATTTAACTCATTTTCATCATCTAATCGGCAGATAAAAGGCAAAAGCCCGTTATCGTGTTTTTCGCCGTTCAGTATTTCAAGGCTCTTATTTTTTAATTCATCAAGAGGGCCGCCCCGTATGATTCCGTCAGAGGATATAATCGTTTTACGCGGCAAATATTTCTTTCCGAGTGCCGATGAAGAAATTCCGATTAATTTTGAATTTTCATATGCGTGGTATTCATCAAAATCAACCTTACCTGGTCGATAACCGTCTTTGGTTTTATACGAACTTGAATTATATGTGAATTTAGAACGAGTTTGCTTGTTTACAATTTCTTGCTTTGTCCATGTAAAATGACCGCGCATTTTCGAGTAATGTTTTTCAAGAACAAAATAAACCTCTTCCCATGATATTTTTGCTTGTTTTTCAGACGTTGCAAAAACGTGTATATCATATTCGGGGATTCCGTTTGTAGGGGTTAAAAGACAAAAATTTTCAAATCCTAAATAACCGTTCTTGCCGCTTCCACGTCCGACAAAAATAAATAAATCGGGGAATCGCAAATCACCGTCAGACTTATACGTGCAATTGTGAATGGCAAAACAAAACCGCTCCCATGGGAACAGCTCAAACGGAAAATATTTTTGATACGAAAGATACGTTTCAAGCTGTTCTTCATCAACACGAATGTCCTCTTCACGGAATATTTTTTCAACGAAATCGCATAAAAGAAGCTGTTCCTCACAAACAGCAAATTCGCCGGAACGGACGATGTCGATATATTCCTGTATATGCTTATTCAGCTTTTTTATCGGTTTTTTAATCATATCATTTTTAAAACCTCATAAATTACAGCGCGTCGAACGGCTTTGTGCATTTATCTGCACTTAGTCCGAGTTCTTTCAGAATCGAAAGTTTCTGCTTATTATACATGACCGCGTTCTTAATCGCCGGGTTCTCTTTTTCATAAATCTTACCGGTTGCAGAAACAGTCTGATAAGTCATGCCAAGCTTGATAATATCATTCTGCGCTTTTCTTTCCTCAAGCCAGTAAAATATATAATCATCAATCAGCGAAGCAAAATGCGTGACATTAGCACCGTTTTCCGCAAGCTGTTTAGTAAGGCTATTTTTAATTTCCTCTGATAATTGTTTATCAGTTTTTGGCTTTTCCGTTGGTTTTTTAGGTGCTTTTTCGCTTAAAAACTTAGGAGCTTTTTTCTTTTTCTTCGGTTTTTTGACATAAACGCCGGCTAAAACTTTCGGGGTTTCGGGCAATCGTTCCGAAATAGGCGGCGATTTTGCTGTATTTTCTGCAAATTGTTCTGTTTGTTCTGAAATTATAGGCGTTTTTTTAGTGTTTTTTGATAATCGTTCCGAAGTCGCCGGCGGCTTTTTTTTAATATTTGAGCTTTTAACGCCTTTGTTTTTCGGCGGTTCTGCTGAAACGTCAGGTTTTTTTACGCACGCGCTTTTATTAGCGCGCGTTTTACTCGCGGGCGTGTTACTGTCCGCGCCTGTGTTTTTATAAGCGCGCGATTTTCTTGCGGGCGTGTTACTGTCTGCGCCTGCGTTACTTACTGCGCGTTTAATCGCGCACGCGCCTTTTAAGGCGTCATCTTTGCTTATCTGCTCTTTATCAGCCATTTTTACACCTCAAAACTCTTAATCTCCGCTCATCACCACTGAATCTACAAAGTTTCAAAAATTATTTTTTAAAAACAAATCCCCTCATGCGCGTGAGCATTTCTGAAATGGAAATTTTGCCACCGATGTACGGTCACATAGGATTTTTTGGGTTTTTTGACCGGGGGGGTGTAGAACATTTTCGTAGAACATCAAGACTACCACCGTTCTTGGTTTATGAATTGCTTTCGTTTAGGTTCTGCTTTGGTTAGTCTGCCATGAATTAATTCATGGCATGTGAAGCAAACTGAAAGCAGTTGAACCTGCTTATTGCCGTTTTCGTCTTCGTATAGACGGGAATAAGCAAGGTCAGGACGTTCGCGCAGGTGCTTGACGTGGTGGACGGTATGTGCCGGTGATACCTTTCCGCGCTTTTTACAGAGCTGACACTCGTTGTTATGACTTCGTTTGATTTCACGCGCTAAATTACGCCAGCCGCGGGAATTATAAAAAACACAATCTTTTCCCTCGTTTAGCAATTTTATAATTTCAATCGTTGTGAACTGTTTTGCCATAATATTTATACCAACGAAAAAAGAGCAGTTATGTGCAATGCACGCCGCTCTTCATTCGTTTTTTAGGAATTTAAACACATAAAACCTGTGTGCGCAATTCTTTAGTTTAATAATAACACAAAAGTCAAGTGTTTGTCAATGCAATAGTGTGCAAACTTTTTCGATTAGATTATTTTTATCAATATAATCTAAAGATTTATTGTGCCAAAAATGTAATGTTCGTAAACTACAAAACATATTTTCCGCTATATCGTGCCAATAAAGATTTTTAATATATCTCAATTCAAGTAGAATCCGATACTCCGGATTGGGTATTTCATTTTTAATTTTTTGAAATATTTTGGTTTTATTATTAATTAATTTTTCAAGGTCAACAATATTTCCGGCGGTTATCCCCACTCTGTCATAAGATGTGTTACCTCCGGTCGTATTTCCGATTGATGATGTTTTTTCCGCATAAGCTTTCAATCGCTCTAACTGCGCGATTGAAATCCTCAACTGCAAAAGATATTCCTTTGCTGTCATGTTCTTACCCTCCTGATATTTTTCTATACATCTGCGCGTAAATATACACCCCCGCGCAGTAGTCGCTTCTTTTCACCTCAGCCGAATAAAACGCATACCCCGGATAAAGCTTCTCGAAAATCTCAGGCATAAGGTTCTCGTTGCTTGCGATTTTTTCGGCGCGGCGTTTGGTGACTTTCTTCTCCGCGTATGTAATAACCGGCGGTTTCAGGTTCGTAGACTTTCCCCATTTGCGTTCATAGTTTTTGCCTTTGGCTAAATAATTCGCAAGACCTGTAAGTCCGGTATCGTGCTTAACCCGAAGCCGGCGGGTCTGTGGATAAGCCCCGCCCTTCCACAGCTTCTCAATTTCATCACGGCTTAAATCGCCTGACATAATCACATGATGATGACATCTGACTTTTTCACCGTCCTGATGAAACTCGGTGACGTAGATATACCGAAGCGCGGGAAGCCCTAATTTTTTACGAAGCCTTTTAATTCGGCGTAGAAAATTTGTTATATTTTTTTGCGCAGCGCGTTCATCGGCAGGAAGATTCGGGTCATCATACCCGAACGTACCCCAAATATCCGCGCTTGTGAAATTTTGGTTTGCGTACCGTGTAATATTTTTCTTGACGTTGTTATGATTTAATTTCTCCTGCGCTTCACTGCTGGGCTTTTTTTCTTTCAGGTGATTGATTCCCTTCGCATTTAAATCGGGGAAAATTTCACAATCGAGCAGTTCGCCGTGCTTGATTGTCTTGGTTACATAATTTTTCACATCACCGTGCCGGAAAAGCTCAAGCTTATCATCAATCGAAATTTCTTCCCCGAAAACATCTATGTCAAAAAACGAGAGCTGACCCTCGCAGTTAATAAATTTTCTGTTTCTTCTCGGCATAAGGTTTCTTCTCCGATTTTTAAAATTCTGTCTTACGTCCTCATGGGGGGAATACTTCCCCCCTGCCGGACGGGCAACCCCCCTTGCATATATCAAGAATAAAATAATATTTTTGATAAATGGTTGAGAAGTTAATACCCATTACAAGCCCGATAAAGGTATACTATTATATATAAGGGCGCGTGAGGTTTTCAAATGGCTATACTATATATAATATATAGGGGTTGGTTCGAGCGTGTTAATTTTTATCATTTAAAGCTTTTTCGGCTTCGTGGAATAATCTGAAAAAACTATCTTTAAAAATCCTAAAGCTAAATATCGTTTCGTTTTGCCTAATTACGTATACAGTATCTCCTAACTTACACGGCAATTCAACCGCATTATCAAGGCGTTCTTTGAGGGCGGTTGATTTTTCGTACTCACGCTCCAATTTCGACCTCAATGATAAATTATCAGAAATTAACTCAGCATTATCTTTAAAAAGCATATCAATGCGGTTTTTTAATTCTTTGATTTTTTCGGTTTGTTCATCACGTAAAGCACCAACTTCACGCTCCAATACATCTCTCTCGATTATTGTTTGGTGCAAAGCTGTGATTAGTGATAATTTGCTTGAACACGATTCATAACAACATTCCATACCTCCCAACGGGCAGGTATCGCAATCCGTATCGTTCCATTGATTGTTTTCTTTATCAGCCTCGTCAAGCGCAGCGAGAAGCGCAGAAAAATCTTGAACATAAACACTCGAAACATAATTAGCTTCATCAAAACATAAAGTTCGTTTTAATCTACCATTCCTTATAAATTCGTTGTCAATCTCGTTATGTCGTTCACGAATCTCATTAATCTGTGTTTGTGTCATTTTAAACCTCCTCGTTCCAGTTCCAAATCCTCTGTAACCCTTTTGCCGTGATAGGCTTTTCAAGCATTTTTACGTTTGCGAGTTCCCATGCGTAACGTCCGGGTCGGAAATCGCCGAAATGAATTTCCTTAAAGCCGTTGCGAATAATCAACTTTCTTTCGCCGGAATTTTCATCGGTAAATATTAAATCGTCTGTAGCTGTTTTTGCTGATTCGATATGCCAACATGCGACAAGGTCAGCCGTAGCTACAACCGCACCGTGCGGAAGTTCCATGTGACACCTCAAAGAAAAATCATCATAAATGCTATGTTCGGGGAATAACACTTCGCGCATTTTGTAAACAGTTTCGCGGTCTAATTCATTAATATCGAATTTTTTGATTGCCGCGTGAATCGCAATCTTTCCGCGATACGGAGTACACCAACTGCGCGTTTCGTATTTCTTAAATCGTAAGGCTACGAGTGATGCCCACGGCTGATAAAGCGTTACAGCTTTCATATTTAAAACTCCAATCTTTAATTTTGCTCTCATTTCCTGCGTGAACCATTTTTTATTAATTCTCATATAATGATTAATTATAAAGCGATTCATCGTCATAATAAAACAAGGAGTAAAATCTACTTATGAATTATCAGCAATTTAGTTCCAAACAGCCAAGAAATAACTGCCGCGATGTGCAGATACCATTAATTAACAGTATGCGCTTAGTATGGTCACAGCATGTCTATTGGACACGCATGTTGCTTATCAGTATAGCCGAACGGCTGAAAGATTTAGATGCCGTTACCGTGCGCCTTTTGCAAAACCCAAACGACATTGCCGGTTTTTTTTCGTATTTTTACCCTGCGAATATAACTGAGTCTATATCACAGCTTTTAACGGAACATCTTCAAATCGGCGCGGAGCTTATCACCGCTTTAAGGGACGGGGAAAAAGAAAAGGCGGCGGATTTAGACCGCAAATGGTACATAAATGCTGATAAAATGGCAAGTGCGTTCAGTAAAATAAATCCGTATTATCATTATCACGATTTAAAAGAAATGCTTTACCGTCATCTTGATTTAACTAAAAATGAAGTAGCTATGCGCCTTTCAGCGAATTATCCGGCTGATATTGCGGCATTTGATTTCGTAGAGCGCGAAGCCTTGGATATGGCGGATTATTTTATTTCGGGAATTATGATGCAATTTCCTCAAATGTTTTAATATATTAAAATTCAATCTTTAATCATTTTTCTCATCACTTCCGGTTAAACTAACCGTGAGGTGATTTAATGCCAAATCCGAGAAAAACCAATAATAAAAGAGAATTCCAAAAAGACCGCACCGTCAACCAAAACTTCAGCACCTTACCGCCGGAAGAAAAGGAAATCATCAGGAAATCAGGGGACGGGCTGACATTTGATAGTTTGAAAGAGCCTAATGGGGAGAGGAAAGGCGGTTAATATTTATTCCCCACCCTTAAACAACTCATGTGTCCCGTCCTGCAAAGACTTTTCTTCATCAGACATCTGATAGCCGAGAGCACATATGCAGTTATAAATCGCGTCAAGTTTATCGTTTTTCTTATATTGCCCTCTTTGTTCTGCCGATGATTCAGCACCATAAAAGTATGTATTTTCAGCATTATCTTTTAACATGGAATACAGCGACATTAAAAGCACACTCGCCGCAGGTGCGTTTGATTTTTCTTTTAATTCTCTTTTTTGGGTAAACCCCATTCGCCAATCGTATTCCTTTTCAAAACCTGCAAGCAACGAGTATAACGAAAAATCGAATTTCTCTCCCAAACACACGGCTGTAAACGCTAAATTTGATATTCCCTCAATTTGAGTGGCATTTAATACTGCCCTCTGTGAGAACGACTTCACAAAATCCAATCTGAGCCGATATGTCGTTTCACCTGATTCTTTTAATGCTTTATATTTGCGCCGCGTTTCGCGCCTTTCCGTCTGCTCTTCCGTGGAAAGTTCGGTCATTTTCTTTTCGATTTTGGCGTTTTTTATTTTTTTATAAATATCAACACTATAAAGTGATGTGTGATATAAATACTCATCCGGTTCCCACTTTTTCGGAATATTAAAACTAAGTTTTCCGGATGTTTCATATTTTTCAAACCCACAACTCCAATTATGAAGCGGTTCATATCCTTTTAAATCCCAATATAGCTTATCTGTTGGCTTTGCGAATGTTTCGATTTCCTTTATGATTTTCGGCAAATTTTTATCGCGCAATTCTTCGGCAATTGCTTTTTTGTATTCGTTATTAAATCCGTTCGTGCCAATTGTTTCTAAAACTTTATTGCGCGTTTTTACATCATTTATTTTCTCAAGTTTCATATAATCATCGAGTGTAGCCCCGCGCTCGTAAGCGGCTTTTGATTTCTTTTCATTGAGCGAAGCAACAAATAATCTTTTACGGACAGTCGTTTCCGAGAATCCTGTTTTTTCGGAAATAGTTTTCGTGGTTTCTCCTAAATCCAACATCATTTGAAATCCTTGTGCCTGTTCGATAACAGTCAAATCATTACGCTGAATATTCTCCAGCAGCATTGTTCCAACCTGTGTCTTCTCGTCCATATCAGTGATAACGCAGGGTATTTCCGAAAGTCCCGCGAGTTTTGCGGCGGCGTGACGGCGGTGTCCGATGATGATTATGTAATCACCCGGGTACGCTTTTTTGCTTGCGATTTTGCTTTTATAAAGTTCGGGGTCAGCGGGAATAACTGTAAGATTTTGTAGAATCCCGTTTTCTTTAATGCTTGACGAAAGCTCGGTCAGCTCTCCTAAATCCTTTCGGGGGTTGTTGGGGTGAGGCTGAAGCCGGTCTGTGCTGATGTTGGTAATCATGGTTTTGAATTCCTTTCTAAAATTAATTTTACTTGTAATTCGTGAATTTTATCGTCAATCATCGGTTTGATTGATATAAAATCTTCTTTGCATTTCTCCGCACGGGATTTATAGGGGGGGAGCTGCACAAGCCCTGCGCCGTGGTCGCAGACTTCGCCCGGGTCTAATGATGACCCGCAGGTTGGGCAGTTATAATAATACATAAAATCACTCCTTGTCCTCATCCTCGCCGTATTCCCACAGCCGCCCGAAAACCAGCGCACCGAACGCTACTGTAAAACATAAAAGAATCTGAATTATGAAAATATATGTAGGAACGTCGTCTGTAAAAGCTTCACAGAATCCGCCGGCGGTTATTACCGAAATCCACACAAGCATAACACAGATTGCTTTTTTCATGTTTCATTATTCACCTTTCTGTAACGGGTTGGAAGAAAGCAGGGGCATGCGCTTCCCGCAAAACTTGCATTTTGTATAACCGCGGCGCAGTTTTTTGTATTCGTCCTGTGTAACAGGGCGACAGCGGTAATATTGTCCTTCGTGACACCAGTGTGAGGGGATAAACATAAAATTTACTTCCTTTTAAAAATTTTAAGCACTGTGTTCTGATTGGATTTTAAACATCTTCCTGATGTCGTTTTTGTCAATCAGCCACTTTCCGGTTTCCTTAGACGCGGGAAGCTTGCCGCTTTTGATGAGCTTTATAATCGTAGGTTCGCTTGATTTAAGCAGTGCACAGACTTCTTTCAAAGTCATCACAAGCCCGTATTCATCCCATGTTTTCGGGAGTTCTTTTTTCGGTTTTTCAAAGGTTTTAAGGTAAGCTTCATAATTGAAATCTTTATAGAAGCCTTTTTTTCGCTGTGGTCTTGGAGGTGGTGGTGGAGGTGCTGTTGGTTTTATTAATTGTCTATTCATAGCTTAAATTTCCTTTCGATTCCCGCAGGAGCGGGGCGGCGGAGTGAACCGCCGCTGTCTTGGCAGACGATTGCCGTCTTTCCGGCTGTCAGCCGTTTTTTATCCGAACATATTAAACTCCGGAGGAAGTCGAGCCGGATGCGTCCGGGCAGAACGCTGGTATATAAACGCAGAAGCGGTTATATCTGGTTTGCTTGCCGCTTGTCTTTCCGCCGCTCCTATGGTATAATGTAGGGGACAGGGAGGGGGTGACGGAATGGATGAAAATAAAAAATTAGTTATGGAATTAGCAAGGGATATTTTAATAGCGAAAATAAACGTAAGCACGGGAGATGTTAGTTTAGGTTACGGTAAATATATCAGTAATGAATATAATTCATTATTTGATGAAATTTACAAGCACATTTCTGAATGTCCAAAATAATATTTAAACAAGTCAGCGACTATCGTAAGAGCTTGCACCTCTACGGTGGTCGCTTCTCCTTTTTCTACTTTATCAAGTAAAAACATTAAAGTGTCTAATATTTTTGTTTTTTCTTCACTCACGCCTCTCGCCCCCTCTCTTTTTAAATCTCGCCTTGCCGCTTCAACGCCTTCTTTTTTCTCATTGCTACTGAAAATTCTTCGAGCATATCATCAATAAGCAAATCACAGGTTTTTTGCTCTTCGATTGACAATTTTGTTTTCTGATTTGTATTTTCTGCTTTTTCTTTGAAATAAAGAGGTACACCTTTTGAGCGCGGCGGCGGGTTTTGCCCTGATTTTAAGGCGGTGAACCGTTCTTCGGCATTTTTCCTGTCGTTATGTACGTGTCCTGCTAATATAAGGCTCTCGTTTTCTTGTAATTCTACAGCTTTATCAGCGGCGGCTTCGGATGTATTAACAATCATATATTGAGGGACGGCGGGGAGAAGTTCGCCGCTTGGAGAGCGAAGCTCAGCATAACCCGCAAAGACAAGGCTTTCGTTTTCTTTTAATACCCACATGGTAAACCTCGCTTTCTTATCTCTGGGTTTCCTATAAGAAACTTAGAGGTTAAAAAAAATCATGTTTACTTTTTCATCAGAAAGATTAAGCTTTTTCTTTAAATCGCTTATCTCTTTTTGCTTAAATTGAGTTTCGCCTTTCATTTTAGAATAAAAGGCTTTTTTCCCTATTCCTATTATATCTGCAATTGTGGGCACAGTCATTCCGCTCCTAATTATTTCTGCTTTAAGTTCGTTACCGTTCACTTGTATTCCTCCTCTCGGTTTCCTTTGGGACACTTTCATATTATCATACATTTTCTTCCTTGTCAACCCTTTTTTTGAATATTTTTTATTTTTTATGAAAAAACAGTTGCTTTTTAGAAACTTATGTGTTATAATACGGATTACAAGGAGAGTAAAAAAATGGAAATAGGTGAGATAATAAAAAAAAGAAGAACCGAGCTCGGTCTTACCCTTGAAGAGGTCGGAAATGCGGTAGGGGTAGGAAAAAGCACGGTAAAAAAATGGGAAAGCGGTTTTATAGCAAATATGAAGCGTGATAAAATCGCACTTCTTTCAAATATACTAAAAATTAACCCTGTTGATTTGATAGATGATACTGATATTTCATATAACGAAACGCAAATTAACGACCGGCAACTAAAATTCGCTTTATTCGGGAATCCGGATATAGATGATGATGTGCTTGACGATATTAAAGCTATTGCTAAAGTCCACGCTGAACGCAAAAGGGAAAGACAAAAAAATGACAGACATTGAAGTAATCCTTGACGAGCTTGAAGAAAGCGGAATTGATATTTTTAATATTGGACTTAAAAAATTGAAAGCGGCTTCGGTTTGTGATGAAGACGGCGACTGTTCAATTTCTATTGATGAAGCTAAGTTAAACACATCTGCCGAACGTAAAACAGCCCTGCTACATGAACAGGGGCACTGTGAAACGCATACGTTTTATAACACGCTCACGCCGTTCGAGCGTGTTGAACGGTTGGAATACCGGGCGGACAAGTATGTCGCTGAAAATAAAATTACTAAGTACATGATTGTTAGAGCCGCCCGTAATGAGGGCTTTGTTGATGTGTGGGAGTTTGCAGAGTATTTCGGCGTGACGGTTGAGTATATGAAGCGACTGATGTGGATTCATTTTCAAATGGAGTTTATGGAGTAAATAAAAATACCCTCCGACAGCTTCGGAGGGTAAAAGGACGTGTTAAATATAAAAAAGGTAAAAAAGCGCGTTTTTCAAATTATTCAACCATACGACGGGAATGATTTAGCAAGTAAAATATTCGACTGGTTTATAATCGTTATCATTGTAATTAATGTTTTTCTTGTAATTCTTGATACGTTCAGCGGATTCCCTGAATGGACTTTATCACTTTTCCGGACAGTTGAGGTTGTTTCGGTTATCATTTTTTCAATAGAATACCTTTTACGACTTTGGACTTCCGATTACATATTTATAAATCACAAAGCGGTAAAAGCAAGGGTGAAATATACTTTATCGTTCATGGCTCTTGTGGATTTGTTTGCGATTTTACCGTTTTATCTGCCTTTTATTTTCCCAATTGATTTACGCATCCTGCGTATGCTCAGACTTTTACGATTGTTAAGATTATTTAAAGTAAACCGTTATACACACGCGCTTGCTTCCGTTGGTAATGTTTTAAAACGAAAAGCAACGCAACTGCTTTCTTCAATGTTTGTCGTATTAATATTAATGGTTATGGCTTCAATTTTGATGTACGCGATAGAAAATGAAGCACAGCCGGAAGTATTTAATAATGCTTTTTCGGGTTTATGGTGGGCAGTCGCCACGCTTACAACTGTAGGTTACGGGGATATTTACCCGATAACTTTATTAGGGAAAGCGTTAGGTGCGGTTATTGCAATTTTAGGAATCGGACTTGTTGCTGTACCTACCGGTATTATATCGGCGGGTTTTATGGAGGATATATCGCACGAAAAGGAAGCGGAAAATAAAAATAATAATTCAAATGAAGCAAATGAAATTATTCGTATTTATGAATTGCTTGACGTCCGCCGCCGCATAAAACTGCTTGACGCGGCTTTTGTTTTAGAGGAAGAAACAACGAATAAAAACGAAACAATAAAATCTTAACAGAGGATTGTTATGGCACGGAAGAAAAAACCAAAAATACCCGGCGTTTCGTTTTCATGGAAACGCGCTTCGGGAATTACTAACGTTAAACGTAAAATATCGCGGAAAACAGGAGTACCTTTTACAAAAGCCGGCAGACAACGTAAAATCGGGAAAATGATGACGGGCAGCGGTTGCTTGATATATGTCCTTGCCGCTTTACTAACAATAATTGTTTTCATTTTATTTTAAGGTGTTAAGTTATGAACGTTGTAATTTACGCCCGATATTCCAGTCACGGGCAGCAGGAGCAGAGCATTGACGGACAGTTAAGGGACTGTTACACCTTTGCGGAACGCGAGGGGCATTTGGTTGTGGGTGAATACATAGACAGGGCGATTTCGGGTAAAACCGATGAACGCCCTGATTTTCAACGTATGATTGCAGACGCTTCAAAAAAGCATTTCAAATATATAATCGTGTGGAAACTTGATAGATTTGCACGAAACCGCTTTGACAGCGCGGTTCATAAGGCTACACTTAAAAAATACGGGGTTAGGGTTATATCAGCTACGGAAAATATCACGGACGAGCCAGAAGGAATCCTGCTTGAAGGTTTAATGGAAAGCCTTGCAGAGTATTATTCGGCAAATCTTTCAAAACACGTCAAGCGCGGTCAGCGGGAAACAATATTAAAAGGGGCGCATGTGGGCGGAATCCCGCCGTTCGGGTTTAAGGTTGCGGAAATTGACGGTAAAAAAAGACTTGTTGCAGACGAAAATAAAGCTCCGATTATAAAGCATGTTTTTGAGCAGTACGCTAAGGGTGTTTCTAAGAAACATATCATGGAGGAATTGAGTAATCGCGGCGTCCTTAATTACTACGGTCGTCCGCTTACTCTTTCGTGCTTACAGCACGCTCTGCGGAATACTAAGTATATCGGTAAATACATGTTCAACGGTCAAGAGGTGCAGGGAGCTTGCGACGCTATTATAAATGAAGAAATATTCAACGCAGTGCAAAACAAGCTTGAGAGCGTTCGGCACGCTCCCGCCGCTAAAAAGGCGCGTCAAGATTATTTATTACAAGGAAAAGCATTTTGCGGTTACTGCGGCACTCGTCTTGTCGGAGAAAGCGGCAGAAGCGGGAACGGAACTGTTTTCAATTATTACGCTTGCGGTAAAAAGAAAAAACACCATACATGCAAAAAAAAGAACGAGAAAAAAGACTTTTTGGAATGGTATATTGTTGAACAAACGATTGAATACGTGCTGACACCGGAACGCATGGCTTATATTGCCGCCCGTATCGTGGCGAAATATGATGACGAATTTAACGACAAGCGTATAAAAGAGTTAGAGCGACAAATAAAACGGATAAACAAAGATGTTGACGCGGCGGTCGATGCTTCTATTTCCGCTCCGCCGAAAGCCCGTCCAAGGTTTTTTGAAAAGATAGAAATGCTTGAAACGCAAAAAGCGGATATTGAGTTAAACCTTGCAACGCTTAGAATCGCTAATGGGCACAGGTACACGCAAGAACAAATAATTGCATGGTTAAAATCATTTTGCAAAGGGGATTTGCTTGATGAGGGCTTCCAACGACGCATAATTGATGTGCTGATAAACTCTGTGTATGTGTACGATGATAAAATCGTAATATATTATAACGTTAAAGATGGTAAACAAATTTCATACATTGAAATGTGCAGTGATATGGAGGGGCTTTCTCCTGTTGGAGAAAAAGCCATTGACAAAAGCATAGAAAACAGTTATAATAAAGAAAAAGGAGTTCGGATTTCACATAATCCTCTCCGGCACAGAGCCTGTGCTCGCAATTTTTGAGTGAATCGCAAGGTTCACCATCTTTTGCGAGTTCGGGTTCGTATTTAGATTGTGCTGCCCCGATAAATCCGTCCTATCAGTGAGATAGAGCGGATTTTTTGTTTATTTTTTCCACCCTCATAACGGTTTGTGTTTCGTGTAATTCCATACTTCGCATACAAAAATAATTGATTTTTTTAATCTTCCAGCCGCCAATTCACAGGCACTTGCCCTTTTTCCTCAAGGTAAATATTGGTTTCGGAAAAATGCCTGTTCCCGAAGAAACCGTTATAAGCGGAAAGCGGACTGGGATGTGCTGAGGTTAAAATTTTATGTACAGGGTTCGTAATCAACGGGGATTTATTGCGGGCATTCATGCCCCAAAGGATAAAGACAATCGGTTTCTCCCGTTCATTCAAGAGCTGTATAATTTTATCAGTGAAGAATTCCCAGCCTTGGTTACGGTGGCTGTTCGCCGCGCCTTGACGCACGGTAAGCACTGTGTTTAACAGCAATACGCCGTTTTTAGCCCAGCTTGTTAAGTCGCCGTGCGGGGGCGGGATAATCCCTAAATCATCAGTCAGTTCTTTGAAAATGTTCTCAAGAGAGGGCGGTTTTCGTGTACCCTGCTGTACGGAAAAACATAACCCGTGCGCTTGTCCGGGTTCATGGTAGGGGTCTTGTCCCAGAATTACCGCTTTTACCGCACTGTAAGCTGTCAGTTTTAAAGCGTTGAATATATTGTTCATATCAGGGTATACGCTGAACGATTCGTATTCTGATTTTAAAAACACCCGTAAATCCGCATAATACCGCTTTTTAAATTCGTCTTGAAGAAGCTCGTCCCAATCATTTCCGATATTAACCATAGTTAAAATCCTCCGAAATATAAAGTTGCAAGGACACCGCACGAAACCGATAAAAGCCCGATGATAACAAGGCAGAGAACGAACGCACCTTTCCCGAAAAAGGTTTTTTCCCGTTTAATTTCAAGGTTCGAGTCCTCTATAAGCGGAAAAGCGATTCCGCTTATAGGGGACGGTGTTATAATTTCCGGTGCAGCTTCCGGATTGATTTCCTTTTTTTCAAATTCTGAAATTTCAGGTTTAACAAGTTCAGTAAGCTTAACAGATTCAGAAAGTTCATCAAGCTCGGAAATAATTTCCGGTTCAAGTAAATCATCCGTTTCGGGAATAACGCTGAACGTGGGCGAAATATCCGCTGTAAGCGGAATGTCTGTCATGGAGACGATTTCTATTGACGGCGGATTTTCCTTTAGCGGAGGAATTTCCGTTCGTTGCGGACGCTCTGTTCGCGGCGGACGCTCCGCTGTATTCGTTTGAATTTTAACGCTTGCCGCTCCGCAAAAATGACAAAAGTTGCCGTTATCGTTTAACCGGTTGCCGCACTTTGAACAGAACATAAACTTTCCTCCGTGACTTTCGTATCTTTAAAATTGCGAATATATTCAAATAAGTATTGCTGTGCAATTCCTTCATAACCGCTGATACATTCCGGTAAACCGTCAGGATAAAAACGTTCCGATGCCCGTTTAATCCACACGTCTTTCGGGAATGCACCGCTTTTTCCGTAAGCGAAGAGAAGTACGCAGTCGGCAACCTTTTCCCCGACGCCTTTTATTTTCATCAGTTCAAGGCGGGCGTTTTCCGCAGTTAATTCATAAAGCGCGTTTAAATCAATTTCCCCGCTATGTACTTTACGCGCCGCGTCAATGATATATTTTGCGCGGAATCCGGCTCTGATTGGAGCTAAAGCTTCCGGTTCAAGCACCGCTAATGTTTCGGCGGACGGAAACGCATACATTTCACTGCTGATTTTTTCGCCGAAGTTTTCGCATAATCTGCCGATAATACCCGTAATCCGTTTGATGTTATTATTCTGAGAAATAATAAAGCTGATTAATGTTTCAAAAGGCTCTTGCTTTAAAATGCGCAGTCCGCGCGCGAATTTACAAGCGGCTTTCATCGTTTCATCTTCGGAGAACCGTGCTGTAATTGCTTCATAATCGGTGTGTATATCAAAATATTCTAACCAGAAAGGCAAATCAAATTCATTGATGCCGAGAAGATGTATGCCGTTTTCTTCAAACCGAAGCCTGACAGCGCGGCTTCCGGCAACGCCGCAGAAATGTTCATCTTTTTGGGCAAACCTGAACGCTTGACCGCCCATAAGCGTTAACTGCGGGTTAATAAACCCTGTTTCAATAAAAAAATCCATAAAATTTCCGATAAGCTATTGATTATTTAATTATATTATAATACAATTTAATTATAAAGTAAATAGAAAATTTAAAATATGAGGTTTTATTATGAGAGAAAGTTTATTGACCATTCCCGTAAACGAGGTGTTTGAGCCGAAAGAGGGATGCCCTATTTGCCGTATGCGCGATACGGTTGAGGAACATATCTGCGAATACATAACGGGCGCGGCGATGATGGAACCCGATGTGCGGGAGGAAACCAACAAGCTCGGCTTCTGTCTTGTACATTATCCCATGCTGGCGAAACAGGGGAATAAGCTTTCACTGGGGCTTATGCTTAATTCGCACCTTGAGGAAGTGCGCCGCAGTGTTTTAGAAAGCAAGAATATTTTCCTTTCCGGAAACGCCAAGGCGAAGCGCGCCGATAATCTGAATTCCTCCTGTTTTGTCTGCGCCAAGGTAGATTGGGGGATTGAACATATGCTGAAAACTGTTTTTGTTTTATACGAGAAAGAACGGAAGTTCCGCGAACTTTTTAAAGAGCAGGAATTTTTCTGTTTGCCGCATTATCACAGGCTGACCATGAAAGCTGAGCAGTTGCCGAAAAACGTCAAACCGGAATTTGCGAAGGCTTTGAATTCCGTGGTTTCTGAATATGCTAAG
>Ga0082212_10006259_pt1 | contig 16051 bp, 12 predicted proteins | sample TergutNt197P3_FD_71548 | JGI IMG/M metagenome (GOLD analysis project Ga0082212, IMG submission 71548) | Neocapritermes taracua P3 segment gut microbial communities from Petit-Saut dam, French Guiana - Nt197 P3 | ecosystem: Host-associated > Arthropoda: Insects > Digestive system > Gut ... | reverse complement strand
TATCACAGCGATGCTCATCGTCATGCTGAGCAGAAAGAAAAAGACTCCAATTCCGAACAAGATTGCTCCAAAGAGGCACATCGTTCCCAAGTTGCGTTTGTAGAGTTCAAAGGTGTCTCTGAACAGTTTTTCGCGGTTCAATTTGTACGAGTACGGAGGCGAAGCCAGAGTATCGGCAGAATCTTGTGGAGCGGTGGCTCCCCCGCAATAGGTACAGAAATAACTGCTGTCCAAGATTGCTGCTCCGCAGTGTTGACAAATCATTGCAGTCTCGTAGGGTAAGGACATCGTCAGTATAGCAGGATAGGCTACCCAATACCAGTGGCGGGTGCAGGTCCTCTAATTTCACGGCTATTGGTGCATCAGCAGTAACGCAGTAAACGTGCAAAAAGGTTGCGTTAAACGGCTCTGGTCAATTCCCGGAACCGTAATTCGATGTCATTTTTCTTGAACTCGGCAGTCGTTCCGTTGAACACCAAACGCCCTTCGTTGATGAACAATACTCTCGAAGCAACCGCCTCGACCTCTTGCAAAATATGCGTTGAGAGCAAAATGGTTTTTTCCTTACCGATGCGGCGCAACATTTCACGTACTTCGTGAATCTGGTTCGGATCTAATCCTGCCGTTGGTTCGTCAAGAATCAGGATGTCCGGTTCATGCAGCATGGCTTGTGCCATTCCGACGCGTTGCCGATACCCCTTGGAAAGTTTGCCAATCGGTTTACCCAACACCGAGCCGAGCGAACAAAGTTCGATGACTGTTTTGATCCGTTCGGTCAGGTAACGTCCTGACATTTTTCGGGCTTCACCGAAGAAGCGGAGCAGAGCGCGGGGTGTCATATCAGGATAGAGCGGACCATTTTCGGGGAGATAGCCGAGTTTTCTGGCACCGGCAATTCGGTCGATTGCCATATCGTGTCCGGCAATTTTTGCCGTCCCTTTTGTGGCAGCGAGGTAGCCGGTCAACAACTTCATTGAGGTACTTTTGCCAGCACCATTGGGACCGAGAAAGGCGACCACTTCGCTGCGGGCAATGCGGAAGGAAACATCGTCAATCGCCGCAAATTCGCCGTAGTATTTGGTCAAACCGACCGCTTCAATCATCGCTTCGGACATACTAATCGTTGTCAATAATCGTCAAACTTCACCGGTGAATTATCCCTAAAAAAGAAAAAAAAACAAGAGTGTCGTGATGGAAAACAACTGGCACGACGCAGATACAGCGTGTTTCACGGCAAAAACGCAAGCGAAATGTCATACTTTTCGTTCCCAGGCATCGGCGACCGCCTTTGCCACTGCCGGAGCAACGTTCCTGTTCAGCGGACTCGGAATAATGTAGTCTGCACAGAGTTCCGAATCTTTTACGATTCCCGCTATCGCTCTCGCCGCCGCAATTTTCATCTCGTCGTTGATGTCCCTTGCCCGAACGTCCAACGCCCCGCGGAAAATACCCGGAAACGCCAGCACATTGTTAATCTGATTAGGAAAATCGCTCCGACCGGTTCCCACCACTGCCGCTCCCGCCGACTTTGCCTCGTCCGGCATGATTTCCGGGGTCGGATTCGACATCGCAAAAATAATCGGCTGCGGATTCATACTTTTCACCATTTCCGCCGTGATGCAGTTCGGTACGGAAACGCCGATGAACACATCCGCTCTTCGCAACACTTCGGCAAGAGAACCCTTCTTTTTGCTTCGGTTCGTGATCGTTGCCATTTCTGCCTTTTCCGTATTAAGAGCATTTCGACCTTGATAGATTGCCCCTTGCCGGTCGCAGAGCACCACATCTTTCAAACCCATTGCCACAAGCAAGCGGATCACGGCAATCCCGGCAGCACCCGCCCCGTTGGTTACGACGGAAATTTCGTCGAGTTTTTTGCCCGTCAATTTGAGAGCGTTGAACATTGCCGCCAGCGTAACGACTGCCGTACCGTGTTGGTCGTCATGGAAAATCGGAATGTCGCAGCATTGTTTGAGACGACGTTCGATTTCAAAGCATCGGGGAGCGGAAATGTCTTCCAAGTTGATTCCGCCGAAACTGCCCGCCAAAAGCCGAATGGTATTGACAATTTCGTCCACGTCTTTGGATCGGATGCAAAGCGGGAAGGCATCGACATCCCCGAACGCTTTGAAGAGGGCACATTTACCTTCCATGACGGGCATACCGGCTTCGGGACCGATGTCGCCGAGTCCGAGAACGGCAGTACCATCGGTAATGACGGCGACCAGATTATTCCGCCGGGTGAGTTCAAAACTTTTGGAAATATCCTTTTGGATTTCAAGACACGGCTCTGCCACGCCGGGAGTATAGGCAAGCGAGAGGTCGTCTCGTGTTTCCAAAGGCGAACGGCAAACGACTTCGATTTTGCCCTTCCATTCATAATGTTTTTTCAGTGATTCAGCGGCGTAATCCATTGAACGGGAAGTTGGTAAGGATGCTCTATTATACCAAACCTCACGTCCGGTCAAACATCTTGTCGATTTCCTCTTTGGTAAACACAAGCGTCGAAGGACGACCGTGCGGACAATGATGAGCGTTGATCTCTTCAGCGGCGAGTTTTATCAAATGCTGCATCGAGTCGGAACTCAATTTTTCTCCCGCCTTCACCGCAGCCTTGCACGCCAAGCGGTGAAGCAATTCGTCCAATAATTCGTCTTTTTCTAATTTCTTGCCGCGATCCAACATGGGTTCGACGAGCGACAGCAGAATTTCCTCCGGCGGCGTTTTGGCAAGTGCGGCGGGAAATGCCGAAATCAATACTGTATTGCCGCCGAAAGGTTCGACCGACATTCCCAATGTGGCGAAAAACTCGGTATTTTCCTGCACGCAAGAAAATTCGCTTGGCGCAAGATCGACCGGCACCGGCACGAGAAGCCGTTGCGAAGGCAACTGTCCCGTATTCAGCCGCTCCTTCATTTGTTCGTATAAAATGCGTTCGTGCAATGCGTGCTGGTCGATGAATGCAATGCCTTCGTCTGTTTCCATGACGAGATAGCGGTTGAGCATTTGCACGACGAGATGACCGTCGGGGGTTGAAGAGACGGCAGACGGCAGACAGCAGACGGCAGAAGATTCCGATGGAATATCTTTACCGCTTGCGTCTGCTGCCGCTTCACCGGCAGACTTGCGTCCACCGCTCTTTTCTGTCGCCGTCTTTTCACGACTCGGTAAATGATGAATCGAGAGTGATGTGCAATCACTACTCTGCTGCCGTCCGCCGTCTGCTGTCTGCCGTCTTTCTCCGCTAACAGGTATCTTCGCAATCCAATCCTGCACCGCTTGCCGCTTCTTTTCGGCAGTCGCAGGATCAAGAGCATTCCGCGGTTCCTCGGCTTCCCACGGTGGCACATCCGCCGACACAGTCGGCGGCTCTCTTTCTGCCGTCTGCCGTCTGCCGTCTGCCGTCTCCACCCTGCTCCGTAAATCCGAGGTCAAGAACTTTTCCCGAATCGCACTCAAAAAGCCGGAGTAAATCCGATTCGAATCGAGAAAACGCACCTCCATCTTGGTCGGATGTACATTCACATCGAACAAATCCGGCGGTAACTCAATCCGCAAAAACGCCAAGGGAAAGCGACCCGAAAGCAAAATGCCCCGATACGCTTCGTTCAATGCATGCTGCAATGCCCTGTCCCGAATGTATCGACCATTGAGAAAAAAGTATTGCATTCGATTGTTCGCTCGATGTTGATTCGGATGCGAAACGAAGCCCGACACTCGAACGGCTGCCGTTGCCGGTGTTTCGATGGCAATCAGGTTGCGGGCAATCTCTTCGCCGAAGAGTTGCCGAACACGAGCAAGCGGATCTTCCGTCGGCGGCAGTTCGTGCACAATACGATCATTGTGTTTGAGCGTAAAATGGATGTTCGGCTGCGGCAAGACCAGACGAGTGAAGGCTTCGGTCACATGTCCGAACTCGGTGGTGGTCGATTTCATGTACCGGCGGCGAACCGGCGTGTTAAAAAAGAGATTGCGAATTTCAATCTGCGTGCCAACGGGCACGCCGCAAGCGGTGATGTCCGAATGGTCTCCGCCATTGCTTTGAATCTGTGCCCCGGTGTTGCTTTCGGCAGTTCGGCTCTTAAGAAACAGTTGGCTGATCTCCGCAACGGAGGCAAGTGCTTCACCGCGAAAACCAAAGGAGGTGATGCGAAAGAGGTCGTCGGCATCGGTCAGTTTGCTGGTAGCATGCGGCGAGAGGGCAAGGGGAAGTTGCTCGGCGGCAATACCGCAGCCGTTATCGACAATTCGGATCAGATTGCTGCCGCCGTTTTCGAGAGCGATGTCGATGCGGGTGGCACCTGCGTCGATGGAATTTTCGACGAGTTCTTTGACGACGCTTGCCGGTCGTTCGATGACCTCACCGGCAGCGATCTTATTGATCATACTTTGCGATAGTACCTGAATCGTCGGCATGGGATTATTGTACCACAAAGAGCGGCGGACATTTAGCCGGCACTCCGGCGACGACATTGCCATAGCCCAAACCAACAGGAAAGAATGCTCGCGGAAAAATAGTAGAACGATTGTTCATACAACCAAAAATATTGAGGGAAAAATGTCTTTGCATTACAAGCATCGATATAATAAGCATAAGACGTGTACAACATAAAAATGCCCCATACTACAAGATGCAACCGCAATGCCCATGTTTTGCGAAGCACTAGACCAAACAATCCTATGAACAAAAACAGAGTAATGAGTATGAGGAATACAAAGGGTAAAAAAGGTTGAAATGGGGCAGGATCGCTAACGAGGAACACAATGAGCCCCAAAGCGAGAAATAACGCAAAAAATATCGCCGGTAAAAAAAGGTAAAACGGATGTTTGTTCATTTTCGCTAGAAAATACTGCCAGAGCACCTGCTAACTAATGGGTTACATCAACGTTATTTTACCTTATTTTCTCTGACAAAACAACCTCAGTAGCCGTTACTACGGGCTCTGTGAACATCACCGCGTGCGATAGTTGACGGGATCAATCGCTTGGTCGTAACCACCACATGTATTTTACTTGACAGCGAAGCCAATGTCAAATTCATAACGCCTTTGAGTCCTTGCATTTTTTGCCCGGCTTCAATGTTATGGATCAGTTCGGCAATCGCCTGCGGCTGATCTCCCGACGGCGAAAATGGAGATTGGAGGGAAAACATAAGAGGGATATTTTACCATGAAAGCCCGTGCCGATTCCGCATTGAGGGCATCCAGCGGCAGCGCAACTTCAATGAGTTTGTTAAAACGCTTCTATGAAACCGTCCTTGGCAAGTGCAGTACCGAAAATACCAATTAGTGGGGTATCCGGTTTGCTCCACCTATGTTAAACTGGGGTAATGGAGTCGACTCAACCGGCGATTGTTCCTTCAATTTACCGTGATTTTGTGAAAATGTTTCCCGATGGAACAGTCCCAAAATTAAACCCGCATATCCCGACTAAATTGCCCAGCAGTAGCACTCATAGCAAATAGAAATGCCGAAATAGTTTTTGGACTGTTCTATAACCCTACATTGCCATTTCTGCGTTGAGAATGGCACAGACGAGTTTTGTCCGCAATAAATGACTCGGTCGTCTGTTGCGATAAGGGTTGCTCATAATTTTGAATACCTTGATCCGAGCATTGATGTTCTCAATGACAATGGGCGACTTGACTGTTGGCTCGAAACAAGTTGGGGCAGCCGATCCATTTTTTCTCGAACCCGCAAACTTGGGCTACCTTCGGGGACGCTCGTATAGAAGAATGGGAAAAACTTCGGTATATTCGCTACACTCCGAACACAAAATTGAGGTTTTCATAGAAGTCTAATATGCTCCCGTTCTCTCACGGGAAAAAGGAAAAACATTCATTGCCGTATTAATTAACAAACGTTTCTCCGCCTCCTTTGCCCGTACTGATCGTGACTTCGCCTGCATCTTCCAATTTGCGGACAATATCGACAATTTCCTGCTGAACCCGCTCGACATCCGATGCCCGTTGAGGACCGAGATACTCGATCTCTTCCTGCAACATTTTTCCGGCACGCTTCGACATGTTCTTGAAAATCTTGTTTTTGAGTTCTTCGCTCGCCCCTTTGAGTGCCAATGCCCATTGCGTGCTCTCCACGTTTTTGAGGATTGCCCCAATGTCCTGATCCGCCAGTTTGTTGATGTCTTCAAAGACGAACATCAAGCGGCGAATGTCTTCGACCAATTCGGGATCATCCTGAGCAAGATTTTCCAAAATGTTCCGACCCGTTCCCCGGTCAATCACGTTCATGATTTCCGCTACGCTATCGACACCACCCGCTCGTTCCAATTTTTGGTTCATCAAACTTGACATTCTCCCTTCAAGACCTTTTTCGACTTCCTTGATGATTTCCGGGTTGGTCTGTTGCATCGTCGCAATCCGCCGGATCACCGCCAGTTGCCGCTCCGGCGGCAAACCGTTAATGATACCCGCCCCTTGAATCGGATTCAAGTGCGTTACGATCAATGCAATCGTTTGCGGATGTTCGTCGGTAATGAACGTCAGCAAGTTTTCCGGCTCAATTTTTTGCAAGAAACCGAACGGGATCGCTTCCAACGAACTCCGAACGCCGTCGATGATTGCCGTTCCGTCTGCTCCGAGAGCGGCTTCTGCCAACTCTTGGGCAATTCCGAAGCCGCCGATGCTCCCGACAAGTTTAGAGGGATTCGCCCTGGAAAATTCCCGAATAACGTTTTCTTGTTCTTCTGGCGTAACCAATCCGATACGCGAAATCTCCGTCATCACGACTTCGACCTGTTTCGGATCAAGTCGGATAAGGATTTCTTTCGCCTGCTCTTTGGGAATACTCACCAAAAAAACAGCCGCCTTTCGGATATTGTTCTGTGCCATTGTGTTAGGAGTTAGGAGTTAGGAGTTAGGAGTTAGGAGTTTTAATTCTAACTTACATCATCTTAACCTAACGTATTTTCAATTTGTTGTTTCCTTTTTGGGTATAAAATGATCACTTGGATACTATTACTTACTAGCATTACAGTCGTACTGGAAAGCCAGAGCCAATAACCGATGTAAAGATGACCAATTGGTGTAAATTCGCGTTTTGCATCATGTAGATTGCCCATAGTGATTCCTGTGAATAAGAATAACATAAACGAGGCACTGAGAATAACCGCAAAGATGCTGAACCAGACAGAAACCTGGGGATACCAGAAAGTTATCCACGCTCCTATCAACAAAGGATTTGCGAACCAAGTAAGCCCCGCAACCGCCCCAAGAAACATTGCTCCCCATCCGAGGAGAAGTATTCCTATTCCTGGCCACTGGTTTTGGCAATTTCCTAGACAAAAAGCAGGTTGTGTCAGAGAGACGCAAAACAGCCCCATACTACAAACAAGGAAAATTGACGCAATGTATCTCATCGGACTAACGCATTTTCGGGCAAATTCGCGTAACTCCTGCCCGGATATAATCGTTTTTTTCGTCAATTCTAGGAGAATCGACATAAACCGTAAAGTCGTTATCGGCACACTGACTGCGTAATCTTTGAATTGTTTCCAAAATCTTTTCTCTTGGTGAGTCGTCCGCATCGGCTAAAATAGGAAAATGGCAGACGGCAGACGGCAGACGGCAGCAAAATTCGGGGACAAAGCCGAGTCGCCGCTGTTCGTCGGCGATCAAGCGATTCATTGCCGAATCGTTCCCAAAAGGTCCAAAATGGGTCAAAATAAGGGATTTTTCCTCGTCATTCCCGCGAAGGCGGGAATCCAGACGATAGACTTTTTCCTCTAGACCCCTGCCTTCGCAGGGGTGACGATCTGCACGTCGGCAAACTTTTCCTCCGCTGCCGTCTGCCGTCTGCTGTCTGCCGTCAGTTCCTTGCAAAAGCAGGCAAACTTGTCCGGTTGCTTCGCCGTTCCATGCGTGAACGTAACGGTAAAATGGGGAGTCCAACGGACCGGCAGTCCGTAGCATCCCTTCGCAACAAACGCCAAGCACGAAAAAAAAGGGAGCATCAGGACTTTCGGTGCGGAGCCGATTCAACTCCGCTTGGGAAAATTCATGCGGATAGGACTGAAAAAACAGCACAAAATCCGCCGATCCACTGATGTCTGCCGGATTGACACAGCATTCTGCGCCGATATTTTCCAGCATATCGGTACATTGCCGATAGGGTTCGCCAAACTCCTTCCGCTCAATCCGTCCCCTGATGATGACCCGGTACACTGTCATAATACCAGTGTACCGGAGTTTATCGGGAGTGTAAAGGCGATGCAATAACACAATACGGACGAATCGCGTAAATGGACATAACCATTGCGCTGTCGTACTAGGACACGTTTCACAGTTCTGACGCAAATGAGGTTGTGAGGTTTCTCAACCTTGACAAATTGCGCGAAAAGGTTACACTACCGGACATGTTAGCCGAACCGCATTTTCGTTCCGTCCTTTTACGCTCCCTCATTTCATTGGCATTGCTCGCTCTGACCGGAGCCGCCGTTGCCTTCATGATGATTCCAGAAGAGATTCCACACGTTGCAGACTCCGGTGCCGTACTGACCACTGTGGAAGTTGTTCCGATTCGGCAACACGATGCTGGCATTGATTTTTCTGTAGACGGCGAAGTGATTCCCTTTCGTCGTATTGATCTCGCCGCTGAAATACCGGGACGAGTTATTTATAAATCGGAACAGTGCCGACTCGGAAAATTCGTCGCAAAAGATGAACTGCTCCTGAAAATTGATCCGGTCGATTTTCAACTTGCCCTCGATCAAGCCGAAACTGCCGTCAATCAAGCGAAAGTGAATATCGACGAAAATGCGGTTCAAACAACGAATGTCGAAAAGGAACTTGCCCTTGCCCAAGAACGGCAAGAACTCAACCGCAAGGATTACGAACGCTACCAACAGTTGGTTATACGAGGTTCGGCGACACCGGCAGAATTGGAAACAGCACAATCCAGTTTATTGGCAATGCAGGAAAGCATCCAACGGCTTGAAAACCAACTTCGTGTCTTAAACACGCAGGCGGACAGATTGACCGTCCTGCATCGAAAGGAAGAACTCGCCTTGGAAACTGCCCAGTTGAATCTTCTCCGAACCGAAGTGCATGCCCCGATTTCCGGGATCATTACGGAAGACTCCTTTGAAGTCAGTTCGTATATCCAAAAAGGAGCGAATGTCGCAAGAATCCTCGACACATCGCAACTGGAAATTCAGAGCAGTTTGTATATGAAGCAAATTCAATGGATTTGGCGACAGACCGAGGACAGCACCGGTTACGTTTTTGCACCGACACCGGTTACGATTAGATTCGAGACGGACGGCGAACGCTGGGAGTGGAACGGAGAACTCAAAACGCTTGACGGCGGAATAATGAATCCGATTACCCGAATGGTGCCGTGCCGGGTACGCGTCGATAATCCGCAGGACGGCAAACGTTTAACACATTTAGCCGGTACATCGGGAGCATCTGCCGCCGTTCCGCCGACGCTCTTTGCGGGAATGTACGTAACGATTATTGTCCATTCCAAGCCGGAGATTCCGTTGTACCGGATTCCCGAAAGGGCATTGTTGCCGGGCAATCGCATCTGGACAGTGGTTGACGGAAAACTGCGGCAACATTCGATTCGGATTGCGACGACCACGCCGGAAGGAGTGCTGTTTTATGCCGATTCGGATTCGATCCGACCAAACGATCTTGTGGTGGTTTCACCGTTGACTTCGCCGTCGGAAGGAAGTCCAGTGCAGACGGTTGCGTCGTTGTAGCGAATCATACGTTTCACTTCAGCGTCATCTTCACATTGCGGAACATAAACGGATTGGTACTCACGATGAGCGGTTTGCCGCTCTTGACAGTCAAGTTTTCAATCACCACCTCTTCAGGAAGCACATACGGATACTTTTCCTGAAACTCCTCGCTCGTGTACGCCCTATTGAAATTGCCGAAAATCTTCGGTCCCTGATAATTGTTCGGCGGATTCGCATCGTTGATGACCAACCCCTGTATCGTGATCTTTCTCGGCATATAACATGTATAACCGAAGTTGTGCTGTCCCGAATAACTTCCGCCGATCAACACCGCATCGGATTGTCCTCCATTGCGCGGCAGATATTCGCAGTTGCGGATGATGATCTCCCCGTCAAATGTACTGCCGTAGTCGCTGCGCAGATTGATGAAAGTCCCGCCGCACACTTTCGTATTCTCGACAAGAAAAATGCCGCGCCCTATCAGATTGATGCCCATGTGTCCCAGCACCGAATCCTTGATCGTTGCGTTCGTGACTCCCATGTGCGCATCGAATCGGGAAAACTCGACGGTATCGAACGTCAAATTTTTGGAATGGTTCGAGCCGAAAACTCCCCACTGTTTGGAATCGTGAACGTTGTTCGTCTGCTTGCAATTTTTGAACGTAATGTTGACCGCCTTGTTGACGGAAATGTCATACGACCCCATCGACACCGAAGTATTGGCGGCACCGATAGTCGAGTAAATTCGATGTCCCGTGAGCGTACAGTTTTGGATCATCACGTTGGCACATCTCGACACGACGAAGAATCCGCTGTAAGGTGCGCCGTGATCGAGTTCTTCCGTTACTGTATGAAAAACACCGTCCACCACCACGTTGGAACGTGCAATGCCAATGCCGCGATTGTAGTAAGTGTAACGGGACTCCGCTTGGTTTGCAATCGTCGTAAAATGTCCCCCTTTGACCGTCAACGTTTCGGTGTCCATGGGGAGCACCGTCATAGAACTGATATTATCGAAGTCCCAAATGATCGGCGTTTTCGCATCGACGTTGCCGGATTTATCCACGATGAACACGTCAGTTTGTGCAGAACCATCATTTTGGTTTGCCCCTTCGCGGATATAACGCCGGACATTGTTGTCGAGTACATCGATAAACGAGTCCTGCGGCAACGTCAGATCGAGTTTCGACTGATTCTTTTTGAGCGTTGCAATGGCGGTGATTCGCACCGTGGGAAGTTTGGACGAAATGTTAAAAATGTGGCTGTTCCGTGTTCCAACTTTTGAGTCGTCGATGATGAACTTGGCATTTCCCCAATCGGTATCGGTCTGGATTTGGGCGGTGCCGTTTGTATTGCCGATGTAATAGGTTGCATCGGCATCCGCTTTGACGGGCAGTCCTGCCTCGTTTGCGGCGGCGTGGGCTTTGACGATGGCATCGAGGTCATCGGCAACGCCGTCGCCGACGGCACCGTGTTGACGGTAAGTGATGTACGTATCTTCCGCAATGATCGGCGAAAGTGTTCCGAAAAGTATTGCCAAAGCGGCGGCGGATTTAAGAAGGATCTGTTTCATGGCTCGTCAGTGTAATTTTTGAGAGTTCAGACGCAGTCCATTGTTACGGAATCGTTGCCGTTTGTCAATAAGGGAAATTATGTACAGCATTGATGTGGCTCTGTGATGTACGAACGGAACAACTCGTTGAGTGGTTCGAACGACACTGCCATAGGACCGGCAGGCGACAACCGTAAGGTTTCTTGATGTTGCTTTAACGATTCCGTTATCCAATAGAGTAAATCTTTAGAAAGTTGCAGTGTTTCTCTATCGACCGTTACCGTAGCCATTTTACGTCGCATAATTTCTGTAACTTCATTCACGAGTGGTAATGGAAGAAAATCAGCATCAAGCAACTTTTGGAATTCAGTCGGCGGCATTGAACCGTACCGTTCAATCCACTCACACGCTAAGAGCGGACGGATACTATAAAAAATGCGGTGCAATCCAATCGATAAACCTTGTACCTGCGACATCGCTTGCGTGGCAACGTTTGTGTAGTGAAGCAATGCCCGACTCTTGTTAAAATAGACAGAAATGAGCGCACGAATACGTTCTAAAAAATCGGGATCACCGCCATAACTAACGGAATTCAAAAGTTGTTCGTTTATCGGAATGTTACACGTTGAAAAGAGCCGCAATGCTTTGCGGAGTTCGTAGCCGGAAATGTCGATGTCATCAGGAAAAACGGTTTCGATGGTTTCTCGATGATCCTCAATAGACAAATACCAGCGCGGATGATGAGCATAGATACATCGGACATCGTAATCGCTATCCGGCGATTGTAATCCCCAAGCACGGCTACCGGATTCTCCTGCGAAGAGGAGATGACAACCGTATTGTTGCATTAAATTTTCCAAATGATTGACGATGACCGTGTGAACTGACATAATCCGCTCATACCAACTGTAAAGACTGATACAGTATCCTCTTTTTTTATAGCGATGTCAATGAGAGGTTATTTTGAACTAAAAAGCCCTGTGGGGACAAAGCGGCTAAAACGCAAGTGTAGAACGTCTTTTCGCCCACTGCAAAGAAGGCAATCTAGCGAACCGACTCCAACAAATGGTTGACCACGTCGGACGAAGTAATGGCATCGCCGACGGCACGGTGATTGACAATGATTCGATGCCGTAACACCGCAGGAGCAACGGCAACCAGATCGTCTTGAATCGGTGCCGTGCGTCCCAGCAATAATGCACGAGCCTTTGCCGCCATCACAAGATTTTGCGACCCGCGCGGGCCGGCTCCCCAAGCAACATAATCCTGAACATATCGGGATGTTTGCGGACTGTCCGGTCGGCTAGAAGTGCAAATCCGAACAGCAGCGGAGGCAACGTTTTCCGCAACCGGCACGGCAAACACCAAATCGCGCAGTTGCAGAAATTCTTCTTTGGAAAGCGACGCTTTCGGCAATTCCGGTGGGGCGGATGTCGTTTTCATGACGATTTCCTGTTCCTGCTCCGGTGAAGGATAGCCGATGCGGATTTCCATCATGAAACGGTCTAACTGGGCTTCCGGCAACGGATAGGTGCCTTCTTGTTCAATGGGATTCTGCGTGGCAGCAACCAAGAACGGTTCATCGAGCGGATAGGTCGTTCCGCCGACGGTAACATGTTTTTCCGCCATTGATTCCAACAGAGCGGACTGCGTTTTCGGAGCGGCACGGTTGATTTCGTCTGCCAACACGAGATTGGCAAAGACCGGACCATGCCGAAAGACCATCTGCGGTCCGTCGTTTCCTTGACTACGTCCGAGCAATTCGTAGCCGGTAACATCGGCAGGCATCAAGTCTGGAGTAAACTGAATACGAGCAAACTTCCAATCGAACGCCGCCGCCAATGCTTTAACCATAAGGGTTTTGGCGAGACCGGGAACGCCGACCAGCAGAGCGTGCGAGCCGGTCAATGCACAGATCAACAGTTGATCGATGACTTCGTCTTGTCCGACGACGGTTTGGTGCAAACTTTTGCGAATTGTCCGAACACGGTCAGCAAATTCTTCGACCTGTTGTCGGGTAACATCTGTTGTTTGGTTCATTGGAAAGATAGGAAAGGAAGACCGGATCTCATTATCGCACAAACCAGACAGAAAATCAACGGCTATTCGTCCATTTTAATATCAAACCTTTAACCGAATTCTCTCTCACTCCGCCACGTCATCCAACAGTTCCCGAAAGGGTTTGTCGTTTGAAAAACAGTCCCATTCTTTTTGGAGATGTTCGAGCAACTCCTCTTTCTCCTCCTTCGTTTTGCCCCGTTCCGCCTTGGCAACATCAACACTTTTCAGTGACCATTCCCGCGCCTTCTCGAAATCCCCCGCCTCTGCATAAGCCGCTGCAAGCGTACTCAAGACAAACGCCCTTTTGTGCCGCGTCAACTTGGCAGCCTGCTCCGCTAATTCCACCGCCCTGCTCCCATCACGGACAGAATCAATCGGCGACGTGGCAAAAATCCATGCCAAATTATTGACCGAAGTGTAATCGCCCGGATCCGCCTCGACCACCTTCGTCAACGCTTCAATCGCTTCGGAGTGAAGTCCCAACGAAATCGATAATTGCGAATCCAAACGGAGCAACATCAGGTTTTTCGGCTCTTTTTCCAACAACGGACGCACCCGCTCTCTTGCCGTTCGGTAACTTTTTTTGTCGGCAAGCACACCGATCAACGTCAGCGTGAGTGCTCTGGAATCCGGCTCCTTTTGAAGTTGCAATTCGAGCCAGTCAATCGCTTTGTCCCAATCCTTCTGTTCCGAATACACGCCGGCTTTGGCGAGAATCCAGCGCAACTCATCGGAATGCTCTTTCAGTTGCTCTTCCAATAGTTCCAGTGCTTTGTCATAAGCCTGTTGTTTGGAATAAATCTCGATGAGAACCAGAATCCATTGTGCGTCATCGTCGGGATACATTCGACGCAATCTTTGGGCAACGTCGACGGCATCGTCATATTTTTCCAATGCGAGAAGTGCTTGAATTTCAAGAAGAAGATTCTTTGCACTGCTGGCAAGCACCTGCAATCTCTTCGCCACGGCAAGAGCGTCGTCGAACTTTTCCTGTTCCATCAGAATACGGAATCTTTGTTCCAACGTTCGGGGAAAACGAGGGAATGTCTGTTCTGCCGCATCCACGTCTTTCAAAGCATCGTCAAGATTGCCTAGTGCGATGTGAGAGTTCGAACGGATGAGCAGCATCAGTACCGTGGCTTCGACATTGCCGCTCACTTTTTCGCTCATGGCGTTGAGCAATTCCAGTGCCTCTTCATAGCGGTCCATATCGTTCAGCAAATCCGCCTTGATGAGGTTGATTCGGTTTTTTCGGGCATCGTCCAATTCTTTTTCACGCATCATGTCCAGCATGCTCATTGCCAACTCCTGTTCGCCAGCACTGGTGAGAATCGCCACGATTCGGTCATGCAAATCGGTATCGCCACTTTCGGCTTCGATCAATTTTTTCAGGACGTTATCCGCTTCGTCGTGCCGGTCGAGTTCGAGGAGAGTCAGTGCGTAAAGTAACACGACTTGCGGATTCCCTTTTTTTGCGACCGAGGAAAGGATTGCTATCCGTTTTTCCGCATCCGGTTCGATTTCCGACAACAGACGTATCGCCTGCACTTGGATGACCGGCTCATCGTCGGCAGTCTGGATCGCTAATTGCAATGCTTCTTTTGCCCGATCTTCATCGCCGTCGTCAAGCAGGTTGAGTTGAGCGATCCGCAGATATGCCATCGGTTGATCTTTGATGACCGTTACCGCCTCTTCGAGGTCGAACAGCGTCCGTTGCCGAAACATCTGCTGATCACTGTCGGGTTGAGCGTCGGCATTCAACTGTTCTCCCAATTGAACTGACAGCAGGAATCCCCGCTGCAATTGGGCGGAAGCCAAAAGTTGGTCGCAGTATTTCAGGTTTTCACCGGTCAATCCTCCGTTTTTGGCACGTTGGCAAAGTTCAATAACGCGGCTCAAGTCGGCGACGGTATTTGCCTGAAGTTTTGCTTCGGTTGCCAAATCGAGCAGTGCCGCACTATCGGTATCAGCGGCTTCCTGGGCGGGCAACGTTCCCCAAAAAGCGAGTTGGCAGGTGAGACTGAAAATGATGGCAGGAAAAAAAATATGTTTCATCGTTCCGTGAATGGTATTACTGTTTTTTATTTTGTCTCTTAAGTGTAACCGTTTTTGGAAGTTTCGTCAACGGTTCCCCGTTACAGAGGATGCTTTGGGTGACGCAAAACTTTGGTACACATTTTTCGAAGAATACCCGGAATGAGATCTCTTGCAATTTTTGAAGTTTCTGCTACACTCGCGCAGTATGCTACGGAGTGTGCGTTGGTTCACAATTTTTTACGTCGTTGTTCTAACACTTCTGTTAGAAATGCCGAGTGTCCCACAGGAAATCAATCCTCTTGGGAAGTCCATCGTAAGGGAATACATACATCTAATTACCTTTGCGCTGCTCGGTTTTCTCGTTGAATTTGGACGCGATAAAAGATCAATGTGTTTTTGGCTGGGCATGCTTGCATTGTATTCCATTAGTTCCGAAGTTTTGCAAGGGATATTGAATCCGATATGTCATCGCACTTTTGCTCTGAGCGATATTGTACAAGACATTTCAGGAGTGTTACTCGGAACTCTCATCGGTCATTATTGCCGCCCTCTTGTAAAAAGACCGTCCGGCAATTCGTGATGGTACTCAAATGTTCGTACCCGTTCACGGCATTTTGTCTTACCTTCCGGCATTTATCGGCAGCAGACTCGGCGGCGACAGTCCATGCAACACCGAATATAACGACTCCCGTAAAA
>Ga0082212_10006258_pt1 | contig 16051 bp, 14 predicted proteins | sample TergutNt197P3_FD_71548 | JGI IMG/M metagenome (GOLD analysis project Ga0082212, IMG submission 71548) | Neocapritermes taracua P3 segment gut microbial communities from Petit-Saut dam, French Guiana - Nt197 P3 | ecosystem: Host-associated > Arthropoda: Insects > Digestive system > Gut ... | reverse complement strand
GCCTCACCGCCCGACGCAGCCCCCGAAAGGCGAAAAAAATACGCGGGCTTTTGGAGTCTGCCGCTCCCCAACCCCTGACGTGGCACTGTTACTGGCCAGCGCGGTATCTGCCTCCAACTCACCATTGAGTTGCGGGAAAACACCGCGGCAGAAAGCTCTGCTTATCCTTATCGTCAGTTCATGCACTTTTTAAATATGCACCCTCATTAATGCATCCACGACTTCAGGATTTGAATAACCTGATTGGACAAATCATCGACTTTGATTAACAGATCATGGGCCTGTTCACGATTTCCCCTGCGTATGGCTTCCGCGGTCTCGCGGGCTACACTATGAAACTGAGCATGAGGCGCTTCCAATTGTCTGAAACCGGGATGATTTCCCATGGTGCCGGCCGCATTGCTATACCATTTTCCGAGGTTGCACATATGATGGTCAGGCATGGTTTTAGGATCAACATCTAAGTACCCCATATACATGTTATAAAGACGCCATTTCCACATACGATGGTCTGTAATAAAAATCTTGGCCAGATTAGGAATATCGCTAATCTTTTGCTCCTTGAACTCTGCACTTTTGATTTTTTCCGCCATTACGCTGGTGTCCCAAATAAACTTTCCAACCGAGTTCACTTGTTCAGCAATTTTTTTACCCATATCAGACGAATGATCAACCTGCGAAGAAAAAGCTTCAATTATTGACGTTTGCTCCTCTGTTTGCGCTGAGATCTGCATCAAAGAACTGCTTGTCTGCTCAATTTCATCATTTATTTTCCCCAAAGCGCCCACAGCGTTGTTCGCCTGTTCTGTCGCTTTGACAAATGTTGTATTGGCCGAACTGATTTCGCTTACAGTTTCTGTCATAATACTCGTTAATGAATGAATATTCTGTTGAATGTCTTCAACTGACTTCTTCGTGTTTTCCGCCAGACTGCGAATCTCATCCGCAACGACAGCAAAACCCCTGCCCTGTTCTCCGGCACGGGCAGCCTCAATAGCGGCGTTGAGGGCCAACAAATTGGTCTGGTCGGCGATAGCCTTAACGATGCCGGTTATATCGTTAATGTTTTTTGCTTTTTCCAATAAGTCGTCTGTTTTTTTGTTGATTTCCACCATTTGGAGGATAGCCTTATCGATTTCGTTAAAGGCTTCTCTGACCTGATTGGTGCTGTTCACTGTAATATTAATGGTGTTTTCGGAGCTTTGTGATACTTGATCAACGAACTCGGCGACTTCGTTTAAAGCTTGATTCAACTGGGTGCTGCCCGCTGATATTTGATGCAGCATTTTCTCTTGATCTTTGACCATATCGATACTCTCAGCCACAAATTCCATCTCTGTCAGGTGATGCAAAACAGAGTCGATGCCCAGCAGGAGTTCCAGGCGTTTCTTGTTATGCGCTTCTACAACCTCATTCCATAAGCGTTCAAGCTTCTCGTCTCCAATTTGATGGGATGTATCAGACGCTTTATTGCTAACAAATTCTGTCATGACGCGACTTAAGTTCAACGCGAGATTTTCTTGAACCTCATTTTCATCGCGCCGATTGAAGATCATATCCTCATACCTCCTTATGGATTAAAATCTAGAAGAACTCTATCTTTGGCACCCTTCCCATAACGCTTTTCTATCATGACCTTGTCGGGAAAAGGATTTCATTTACAGACAATAGTTTATCCGCATTAAGACAGTTTATCCATTGTTCATCTATTGAGAATCGCGCAGGAGACCACCCATTATTTGAGTGGCCTCCCACACACCGCCGTACAGACGATTCCGTATAGGGCGGCTCCTTATTTTGCGCGGGCTTTCACGGGTTTCAGTCAGTATCAACGCCCTCCGTCTGCTGTTTACGCCTCCGTTTCCGCTTGCGCGTCCAAAAGATCGCCCAAACCACGCCACCAACAACGAGTACAGGCAAAAGGTAAGCGATCATCACCAGCAAATAGTTCAGCCCATTCCACAAAGTACTGATGGTCTTAAGAAAGGCGTTCTTGCACGCAGTCAACGTTTTGCTAAAAGACATGGGCTCCCAAGGATCCTTCACTGGCGCCGTCAGATCTTGGTTAGCTTGGCGCAGGGTGAGCGTTAACTGAGCGTAATCAACTTGATTGTCCCAATAGCGCAGCTGCCCTTTATAACTCTCAATCTTCACCCGCACTTCACTGAGGGATTTTTCGACCTTAAGAATCTCATCAATAGTCCTGGCCCCCTGCAAAATCTCTAAATAGCGCTGTTCTTGCGCCTCCAGATTTTTCATACGCGCTTCCGTGTCAAAATACTGCAGCCCCACATCATTGGACGATTGTTTCAACTCAAGAACAGTCCCCCAAAGGGCGAGGCCATCCTTGAATTCCGTATACTTATTCTGGGGAACCTTAATACTGATGCTGCCTCTGCCATCATTCTCCGTATAAGATGACTGAGCAATATAACCTCCCAATGAAACTGTTCTCGCCTCAATATCCCTCATAGCGACCGCCACATCGTTAACTTTAAGCGATGCTTGAGCGGTGTAGATGATTTTCTTACCCATAGCTTCATCAACACTGGCGCCCGCTTGCCCGGCAGGCTCCGAACCACCCGCCTCGCTCCTTTCTGATTCCAGAAGCGCTTTGTCAGCAATCTCAGAACTTGGGCTTATCTGCGACGTCTCGTTATCGAAAAGGTCAAAGTTTCTGGCACTTTCAGGCGAATAATTGGCTTTATCACTCCCAGAACTTGCTACCAGGCCAAAACCAGCCACACAAACCACAAGCGCCAGAGAAGCAGCCGCAACAATGGGCCAGGGCCGTCTGAAAAACGGTTTTCTGCCGAAAGAGCTCCCGCCCCTCCTTTTTCGCGGCACGCCTCTATGCCCTCGTGTCTCCTCCTGTCTCTCATCCCTTGTCAATTTCTCCTCGGACCGAAGAGCATCAACCCTATCAGCTGTCGAATTACCGACATCGCTGTTCAACTGCTCCATAGCGGCCTCTTGCATGGACCCACTATCCTGTTGGCCCTGTTCCATATTTTCCAATTTATCCTTAGCCATAGCCCTTATCCGCTCCTTTACAATTTCGCCTTGCATATCCACACAATCAAACACCATTTTAATCCTCACCAGATCATCATTCTTGCGCATCACACATCACCTCCCGCGCCGCTGAAACGGATTCCGGAATCAACATGATTATAGAGGGCTTGGAACTTTTTCCGCGCGCGATAAAGCAAACTGTCCACCGCTTGCCGCGACATCCCCAGCAATGAAGCCGTTTGCTCCGCGTCCAATCCCTCAACCAATCTCATTTGAATCACAGCGGCCTGCGGCTCGGAAAGGCGCGCCATGACATCCGACACTGCAAAAGCCAAAGCCACGTCCTCAACCAAATCTCGCGCCTCAGCCACCCCATCAGAAAGGGGCGCCAGTTCCACCTTCTTGCTTCCGCCCTTGCGGTAATAATCCGCCACAGTACGGGAAGCGATGGCAAAGGCCCAAGCTTTAAGGGAACCTCTTCCCTCGAAGCTGTCCAAAGACTGCCAGATTCGCACCATAACGTCTGCCGTCACATCCTCAACCTCAGACGAACAAACCCGCAATCTTGTGTAACGGAAAATGGCCGGAAACAATTCGTCATAAATGTCGTCAAAAGCACCATCGTTAAAAGCACTGTCGTCAAAAGTCATTTTTCTTCCTCTCCTGATAGGGTTAGGAAAAAGGGGTTTAGGACGCAATGGACGCAGGATACAATACAACACAATGAGATGAAATAGCCCCATTCTTCAATTCTCACAAACGCGGGGAATTGCAAATTCCCAACCATCCCTAACCCCTAACCCCTAACCCCTGTCCCCTGTCCCCTAACCCCTGTCTCCTAATCTCTTCCCCTAATAAGTCGTTTCGGAACCACCAAATCTGACGCAATCTGACGCGCACTTATTTATTTCGATACAATAAATACCCTAAAGCCATCGACCCCGCCACCAGAAACGCCGGATGAATCCACGGCATAAACAAAACCAGACCCAACGATACCGCCCCAAAAGCCCACATCAGCCTGTCAACAAAAGCCTTCTTCCCCATATTCCAGGCCACTTGCAGCAAAAGCACAATAACAACCGGACGCACACCGGCCAACATAGCCTGAAGGATAGTAGAATCGGCAAACCGCCTAATTAAACCGCCTAGCAGAACCACCGCCAACGTCGTCGGCAAAAAAACGCCGATTTCCGCAGCCAACACCCCCAGCCAGCCCCCCGCGCGGTATCCGATCATCGCGGCTAACTTTGTCACCATCGGCGCCGACAGCGCGGTAGCAACCGCAACCATATCGTTAAACTCTTCCTCGCTCACCCATTTATACTTATTGACAACCTCTGTCTGAATCAGCGGGATCATCGCCGGTCCCCCGCCAAAAGTTAAATGACTGGCCCGAAAAAACGCCACAAAAAGGTTCCAGCACTCTATCACGAGAACAACGCTCCTCCGATCACCATGGCTGCCGCCACCAACACAGCCGGATGAACCTTCCAACGCAGACCTACCGCCGCTCCGGCAGCGATCAAAACGCTGCCACCAAGCAACCACCAATCGTTATGTTCAAACCCTCCCGACGCAATATCCCACATCCATCTCAACGCCACAACACCAATCAAAACCGTAACAACCGGGCGAACACCCTTAAGTGAAGCCTGCACCCCCAGCGATTGAGCATGTTTTGACAAGAACCGCCCTGCCCACACAACCAAAAAAAGCGTCGGCAAAACCGTCGCTGCCGTGGCAACCGCCACACCCGCCCACGACGCCACCTGAAATCCCACATAAGCTGCCAGCTTCGTTGCGATCGGACCCGGCAAGGCGTTGGTAACCGCTACAACCTCACTAAACTGACTATTGGTCATCCAGCCATACTTATCCACCGCTTCAGCCTGGACCAAAGGAATAATCGCCGGCCCGCCGCCAAAACCAAAATTGCTGGCCCGAAAAAAAGCCACGAACAGATCCCAAAGAACGGACAATGGACAATGGACAAGGCTGATATCCTTCAGCCTGTGGACCAATGGACAATGGACAATGGACAATGGATAAGGCTGATATCCTTCAGCCTGTGGACCAATGGACAATTGATAATTAAGAAACAACAAGCCATTCAATACTACATCACTTCCTGGCAAACATTTTACGGAACAACTCTCTCCAAAGACTTCTTGCCAACAGTATTCTGCGCCCTAGTACTCTACCACACCCAAATCGCCTAATAGATTGCAAGTATTTCGGCACGAGGCAAGGAAGAACCGACGACGCATACCAGGCGTCTGCTAGGAGGGACTGACGAAGTATCGTGCCGAAAGATGAAGCAAGATATTAGGTGGTTTGGGTGTGGTAGAGTACTAGTACTCCGTCAAGCCGAAATCACTTCATGTCTTGCGGCGTCTTACTGCCGAAAAATATCAGCTGTGCACACTGCTTCATAAGATCCTCCTAGAAGACACTCGTATATATTCAGCTGAAGGATATCAGCTGGCGTCGGTTCTTCCTTGCATCGTGTCGAAATACAAGCAATCCATTTAAGTGATTTGGACTTGGCAGAGTACTAGTGTCTTCTTCTCTTAGATTGTCCACTGTCCACTGCCCATTGTCCACTGTCAATTGTCCATTGTCCATTGTCAATTGTCCATTGTCCATTGTCCACTGGTCCACAGGCTGAAGGATATCAGCCTTGTCCATTGCCCATTGGTCCACAGGCTGAAGGATATCAGCCTTGCCCACTGTCCATTGTCAATTGTCAATCAAGGAGCCGTTTCAACATCACATCCAACGCCCGCTCTTCCAAAGAATTATCAAGGGTCGTAAATTTGACCGGGCTTTTTTTGTTCTGCAGCGCCGCCCCCAACAGCAAATCTGTCAACATAGGGTTTTTCGGCAACAGCGACGCCATGTTGGTTCCAAAAACATTCTTATAACGAAATCCCTCGGTTTTGTCCTTGCCATTGTTGCCGTGCCCATATAGGATATTGCCTAAAGGCGCGAGCCCCTCGCTCCTAACAACATGCTCCCGATGGTTTTCAAACCCAGCAATTCTCACTTCATTCCCCGCCAGCTGCATACCTATGACACAATCGCCAACCAAAAAGGTATTTGTAAGTCGCGTATAGAAACTGATCAAGCCCAAACTGGACACCCTATGCCCCTCCTCGGTCAGACGATACATACCGAGCAAATGACAACCGCTGCCCGCCGCCAACATAACCATGCCCTGCTCAATCGCTGTTTGCAGAATATCCCGGCGCGGCATCAAATCATCAAACACAGCTTTGCGGGCCTGTTCGCTTCCCGTACCTAAATAAACAATGTCCACTTTCGCAAAATCCACCGGATCTCCCGGGTTGATTTTGATAAGATCAACATCAATTTTCCGCCAGACGCAACGCTTAAGCAACGCAGCCACATTACCCCAATTGCCATGCTGGTTCAGTATATCAGGATAGAGATAGCATATTTTCAGCATGAGGACCCCCTAACTTTGTCTTGGACAACAGCACTTTACGCAAAGGCATCAGGGTTGAATAGGCAGAAAACAAAACCACATGCGTCCCCGGTTTCTCCAGCGCCGCCAGCACAGCGTCACTTGTATTGTCGATAACATGAACATTCTGCTCAAGAACACCGGCGTATTTCAAGCGGACAGCCATCTCCGCGCCTCTTGTTCCCGTGCAGATGAAACACCCGAACTTGTTCGGGTCCAAGCTTAGCCTCTCAAAATTAACATCCCAGATCCAAGAAACATCGCACCCGTCGGCAGCGGTGTCACTCAACGCCAAAAGCAGAACAACACTGCCTATCATTGGATCCAGCACCGATAAAGCCTCCGAATATCCTCTCGCGTTTTTCACAAGATTAAGCAGAACTGGCTTGCCCATATGGGAAAACCGCTCCATCCGGCCAGGTGAAGTCGCATAGTTTCTCAGCCCTATCACCATTCTCTCCGGATCCAAGCCCAGACAAATTCCGGTCAGAAAAGCCGCTGCCATATTGTAATAGTTAAACGCCCCTAAAACAGGCAATCTCAACATATATTCCTGTCCCGTCGTCAAACGCGCTCGACAACACACCTCCCCAGAGCCCGAAACCGGCTCAACAATCAAATCAGGTTCAGGGCGGACGAACCCACAGGAACAGGCATATTTTCCGGGACAACCGTCAAATCCAACCAAAAGCTTCTTGGCGCATCTCGGACAGAAACGAGCCTCAACACTCGGCGACCCCGCAGTTGTACCATAAAAGAAATATTGTTGCGGCATAGTATCCGCCAAAACCGCCGTATTCGGGTCATCGGCATTAAGCACAAGCCAAACACTCGGTTCCCGGGCGACCGCCTCTCTAACAACCTCAGCGGCTGACGCCATGCTGAAACGATCCTCCTGATCGCTGGAAAAATTGGTCACAACCAAGATATCCAGCGTTATTTCATCCATAATAGACGGCAAAGAACCCTCATCAATTTCCAGCAGCGCAAACTCCCCGAAAACTTTGCCAAAAAAGCCCACAGAAGCGATAAACGCCGCCGTCACGCCGTTAATCATATTGGCCCCTTCCTGGTTATAGACAATTTTCTGTGATGACATCTTCAGAAAATCATAAAGCATGTGGGTTACTGTGGTTTTTCCGTTGGTGCCGGTCACAGCGATAATTTTGCCCGCGGTATTCCTGTGGCCCTGATCTTCTCTATATAATAAACGCGGCCTGCGCAAACGAGCCGCCAGATCCGTCAAAACACGCGGATAAATCTTACGCGCCACCATTCCGGGCAGAGACGACCCCTTATGGCCACTAACGCGGCTGACCCAGCCAACCAATTTTCCAATCCAAACAGCCAGAGGCAATCGAATTACAGACATACATTACTCCTTACACAGTCCGATAACTTTCGCTTTCATGTCTTCAGACGCCATATCTTCTGCTATCAAATATTATCTCCTGTTTTCATCTTCATCATTTACCACTTTTTCCTCCTCCGCATCTCCATTGGTAACCTTTATAACTTCTTCCTCATGCCCCCAAGTCCCTTCTTTTGTCTCAAACCTATCATCCTTGGCCTCAGAACCATCCGATTCTTGGGCCTGCTCCCAACCTTCATCGCCCATAGCGGCTCTCTCCTGTTCAATCAAAGTATCCAAATCCGGCAGTTCCTCAAGGGATGCCAAGCCAAACCGGAGCAAAAAATTCTCCGTCACTCTGAAAAGCTGCGGCCGTCCCGGCGTATCTCGGCGGCCGGCTTCAGAAACCAACCCTTTATCCACAAGAGTCGACAACGCTCTGTCAGACTGAACGCCACGTAAAAAATCAATTTCGCCGCGGGTAACCGGTTGGCGAAAAGCGATAATAGAAAGAACCTCCAGCGCCGCCCGGGAAAGAGCGGCATGAGGCGTCTTATAAAGCTTCTCAATATGAGTTGACATAACAGCTTTGGTCGCGAATTTATATCCCCCATCCACCTCAACCAACATAATCCCCCGCGCCAAACTCTCTGTTTCCTGAGACAACGCCGCCAAAAGCTCCGCCACCTCCTCTCGGCTCACTTCCAGAATCTCAGAAATTGTGGCAATAGGCAAGGGATCCTTAGCCACAAACAGAACAGCCTCTAAAGCAGCAACCAGGTGTTCTTGAAACATACTTTTTGTCCTCGCGGTTTGTTTATTTTGCTCACTCAAATTCCAACGCCTTAGCTGTCGGTATAAGAAAAATATCATCCCGTTCCGCAGCCTTCTCCTGGGTAGCTTTTATTTTACCTTCTTTAAGCAATTCCAGCAAAGCCAAAAAAGCCATAACCAATTCCACCCGCGTTTGATATCGCAGCAAATGACCAAAATAGACGCCCTTGGGCTGGAGCAAAATCCTTCTCAGCACATCGCTGATAACCACATCAATAGGGATGGCCTCCAGACTGACAAACCGGACATCAGCTTCCTCGTCGCCCATATCCGCGCGCTCCAGAACTTTCCGGAACGCCGACAGCACATCGCCAAAAGCCACCGACTCCAAAGGATCTTTCAGGGGCAGACCCGCGACAATTTCTTCCGGATCAATCAAACGGAAATAGCGGCTTCCCGTGGCTCCCTCCGAGCGCCGCAACTGTTCCGCCGCCTCCTTGATCGCCCTATACGCTACCAGCCTGTCCACAAGCTCCTGCTTATAGTCATCCCCATCTTCCTGTTTCTCCTCACCGGATTTAGGCTTGGGAAGAAGTTCCTTTGACTTCAGATAAAGCAATTGAGCCGCCAACACCAGAAACTCGCTGGCCACCTCAATATCCAACGCCTCCATCTGTCTAATCGCCGCCACAAACTGATCCGCCACTAAAGCAATCGGAATGTCATAAATATCAATCTTATGCTGGGTGATCAGATGCAAGAGCAAATCCATCGGCCCTTGAAAAGCAGGCAAATCCACATGAGGCGCCCTCATCGCCGGTTCGGTATTCGCTTGTTCGTTTTTCGCAAAACTTCTGCTCGCCACTTCGTTTCCCACTTCCCCCGCTCGCTCCGAAACACGAGCCACAAGTCCCGATCTACGAATTATCGATTTCGCGGCAGCCCCATGACCTCGCGCACCTCGTCCATCGTATCCGCCGCCGCCTGACGCGCACGCTCCTCTCCCCTTTTGAGCGCCCGCTGAACCAACCCCGGCTCATCCCACTCCTGGCGCTTGGCCCGGTAAGGCGCCAGCACCTTGTCCAGATTCTCCGCCAAATAAGCCTTGCAGCCCACACAGCCGATATGGCCGTCCCGACACTCCTGCTCAACGCGGCTCACATCCGGCGAATACACCTGATGAAACTTAAACACAACACAAACCTCCGGATGACCCAAATCATCTTTGCGTAAACGAGCCGGATCCGTTATCATCATCCGAACCTGGCCCTTGATCTCCTCAGTTGCCGCCGCAATCGAAATGGCGTTATGATAGCTCTTACTCATCTTGCGCCCGTCCACCCCCGGCAAAAGAGGCACCTGCCCAACCAACCCCAGGGGCTCAGGAAAAACCTCCTCATACAAATAATTGAACCGTCGGACAATCTCCCGGCACAACTCAATGTGAGGCAGCTGATCCTCGCCTACCGGCACTGCCTGGGCCTTATACAACATAATATCAGCCGCCTGCAGCAGCGGATACCCCAAAAACCCAAAGGTATGCAAATCCTTGCCCACACTGCCCAAATGCTGAATCTGATCCTTATAAGACGGCACCCGCTCCAGCCAGGACAACGGCGTAATCATGGCCAACGCCAAAAACAGTTCCGCGTGCTCCGTCACCCGCGACTGCACAAAAATTGCCGTCTCCTCCGGATCCAGACCCACACTCAGCCAATCCAACGCGATCTGGCGGGCCAACTCCCCATAATCGGTCTTCTCATCATAAGCCGTGGTCAGCGCGTGCCAATCCACAATCGCGAAAAAACATTCATACTCACGCTGCAAACGCACCCAATTCTGCAGCACGCTCAAATGCCCGATATGCAACGGTCCGGTCGGACGCATGCCGCTCAAAATCCTTTGCCGGGAAGCCACGCCATTTGACATACTCAGCCTTCTTTCTTCATATTCGCCAACAAATCCTCAACATAAGCACTTTCGTCCTCCGCGGTCAAAATCCTTCCTTCCAGCCATCGCGCGCGAATTTGCCGCAATAACCGGCCAATATAAGGTCCCTCCGGCACACCTTTCCGTCGCAAATCATGCCCTGTAATTCCCATACTCATACCGGCCGCGGCCCGGCGATAGGCTGAAATCATTTCCCGGATATCTTCGTTCAGCATCAGCACGTCAGCCAGCCAAACAGGAACCTCCGCCAAAATAACATCAACTTCCTCCAGCGTCCCCAAGGATTCACGCAGCAATTTGCGCGCAGACAAATAAATCTCAATATTCTTGCGCCACTGCCGCACAATTTTCAAACGCCCCAGCACTTGTTCCATCTGCTCATCGCTCAGGTCAATCAGCAAAGAAAGAAACCTCATTAACAATGGACAAGGCTGATATCCTTCAGCCTTGTCCATTGCCCCTTCTCCATTGTCCATTGTCCCTTCTCCATTGTCCATTGTCCCTTCTCCATTGTCCATTGTCCCTTCTCCATTGTCCATTGTCCATTGTCCATTGTCCATTGTCCATTGTCCATTGTCCATTGCCTTAAACCACGCCCCCAGCACCCCGCTCTCCGCCAGCATACGCCAAATCACCCGATAAGCATCCTCGGCCAAAACCAACAGCAACTCTTCCGAGAACCTTTCCACACTAACCGTCTCTATAACGTCTTCCTGCAACGCTGTCTGAATGGCGTCCCGCGTCAATCGCGCCAGCCCGAACCCATAACGCCCGGCAAACCGCATAGCCCGCATAATGCGCATGGGATCGTCAATAAAGCTCAAATTGTGAAGAATGCGGATCTCTTTTTGCTGCAAATCCCGGAACCCGCCGTAATAATCGACCAATTCGCCCAGGCGGTCCCGGTTGAGGCAAATCGCCATAGCGTTAATCGTAAAATCCCGCCGGAACAAATCGTCTCGCAGCGTTGACCCTTCCACAGTGGGCAGAGCCCCAGGGCTGGCGTAACTCTCCGAACGGGATCCGACAATATCAATATGTGACAATTTGACCTTGGGCTGAAGGGTATCAGCTTTGTCCATAGTCAGACGCGCTGTCCCAAACTGACCGAACAATTCAAAACGAGAACCCGGCAAACGTTCGCACAAAGCCTGGGCCAGCACTTCCGCCTGTCCTTCCACAACAAGATCAACATCTTGAGTTGGTACGCGAAGCAGCAGATCCCGGACAGAACCGCCGACAAGATAAACCCCTAACCTCAGATCGCCGGCAACCTCTGAAACTGTCGTAATCACTTTCTTCAAGGGATCCGGCAATTCGCCGAGCATTTTGCCGACGTCTTCCCGCATTGCCATACCGCGATCCTGAGCCAGTTGTATTGCAATCGGTAACGACTGTCCATAAATCATGCGCAAAATATCCGAGCGGGTAATGATGCCAACCAGATTCCCCTCTTCCACCACCGGCACCCGTCCGATATTATGGGCAATCATACATTGCTGGACATCCTCCCAGGAATCCTTCGGATCTACCGTCACCACATCCCGGGACATGAACCCCTTCACCGGCGCGTGGCTAAGCTCGTAACGCAAAGCCTTATCAATATCCCGGCGCGAAATAATCCCCAGCAAAAACCCGTCCTCCGCCACCGGCATCCCCGTGTGACCGTTGCGCAGCAGAATCTGCCCCAGCTCCCCCATCCTTGTGTCCGGGGTCACCGTTTTAACGGGATAGCTCATAATTTCCCGTGCCGTTTGCGGCGCTTGCACCCATTTGGCGGTTTCCAGCCTCAGTTGTGTCAGCACGTCACTAAGGGAGCCGTTCTTAACCGTCGCCGAAGCCGCCTTCACATGGCCGGAACCGCCGAAAGCCTCCACAATTTTGTTCACCGCCACCTGGGGATGGCGGGAACGGGCTACAATATGTACGCGCTTATCCATCTTCACCAAAATGAACCAAACGTCGGCGCTTTCAATCTCGCCGATACGATGGGCCAGCAACGCCAGCCCGCCAGAGAATACTTTTTCTTCGGCGTGGGAGAAAAAAACCGGTACCCCCCGGATCTTTTCCACCGCGCCATGATCGAGCAGCTGCTGGAACAGAGCCAGCTGCTGCGGATTCAGCGGCGTGTGCATATACTCCGCAACCACGCCCAGCTGGGCGCCAAGTCGCAGCAACAAAGCCGCTGCCTCTATATCACGGGGCGTCGTGCTTTCAAACAAAAGACTGCCTGTATCATGATAGATCCCCAGCATCATCACCGTGGCCTCAAAGCTGGAAATCATGCGCCTATTCCCCAACGCCGCCAATCGTTCCACCAACAGCGTCACAGTTGCGCCCACAGGCTCAATAAGGATATTCTCCGATTGCTGGCCTCCCTCAACAAAAGGCGTTTCTCCGGCGAGAGGATGATGGTCAAAAATCCGCAAGGGCCGCTGCCGCAAACGGCTTACCGAATCAGCATCCAGAGACGTCTTGCGGAAATCATTAATATCCACAAGGATAACCTCTGTCACAGCGTCCGGATCCAGATCCCGCCATTGCTGAAAGGCCAGTTGTTCTTTGGCCAGGGCCATAAAATCCTGCACACTGGCGCTCACTTCCCCGTCCATAACCATCACAGCGCCAGGAAACAGCTTCTGGGCGGCAATCATAGACGCCAAAGCGTCAAAATCAGGATAGCGGTGAGAGAGAATGATTCTCATAGCTTTTCCGAGGTTTCCACAGGTTTATCCAAGGTTTCCACAGGTTTATCCACAGCTTCCGCGGGCTTAGCCCCCGTTTCCATAAACTTTTCCACAGCCGCGTTCATATTTTCAATTTCTGCCTTGCTCAGACCTTCCTTATTCAAACGATATTCAATCGCTTCCGCCCAAAAATCGCATTTTTCCGCCATCTTCCTGAATTTTTTCGTGAGTTCACGGCTCTTCCCCACCCGGGCGCGCGCGTTGGACGCCACAATCTGGCAGATATAACGCCCTTGAACACGGTTCTTGTTGTCCATAGTCTCAAATCCTGTTGTCAGAGCCTGTATGAGCTCCGTGTAATACTGCCGGAACTCCGCAAACGGCAACTCTTCTTCCATCGCCAGATACCCCTTAAGTTTTTGCAGCAACTCGTCCATCATGTTCTCCTTTTTCACATTGACATAGTATGATCATTTCGACAGTTCCTATTTTAACATTTCTCGGAAAACAAAGAAATGGCCGAACACAACAAATATGTTATTTCCATATAATGGATCAGTGGCCGGTAAGCTGAAACATAGTATCACCCATTATATACGTGTTCAAGGCAGGAGCAAATAAATGCACAATTGTCTGGTTAAAAATAAACTGTTTCCCCAAACCCTCGCCCAGGGCGGCCTTATGGGTCCTTTGGCAGGAAGCATTAAGGGCACTGCCGACTGGCCAGCCAACATTGTCTGCTCCGTAAACACTGTCCGATCCGCTCATATCAGCCGGCCCACCAACACCGCTTGGAACTCCCATATTGCCTGGCCAACTTGGCCCGGCAACACAGTTTATTCCGCAGCCATACCCACCCCCTGGCCCGCAAAAACAGCAGACTCCCTCGCTTATTCCTCCCATGCCCTGACAAGTACTGAAGCAAACCGCTTGCCTCCAAAGAACGCACACGACGGCCGTTTGACATGTATCTTGATTGCCATCCTCATCCTAACCGCTCTTGATCAGATATTCCTCAGATAACGGCGCTTTTTATGATCTCTTGACCCTGATCCCGGCTAAAAAAAGGGGGGTTGTTCCCTCTTGCGCGGCATTGAGCCGAAATATGCTGCAAGGCAATAAGGGAATTGTCTGTTCTGTGTTGCTAATGTCTGAGAGCGCGAAGAATGCTGTCAAGGAGACTGAAAATCTCATGGGAATAGGTTTTCGCCTGGTTAAAGCTCCCTGCTATTTCAGTATCGTTATGCCGCTCAATCGCGTTAAGAACCTGTGCTCCTGCTTGGTGCAGAGACAGATGATAGCCGTCAATTCTATCCCAGGATGATTTTATGCGCGGATCATTAATCTCCAAAGCGTTATAAAAATGGCCAAAGCCACACCTGTTGCCGTCAACTTGCAGGGGAACCCGCACACGTTTCTTTACACTTTCCTCTAAGGTTTCCAGCCACAGAGCATGCTGCTTTTTAGCATTTTCAATAATAACGATTAGCTCCGCGTCTGTGATGGGGTTGCTGTTCTTGTCAAACACTTTATAAAACTCTTTGTTTTGTTCAATGAAGGAATTGTCCAGCTTATCAATTTCTTCGTGGGTTTTCTCTAGTCTTTTTAGCTCTCCGCCAAAACCGTTAATAAGCACAGTCAGCTCCTCGGTATTGTGGCTTACAGATTTAATTGCCGCTGCCGATTCTGCAATAATTCTATTCATTTCTTCAAAAGAAGTGACGAAATCCCCCATTTGCTGTTCGATGGTCGTCACAGCTTGAAAGCTGCTGTCCACGGATGTTTGCATGCTATTGGCCGCAACGGGAATCTCCTGCATCACTGTTTTGGAGTTTTCCAGATTCTTCATACTAAGAGAAAAACTTTCCTCAATCTCTCTGCTTACGCCCTTAAAAGTGTGCAAACTGACCTTGGTACTTTCGGCGAGTTTTCTGATTTCATCGGAAACCACGGCAAAACCCCGTCCCGCTTCCCCTGCCCGAGCCGCCTCAATGCTGGCGTTCAAAGCTAACAGATTGGTCTGATCCGCTATACTGCCGATAACATCAATAATGTTTTTTATACCCTTTATTTTTTCTAACAGATCAACCAAGGTATCGTCAATAACCTGATTGGTCTCGGTCAACCGTCCACTGATTTGAACCATATTAACACTGCTTTGCAGATTCTGCTCATTGTTTTGCGCAACTTGGCCTATCTGTTTGGCAATCGTATCGGCAGTTACCAAGTTATGTTCAATTGTTTTGTGGATTTGATCTGTGGAAGCCGCCATTTCCTCAACATGTGCCAAGGTATCATTTGCTTGGCTGACAATTCCAGTGATTGCCTTTTCTGTCTGACCCATAAAATAGTTAAGATTGACTTGCATGGTGCCTAGGGTTGAACTCTTGGTGATAGTCTTGAAAAGCAAATCCCGGCTGATGTCCGCGAATTGGTCATCATTTTCCATTGCTTGCTTCGTTTGATTGTATTTTGCCATGTGATGTTCATCTCCTTAATAATACTGAAATGGTTAATCTGTAGTACTGTGCCCACATAATAAAATTATTATTATTGCCGGGTTTATTATTTTGTCGCGGCAGCCAAAGGGTTACCGATCAGGCCCCAGCAGGAGGGGCAGGAGGGGCAGGAGGGGGCGGTGGGGCACAGGGGGCGGACGGAGTGTGAGGCGCGTTCGCCAAGCCGTGCTCCGTGTCGGCGCATCTCTATGGCATCTGCGCAGAGAGCGCAAAATAAGACAGCCTTGCGCTCTTTTTCTGCTCCGATGCCCAAGAGCTGCTGCCG
>Ga0082212_10006257_pt1 | contig 16056 bp, 11 predicted proteins | sample TergutNt197P3_FD_71548 | JGI IMG/M metagenome (GOLD analysis project Ga0082212, IMG submission 71548) | Neocapritermes taracua P3 segment gut microbial communities from Petit-Saut dam, French Guiana - Nt197 P3 | ecosystem: Host-associated > Arthropoda: Insects > Digestive system > Gut ... | reverse complement strand
ACCACGAAGGACACGAAGAACCACGAAGAATATTTTTAAAAAACCTTCGTGTTCCTTCGTGCTCTTCGTGGTAAAAAGAGGTAGTTGTTTTGATACTGTTTCTTAATAGACACTATACCATATCCCCAACATCGGACGCAAGGGGGACGAACTTTTTGACGCGATGACCAATATCATTCTCGCACAACTCGGCCCGGTCATCGTAACCGCATCGCCGTGAAAGCGATGGTTGAGGATGAAAAGGGTTGGCGATATGTGAAGTGTCGGCTGAAAGAAGGGAGCAGCATTGTTGCGACCCGCAAATATGCTCAAGTGCTGAAAAAGCGGGTGAAGTGTTTTGTTGCGACGAGTAAGCTAAAGGAAAACCCCTAAACGTTGTCGTATTTTGAGGGGTCTATTTTTTGTTCTCTGTTTTCAGACTGCATCCGGGGCGGGCGAACCAAGGCGATCCTCCATTCGCTTCTGGCAAGTGCTCACCGAAATGACTTGAACGAATTCGCCAAACTTAGCGAGAACGGTAACAATTCTTTCAATTGTTGTTATCATCTGCTGATCGGCCATCGTGCAAAAAACCAAAACAAATGCCATAACTGACACTTATCCGAATAATCGGTTATAATACAAATCGTTCCTTGACATTCCCCTTTCCTTGCTTTTTGGGACACCATGACCATGAAACCATCATTTTTTACTCTGTTGTTCGTTTGCGCAATGACTTATGACGCCGCTGCCGCCGAAACGCCTGATTGGAACCTGAACGGTGAAACGATCTGGAGTCGCGTATCCGGTACCGCAACGCTGAGTCGGGAAAACGGCGTGTATCGCATCACACACACCGGTTCGCAAGACTGGGCCGTCACCTTGCACCAATATATTCCCGTAACGCCGGGCGACGTATTCCGTATCTCGTTCAAAGTGACAAACGAAGGAAACGGCGAGGTCGCTTATACAGTCGGCATGTTCGACAAGGAAAAAAATATCATCAACTGGAACCAGGGTAACGCCCGACAGAAAGGGCCATGTGAAGCGAAAACCATGACGGACGAATTCGTCATTCCGTGGGGCGGTGCGACAATCCTGCCGCGAATCACCGGGAGCGGAGCTACCACGGCTCGTTGTTGGGACTTCAAGTTGGAAAAACTCGGCACGGTTGCTCTGCTTGACCCGGTTCGCGAAATTCCCGCCGCCGGAGCAGAGCCGCTGGAATTATTGCCACAAAACAACGCCGATTTCGCCAAGACTCTGCTGTTCAAAGGGGACAGAGAATTTATCCAGCAACGGGGCAGCATGCCGCGATCTTGGCTTGATGCCGGAAACACATGGCAGGACAACCCGACTTGGCGAATGATGTCGCCCGATTCGGTTGCTTTCAATCTCATGCCGGTCGAGCCGCTGAAGGTCACACCGGGCGAACGGGTGTTTATTTCGTTGCGTATCAACGTTGATCGGGGGCAACCGTCGCTGGTTGTTCTGCCGTGGCAGGGTGGACTGGTCGGCAAGACCCCATTTGCATCGGGAACTTTCCGACCGGCACAGGGAGAAGAAACCAACGTCTGGTGCTGTATTCACGCTTATTTGACCATCCCCGAAGGTGTTCAAGGCATTGTGCCGGTCATCAATGCCCCGAACGGTGCCGTTTACAACCTTGCCGAATGGACGGTTTCCCGACCCGGCGACGAGGAACTTCGCCCCACGCCGAAAAAGGTCGAAGGCTTTGCCAAAAAGCGAGTCGAGGAAAAATTGGACCGGGGACTCATCGCTCTTCGCAAGGACAAAGACGTTTACCTGAGTTGGCGTTTGCTGAAATCGGACAAGCCTGACCTCGGTTTCGATGTTTACCGCCACACACGGGACGGTGAAGGAATCAAACTGAATACGGCTCCTATCATACAAACCACCGATTTCATCGACAAAAACGTCCCAGCCGACAAGGATTATTACTGGACGGTGTGGGAAACAGGCACATTTACCGGCATTTCTTCCAACAGTGTAACGGCCTTGGACAAATCTTACATTTCGATTCCGCTCAAGGATGTCAAGACATTCAGCAGTATCGGTGTTGCCGACTTGAATGGCGACGGCAATCTCGATTATATCATCAAGACGCCAAACAGCAGCATTGACCCGTGGTATCAGTCATGGAACCCGAGTCCCGGAACATATCAACTCCAAGCCTATCAATCCGATGGAACCTTCCTCTGGGAATACGATCTCGGTTGGGGAATCGAACAGGGAATCTGGTATTCGCCGTACATCGTTGCCGATTTGGACGGCGACGGTTGTGCCGAAGTGATCGTCAAAACCTGTCCCGGCGACTATCGGAACAGCAGTGGCCGCGTTTATTCCGGGCCGGAACATCTTTCGATTCTCGACGGCAAAACCGGCAAGGAGCGAGCGAGGATCGACTGGCCGAGCCGCGACGGTTTGGCGTACAATTACTCGAGCCGGAATCAGCTTTGCCTTGCCTATCTCGATGGCAAAACACCATGTCTCATTGCACTACGGGGAACCTATACCCGGATGCTGGCGATTGCCTATCAAATGCGAACCGGACCGGATCGGCTTGAAGAACTTTGGCGTTGGGACAACCGCTGGGACCGTGAACGTTGGGGGCAGGGAGCACACACAATGCACGCCGTTGATCTCGACGGCGACGGTCGGGACGAAGTTGTTCTTGGTTCCATTGCCTTGAACAATGACGGCAGTGTCCTTTGGGAGCAGAAGCTGGGACATCCCGACCACGTTTACGTCGGCGACATTGATCCGACGCGGCCCGGCTTGGAGGCGGTTTTCGGCATTGAGTCCGGACGGGCCAATAACGGCGTCTGCATGGTTGATGCCAAGACCGGCGAACTCCTTTGGGGACACGACAAACAGACCTTTCATATTCATTCGACCGGGATGGTGTCTCCCATTGATGCCGCGTATCCCGGTTGCCAAATTTGGTCAGGCGAAGAAAATTACGACACGGAACGTTGGTTGCGCGACGTCAAGGGCAACGTCTTGGAAACGCCGATGGAGTTTTCCCGCCGCGACCTCGCTCCGAAATCCGTGTGGTGGGGTGACAGGTTGCAACGGGCATTGATTCACGGCGGCTCTCCCGTTCATTATCCGTCGTTCGAGAGGGTTGACGCAACCCGTTTCGAAGGAAGCATTCGTCTGATCGGTGACCTGTTTGGCGATTGGCGGGAAGAGGTCATCACCTCACTGGACGGTGAAATCCGAATATACAGCACGACGATCCCGGCCAAAGATCGGCGGACGACATTTTTACAGGATACCAATTATCGGGCATCGTTGACTGAATCGACGATGGGATACCCGCAGATTCCGTTGCCGTCTTATGATTTAGGAAGGTAAATTCAAATAATCTGCGTCATCCGCATGCAAAAAAATTAGCGTGAACGGTTACAAAACGGAAACGTTTACGAATTGACTTACGCATCGAAGTACGGTAGAATTCCAATCACAGTTCACGTATTCTATGGAGATTCCCCGCTGAGGCAACCAGATGGCCGACAGGAACAATCATTATGAAGCGGCGTTCGAAGCTTATCTTCGCTCGCTGCGTTTGCCTTATATTCCCTCGGAAGAAAACCGCCGCAGCTTGCTTGCCGATGGCACAACAATCAAAAATTTTGATTTTATTGTCACCGTTCCCGGCGACAATTGCTGGCTTGTGGACGTGAAAGGGCGGCGGTTTCCAAGCGGTCAAAAAAATCATACCTACTGGAAACAATGGTCGGTTTTTGACGACTTGGAAGGCATGAAAAAGTGGGAAAACCTGTTTGGGCGGGGGTTCCAGGGGATGTTCGTTTTTGCCTACCTTATGGTAGGGAACAAATCGCCTGTCCCGCCGGAAAAGCTCTTTGCCTTCCGCAAACGGCTTTACGCATTCATTGGCATTCGATTGGCGGAGTATCTGCCGGAAGCTCGTCTTATCTCACCTCGCTGGAATACCTACTCCATGCCAACGAATAGATTTCGCCAACTTGCCCAACCCTTCGACGAAATCGTTTCGAAGTAAGGCTTCCGCCAGAAAGTACCAAGACAGGATTTACAGGATGATTAGGATAGAGGGGACTAAGGAGGCGTAAAAGAATAAGTTGTTCAAAAAAATCAGAGCCGCTCCGTCAGATTGCGTCCAGCTATTTGGGTTGAGTGGGTGATGGGGTATAAAAAATGGTCTTGTGTCATTCGGGGAGTTTGAGTCAAGTTTTTTTTGCACAAATTCCTTCCTTTTTCCCGCACAAGACCATTCCTTATGCTATCTCAAACTTCCGAACTCCGCAAGAACTCACATCAAAATTCCGTTCGCATCATCAGCACACTCATCGATTTTCGCGTTGCGGCCTGACCGGCGCAAAAACGACGGTCGGCCTCTGGGTACTGCTCCACAACGGCCTGCTCTGGCTCCGAGAAAAAACGCAAAACGAAATTACAACAAAAAGCAACTCGCCGCCACACGGATTTGTAGCGTAAAATAGCCGGACGCTCTCTAAACGTGTGGATCTGATTTGACTTATGACTTTCTGGCGTAAGCCCTATGCCGATTGCCGTCCGATTTTGAAGGCTTGCAGATTGATTTCGATGAATTTTTCCTTAACGCACTGGCGGATGGCGTCTTGCCATGCTTCGACGGGCAGGTCGAGCCGGGTTGACATCGCGCCGAGCAGAATCGTGTTGGCCGCCCGGGCGTTGCCGAGTTCGGTCGCCTTTTCGACCGCGTCGATGTAAATCAGGCTGGGGAAAAGTTGTTGCAACTGCTCACGTCCGATTTCCGGGTAACTCATCGCGCCGGACGAAACGGTCACCGGGATGATCTTCTGGCTCGAAACGACGGCCAGCCCGTCCGGGAGCAGATAATCGAAGTAGCGGAGGCATTCCGACCGTTCGAGCGACCCAAGCACCGAGGCTGTTCCCTTCGCGACAAGTGGGCTGTAAACCTTTTCGCCGTAACGAATTTGCGCCACAACCGAACCGCCACGCTGTGCCATACCATGCACCTCGTTGGTCTTGACATCGAACCCGGCGTTGACCGCCGTCTGCGCGATGATCTCACTGGCCAGCAAAATTCCCTGACCTCCCACACCCACAACGACGACACTGACCGTTTTGGTCGATTCCGCAATACCCATATTTGACTTCCGTTGCAACTGGTGTTTGAGATTGATTTTGGTAACACAACAACACTAGGCTTTCGCCAGAAAAATAATCGTCCAAAATAATGCCTCGGCGGTCACGGCGTGACCGCCCTACCTTGCCGGACAATTTCCAGCGGAAGCCCTATTCTAGCGGAAAAGCGAAAAAAAATGAAGGTGGTCGACAGAAACCAAGCCACGACAGTCATTGAGCGGTTGTATCGGTAAAAATCAGGCTGTATACTTAAAATACAATTTGTTACCGTTTGGAGTATAGTTCAAACAGATTAAAAGCCCGAACGGCGTACCACTTTCAAATCTCGTGGACTTTCGCCTTAAACTCCCAATGATTCAAATGTTTAACACAAAAGGAATAAAAACACAAAGACTGCACAAAATATATCAAATTGTCTAAATAACCTAGAAGAAAACCGGTTTTTCATTTGTCAAAAACAGACTCAGAAAAATGATCGTGGCCAGTTTTGGAGTTGCATTTGTAAATTTTTCTTGTAGAATACTTTTTCGATGATTAGTTGCCTCCTCTTTTGCACATCTTTTTGGAATTCCCCCATGAAATTTACAACGGAACGCGTCGCATTTTCCCAGGCATTTCAATTGGTTTCGGCTGTCGCGGCCACGCGGGACGTCAAACCTGTCATGCAAAACGTCAAGGTCAAAACGGAGAAATCAAGGGGTGAGACACACCTGATCTTAATGGCCACAGACGGCGAATTAGGCATCCGCAGAATCGTGACGCAGTGCTCCGTTACCGAGCCGGGCGAAGCCATTCTACCGGCCAAACGGGTACGGCAGATTTTACAGGAAGTCACATCGGAAAACGTCGAAATTTCCGGTAAATCACAAAAATTGACACTCGAATGCGGGTCGAGCCGATTTCAATTAACCACCCAGCCGACGGACGAGTTTCCCGATGTTTACCCCTTTGAAGAAACCGCGTATCACGAAGTGACGGCGGCGACCTTCCGCGAACTGATCAAACGCACCGTTTTTGCCATTGAGGCGGACAGTGCCCGCTATGCCTTGGGTGGGGTGTTGCTCGAACTGTTTGAGGACAAAATCGTCGGTGTTGCGACAGATGGACGCCGTTTGGCAACTCAGGAAATCAGTGCCGCTTCGGTCAACGACCATCTCGCGGAAGCGAATTCCATCGTGCCGCCGCGAGCGTTGACCCTGCTTGAACGCGCCATGGCGGACGAACCGGAAGCGATCAAAATCAATATGGGGCCGAACCGCATGTTGGCCTGTTCGCATGACACAACGATTTTCAGCCGCCTGATCGAAGGCCGCTTCCCCAAATGGCGTAACATCGTTCCGGAAACAGAAGGCCGCGAAGGTGTGCCGCTGCCGGTCGGCGGGTTTTATTCCGCTGTACGTCAGGCGGCGATTGTCACCTCGGAAAAACAACCAGGTGTCGTGTTTTGTTTCACCGACGATAAACTCGTCCTTGAGGGACAGGGTGCCGAAATCGGCGAATCGGTCATCGAATTGCCTATCGCGTGGCAGGGACAGGAAAACCGTGTCAAACTCGACCCGGCCTATCTGATCGACTTCTTGCGGGTTTTACCTTCGGAAAAGGTCATTGACGTGTTCTTTAATGACGATGGCCCCGTCGTCTTTTTAACGGACGACGAGTACATGTACATACTCATGCCGTTGACGTAGTAGCATTTGCGGCGGTCACGCCGTGACCATACTACCTCGACCGCAACTGGGTTGACGAAATGTCATCGCAGAATTCGGAAGCGGGAACGAAATCGACGATCTGCCGCAACGCAACGGGCAGGTTAAGCGTTTCGGCAGTTTCGAGTTTACCGTCGGCGTTCTTACGGGCAAAGCACAAAAAGCGGCAGCCGTTTGCGATCAGTCGGTCAACAACCGCATCTGTTGAGGTGAGGGCATCGCAATAATAATGGTGCAACGCGATGCGTTTGAGTGTGTCGGTGCCGACGATGAACGTAACGCCGCGAAAGAAATTCGACTTATCCGCAAATCGCGGGTATCGTGTCAACCAGACGGGCACATCGGCTATACCCGGCGTTTTGGCGATTGACGCAATGCGGTTTTGCACATCGATATAATCCAACGGCGGCTTATCGACATTATGCACGGCTATTTCAAGGGCGATTTGCACATCTCGTCCGAACTTTTTACGAACAAGTTCGAACATGCAACGATGCCCTCGATGCATGGGGGCGAACGATCCGGGAAAGAGAAACTGCGGCAACACGTTTTCATCATCCGGCGAAACCAGCGGCCAAGCATGAGGTACAACGCAACATGATGCCTGATTGCCGAAAAGTACATCGCGTATCGCATCCGGCGCGGCGGCAATTTGTAACGCAACCGTTTCGCCTGACTGTAAGTGACATCGTAATTGTGAGGCCAAATCATCGGTCGTCCCGGCATAAGCTGCGATGGTTTCGATGAGCAAATCGGCAACGAGCCGCTCCTCTTCGAGTCGGGAACGTACCCCTTTCTCAAAAACAACCGATGCGGCCAGCGTTTGCGCGGCACTTTGCACGGACCAATGGACGCGATGCTCGCCGCGTTTTGGGCGGTCACTGGCCAGTGAACAAGTGCAGCCTACGCCGAGGAGATGAATTGGCAGGCAACCACTCTCCAAGCGGCAACACGACCGTCCGACTTGAAAGGCCGCCATTGCCATGCGTCGGGCGGTTTTTTCCGAGCAACACTGCTCCGGTTGGTGTTCGAGAAACTCGCCGAGTGCTGCCTCACCGTAAGGCACGATTGCCTCAAGCACGGTCTGCGACGCCCCCGGTTCGGTCAACAGATCGCTAATCGCAAGACTGCCTCCGCCCGTTACGGCAATGACCAGCTGCAACGGTGAAGCATGGATTGCATGGATCAAATTCATTGTCATGTCATCAGGATTTCATTCGTTATTGCATCGTTGTACTATGACGCATGATGGTAGAGTATGGGAAAATGTGCAGAGGTCATTTACAATCTTCCCTCGTCAAAGCAAATTTTTTGACTGAAATGTTTGAAATATTGATGGTTTTCATCCGCATCGCAATATGCCATTGCTCTTGAAAATCCTCCCACAAATTGATATAATGCGACAATAATTCAGTTATTTGCATATTGTACGTTATTTTACAAAAAAAGGAGTTTGATTATGAGTAATAATATTCATAGTTATGTTGTTGTTCCGGCGCGGTATGCATCGACGCGATTGCCGCAAAAGATGCTACTCAACGAGACAAGTAAACCGCTGATACAATACGCTCATGAGGCGGCAACCAAGGCGCAACTCCCTTGTGGCGTGACGGTTGCGACGGATCACGAGGACATCTACGCCGCTGTGCAAGCCTTCGGCGGTCAGGTGGTGATGACCAGCGCAGACGCAAAAAGTGGTACAGACCGCGTTGCGGAAGTTGCCGCAACCCGCCCGGACATCGATATTTTTGTCAACGTGCAGGGTGACGAGCCGGAAATGAGTCCGACGGCCATCGACCAAGTCATTCGTCTGCTGATCGACCACCCTGATGTCCCGATGGCCACGCTTTGTACGCCGCTTCGCAACCGTGAGCAACTCGAAGACACGGCATGCGTCAAAGTGGTACGGGATAACAATTTGCGTGCCTTGTATTTCAGCCGCAGTGTCATTCCGCACCCGCGACAGTGGTCGGACGAGATGCTCACGGCGGAACCGGCGTTGTTTTATTTGCACTTGGGGCTGTACGCTTACCGCCGTGATTTTCTGCTCAAAATGGGAACGCTGCCGCAAAGTCCGCTCGAGACAACCGAGTCGCTCGAGCAACTTCGCGTCATCGCGCACGGTTACCCAATACTGTGTGGCACAACCGAACACAGTTCCACCGGCATCGACACACCGGAAGACTACGCCGCGTTTGTTCGACGCGTCAACGCAGAGAGAGTGGCCGCAGTGTGACCACCCTTACCCGCGATTGCTACACTTCCCAGCCTTTGCGATAAGTGCGGCTGAGGTATTGATCGGCTTCGGGGCAGTTGGTTGCCTTCATGTTTTGGGCGTCCCATTCGAGTTTTTTGCCCGTTCGGAATGCGACGGCACCAAGCAACACGGTCTCGGCCAACGGGCCGGAGTAGTTGAAATTGCATGTCGTGCGCGAACCAGGGGTCTGTGAGCCGGCTTTGCAGGCGTTGATCCATTCCTGGTGATGCCCGACCGAATCCGGGATCGATTTTTCCGGTTCTTTGTAATCGGCAAATTTATCTTCGGGATACAATTTCCGCTGCCCATAATCGGCCATGAGCATCCCTTCTTCGCCGACGAACAAGGTGCCGGCTCCCCAACTGGGTAAGCCTTTTTCCTTGATCAAGGCCGGTTGAAGTCCGCCGTCATACCAAGTGAGTTTGATTTCCGGTCGCGGTTGACCAAACCGGACGTTCGGTTGTCCGCCAGGTCGCGGCTGGGCATTTGCCTGTCCACCCTGGCGTGGTTGCCCTGTTCCCGTTCCGGCTCCTGTTCTCCCTTGCACTGCGGCAAAAGTGTATTCCACCTTCAACTGTCCCGGTGCGACTTCCTTCGTGACTTCCTCTTCGCTAAACGCTTCCACCGTCGCGGGATAACGCAAACCCAAAGCCCAGAACGACAAATCGATATGGTGACAGGCCATGTCGCCGAGCGTTCCGTTACCGAAGTTCCAGAAACACCGCCAGGAACCCCCGAAATACTGCGGGTGATACGTTCGCTCTTCCGCCGGACCAAGCCAGATGTCCCAGTCGATATTGGCGGGCACTTCAGGCGTTTCCGTCGCAAACGGCCGTCCGCCCCAGCGAGTACCGCACCAGACATGCACTTCCTTGATCGTCCCGATGGCACCGGCGCGAACAAGTTCAACGACGCGGCGGTAGTTGCCTTCCGCATGAATTTGCGTGCCCATTTGCGTGGCCAACTGTTTTTCACGGGCAATGGCCATCATGTCACGCACTTCTTTGACGTTATGGGCAAGCGGTTTCTCGCAATAGCAGTGTTTGCCGAGTTTCATGCCCATGATGGCGGGAGCCGCATGGGTATGGTCGGGTGTGCTGACCGTGACGGCATCGAAGTCCTTTTCGCATTCATCGTACATTTTGCGGTAGTCGCGGAAGCGTTTCGCATTGGGAAACCGCTCTGCGCCCCTGTTGAGGACATTGGCATCAACGTCGCAGATGGCGACGATGTTTTCGCCGCTAACACCATTAACATTGTCACCGCCGCGACCGGAGATGCCGACGCAGGCAATGTTCAGTTTCGAGTTTGGGTTTTGCACTTGTGCGAACGCCGGAGCGGGGAACGCGGAAATCAATCCGCCTGCCGCCACGGAGCTTGCACCGGCCAATTTGAGAAAATCACGACGTTTGATCTGTTGTGTCATAACAGTCAGCCTTTCTGTAAGTGAAATTGCAAGGAAACTTAACGTTACCCATATTACCACACCCCGAAATCAAAATCAATACAAAGATTCGAAAAACTCGTATTGACGCCAAATCGATAAAATGTTATCCTTTCGCCTCAAGGTGTAGGACAGGCCATTTGGTGACGATTCCAAATTGTTCAAGTCAAGAAATGGCCAATTTTTATGGAAAGGATGCCAAAACATGGCACAAGTAATCAATATCAGTCAGGCTCGCTGGGAACCCATTCAACAGGTACCACTACTTGACCTCAAGCGTCAATATACTGAACTTTGTGACGAAATGGCCGCCGCCCTTCGTAGCGTGAGCGATTCGGGCATGTTTGTCCTCGGTCCCGAGGTCAAAAAACTGGAGCAGAGTCTCGCCGATTATTGCCAAGTGGAACACGCCGTCGGATGTGCCTCCGGCAGTGACGCATTGTTGCTGGCACTCATGGCCTGTGACATTGGGCCGGGTGACGAGGTGATTGTCCCCAGTTTTACGTTTTTTGCAACGGCCAGTGCGGTGACACGTCTTGGCGCGACGCCGGTCTTTGCCGACATCGAACCGACTTCGTTCAATATCGATCCATCGCATGTTGAGCGGCTCATCACCGACCGAACCCGGGCCGTCATTCCGGTCAACCTGTTTGGCCAAATGGCCGAAATGCAGATTCTCAACGACCTCGTTCAAGGGCGCGATATTGCACTGATTGAAGATTCGGCGCAGGCCGTCGGAGCGGAATTGGGCAACCGACGCACCGGAGGCTGGGGTGATATGTGCGCGTTAAGTTTTTACCCGACCAAAAATCTCGGCGGTGCAGGCGACGGCGGCATGGTCATGACGAACAACGCCGAATACGCCGAAAAACTCCGGCTTTTGCGCGGGCACGGCATGGAACCGCGATACTATCACAGTCTGATCGGCATCAACAGCCGGTTGGATTCCTACCAGGCCGCCGTACTCAACGTCAAACTGCCGCGTCTTGACGATTGGACGGCTTTGCGTCAACAAAATGCCGACCGTTACACGGAATTGTTCCGCGATTCGGAACTTGACGAAATGATCGGTTGGCCTGCGACATTGCCGAACCGCCGCCATGTGTGGAACCAGTATGTTGTTCGCGTACCCAACGGACAGCGCGACCGAATGCGAAAAGAGTTGGCCGATGCGAAAATCGGTTCCGAGATTTATTACCCGCTCGGTTTGCATGAACAGGAATGCTTCCAATACCTCGGCTACGCCCCGGAAAGCCTGCCGGAAACCTATCGGGCAACCCGTGAGGTCATGGCACTGCCGATTTTCCCCGAACTAACCGCTGCCGAACAGGTTTACGTTGTCGATAAAATCAAGGCATTCTGCGAAACCAACCACGAACTGCTCGCCCCAGCAAGAAAACGTGCGGCATAAACAAGAAATCAGGACTGCGACGGTTACGGAGCGGTCGAACAGGATGAAACTTTACATCGCTTCGACCGCTCGTTGACACTCGCGGCTCTGGTTTGGTGGTCACGGCGTGACCGCCCTATACCTCTTTACGGTGCAATCGGCAACACGCACGCGGGTTGTTTGACGGCGATGCTATGACCGGTGGGCGTAAGGCGACCGGTGTCGGCGTCGATGCGGAAGGTTTTGACCTCGTCATCTTGCATGGCGGCGACGATCAGCCATTTGCCGTCGGGCGAAATATCGAACGAACGCGGGTGGCGTCCACAGGGCGTTGTCTCAACAAACTCAAGCCGGAATGTTTCTTTATTGAAGTGAAACAACGCAATCGAATCATCACCGCGATTGGAGGCATAAAGAAATCGCTGGTTCGCGTGCAAGAAAATTTCCGCCGGGAAGTTGTTCTCCGACGACGTTCCCTCGGGTAAGGTGGAAATGATTTGCTGGATCGGCATGTTCGACGGAATAAAGTTGGAAGACCCGATGACACCACTGACGCAGATGGTCGAGTTGAGCTCGTTGAGAATATACACGGTCATTGTCTCGTGCGAAACGGCGGCATGACGCGGCCCGCTGCCCGGCGGCACTTTCATTTCTCCATAAGGCATCAATTTGCCGTCGGCACCCGTTTCGTAAAAAAACAACCTGTCCGCCCCGAGGTCGGGCACGAAAATACTGCTGTGATACAACGCCTGATACACGGCATGGGCATGGGGTTGCGTTTGTCGCGACGTGGGGCCGCTGCCTTCGTGTTTGTTGAGGGTGGCATAAGGGGTAAGCTGCCCGTCATCTGTCAGCGGTAATGATGCTGTTGCACCGTCATTATAATAGGCAACGACAATTGCAAATTTTCGCGGTTCGTTGAGAACATGAGGCAGCGGGAACACACCGAGGTGACACGCCCCAAACGCCGGTACGCTTTGCTCGTTGAGCTTCGTTAATGCGTGCGTGGTCGGGTCGATAGTGAACGCAAAAATGGGACTACCGTCACCCTGGCCTTGCTCGGTCACGGAGTACAACCGGGGCAGTGCCGGATGCTTGGCCAAAAACGCGGGATTCGACACTTCGGCTACGAGTTGCGCTTCGGTCAAACTGCCGTCTTGCGAATTGAGCTGCGTGAGGTAAATGCCCTTCGCACCGTCCGCTCCGCGTGTGTAAGTGCCGAGGTAAATCGGAACGCTTGCGTCATCGGCCAATGTGGGTGTGTTATTCAACAAGCCCCCAGCCATGATCGCCAGGACGACAGGGGTGATAAAAATGATGTGTTTCATGGGGAAGGAAGTCTCCGGTCAAGTGTTGAGGTGGGGCGGTCACACCGTAACCGCCAGTATCATTATGATAAACAATCCGGCAAAAAAATGCTATTGCCTGGCACCTTTTACCGAACTATAATATAATGTGTGAAATCGTGAAACGAAAAATTAACGGAACAGATATGCGGATTAGAGATAACAATGCAGACGGTACCACCTGCACTTTTCAAAAATTATATAAACAACTATCAAAAAGTTTCGTAAATTACGCTGTTTTCCATTTGAGCCGTATATTTAATGCTGTTTTGCTCAAAAAGCAAAGAATGATATAAATAAAACGCCATTATACTCCAAACGGTAACAAATTGTATTTTTCACACTGTTGCCACCAGCGCAACAACAAAGCCACAGAGGCACGAAGGTCAATTTTCTCCGTGACTCCGTGCCTTTGTGTGAGATAATTTTTGTAGGAAAAAACGATCATTTGCTCCCGTTTACAGTATATGTGTCATTTGCGTGTAAAAAAGCAAATGGCACTACACAACACTTGATCGAGCATATCACATGGGCATTTACGACCGCGATTATTATCGGCCACAATCCCGCGAGCGGGAGTATTACAACATTCAACCCCAGCAGTCATGGGTTTTTGCGATTATCATCGTCAATGTCATGGTCTTTTTCGCCAATGCGTTTCGCGGGGAAGATGTTGCCAATGATGGGGGCGTCATCAACGGCCTGCTTCTCCTGAAAAGCACGACGCTTTCCACCCCGACGGAATGGTGGCGGCTGGTGACTTCCGCGTTTGCACACGGTGATTTCATGCACCTGCTCTTCAATATGATCGCCCTGTTCTTCTTCGGGCCGTTGGTCGAACGTAAATACGGGCCGGTGGAGTTTATCTGCTTTTATTTTGTCACAGCCGTTGTGTCCGCTGTCGTTTGGGGGGCACTGAATTTCGGTGCCGGTTGGACCGACCCGGTCACTCTTGAATTTTATCCGCGAAGATGTTTGGGGGCTTCCGGTGCCATTGCCGGCATCATCATGCTCATCATTTTCAACTATCCCAAGATGAATGTTTATCTCTACGGCATTCTCGAAATGCCGATGTGGCTGTTTGGCGTACTATTTATCGGAATGGACTTACTCGGATTTTTCGGCAAGAGCGACGACAAACGCATTGCTTTTGAGGCGCACCTGGCTGGCGTAAGTTTTGGAGCTTTGTACTGGTGGCTGAAATGGCGAATCAGCAGTATTCCGCTCGTGTTTTCCTCGCGTTACTGGCAGGAACGCAAAAGACGTCAACGTTTTTTCAACCCACAGGATTACACCGACCGTTACAATCGCGGCAATAAAAGCGACAACGACGCAGATGCAAAACGGCGTTCAGAAGAAGTCGATGAGATTCTTCGGAAAATCTCAAAAAATGGTCAGGACAGTCTTACTTGGCACGAACGGCGCATTCTGAAACGTGCCGCACGCGATTATCAAAAGAAAAACAAGCCAAAGTGATTTTTGGCATACTTTTCGGTCGATGTTGATTGAGAGTATCACCTCATTTTAAATCAGAGCCGCGAGTGTCAACGAGCGGACGAAGTCTGACCGCTCCGTTACCGTCCCGGCTCTGATTTCCTCTTCAATCATGGCACGAAATCAGCGGAAACAATCGGATTACGAGGAATCGTATCACGAAAGTGATTTCGATTACGATGTCGCTTGCGCCGAGGACGAGGCGGAAAACTGGGGTGAAGACGACGATTACGGTGAATCCGGCGATAGTGAAGGCGTACCACATCGTCGCAGGCCGAGATCGGGACAGGGTGGCCGTGTGTTCACAGCCCGTTCGGTGGGGCGACGCGAAAGTACGGGGAGTCGCAAAAAATTGCCGCCACCGTCTCTGGTGCGACCTCCGGCCCGGAAACCGCACCCGTCAACCCGGCCTGTTCGTGAAAGCCAGCGTGATCGGCGAACTCCCCAACGGGAACGCGAACAACCGTATCACGGCCCACATTTTCTGGACAAACCCCGACGCGGACAGCCGGAACCGCTGCGTCCGGCAAGTCTTTCCGCACCACCGGCTCTGTCGCCGACTCGCAATGCAAAATCCGCGAAAAGAGACTCAGGCTGGAGACGTTTCTTGTTACTGGTGGTTCTGCTCGCTTGCGGTACGGCCTATACTTTTTACGCGACAACAAACCAACCCACCGAAGGCAATGCGCACAATCATTCTGAAAGCAGTGTTGGAGAACCATCGCAAAATGCACTGCCAAACGGTCATGCCGACGATGATTCCGATGCCGATGTTTCTGCGACACAAAACACCGTGTCCATGCGATTTTCAGAAAACGTTACACCGGATTCTCCAACGTTTGTCACCCCCGATTTGCCTCGTGAGTTTCAGTTTCATCTTCAGAGTTACACTACGGAAGAAGAACCTGAGTCAAGTGACAACACATAAGAAACAGTATCAAAACAACTCCCTCTTTTTACCACGAAGAGCACGAAGGGACATGAAGGTTTTTTTTAAATATTCTTCGTGGTTCTTCGTGTCCTTCGTGGTGAGTGAATGACTCATGCACTTGACAATTTGACGTAATTATTTTGGTACTGTTCCTAACCGCCGGTTTCGACTGGCAATCACCCACTTTTGTCCGAATTGGTTACGTTAGGAACCGCGAAGGAATAACTTGTTCACAATAATTTTTTGTAACCGTTCACGAATAACTGCACGAAATACAAATTAGTTGTTTACCAATGCCACACATACTATATGTAGTGGCGTTATCAGATTTCAATGTTATTGCTACTTGTAT
>Ga0082212_10006256_pt1 | contig 16057 bp, 10 predicted proteins | sample TergutNt197P3_FD_71548 | JGI IMG/M metagenome (GOLD analysis project Ga0082212, IMG submission 71548) | Neocapritermes taracua P3 segment gut microbial communities from Petit-Saut dam, French Guiana - Nt197 P3 | ecosystem: Host-associated > Arthropoda: Insects > Digestive system > Gut ... | reverse complement strand
TTGCAAGTTCTGCACCGATTTTCCACTTGTGTACGATTTATTTACATTTATATTCCATTAATACAAGATTTCGTTAGCGTATTTCCCTTATTGTGGGAAAATCGGCCTGTTTTAGGGTCAAAACGTGCGGAAAATCAAACACAACCGTAAAATCGGTGCAAAACGTAGGGTCAAAATCTAATCGTGTTTACCTCCGGGCTATTTTCGCACACTCTGACGGTTCATTTGGCCCCCTCTATTTGAAAAAACACCGATTCAAGCCCGAGCTTCCACATGCATGGGCTGTAACGGAAACCTTATGGCCCGAGCAGCGCTTCCATCTCCGCTTTGTCCAGGCGGTTTTTGTCGAGCAGGGCGGTCACGAGGCCATCCATATACGGGCGCCCCATGTCGATAAGCTTAACGGAAGCATCCAGCTCCTTGCGTATGATCGCCGAGATCCGGGCCGTGATTTTCTCCGCAAGCGGACCTTGTGTCGCCGCCCGCTCGCTGAGCGAAGCAAGGCCGATTTCATCGTCCATGCCATAGCTGCAGATCATCGCGCGGGCGATCTGCGTCGCGCTTTCGAGGTCGCCTGAGGCGCCCGTCGAGACGCCGTCTTCCTCCCCATAATAGACAAGCTCAGCCGCACGTCCGCCTAGGGCTGTCCTGATCCGTCCGATGAGCTCCTCCTTTGTTTTCAGCGGCGAGTCTTCCGCCACGTCGTGCTCCATATAGCCGCCATGGCCCCCGCGCGCAACGATTGTCAGGTAAGCCGGCGTCCGGCCAGCCGCGTGGCACAGGAAGGCGTGGCCCGCCTCGTGGCGCGCGACCCTCTCCATATACGCTTCGCCCCAATCCTTCTGCTCGCCGTGCCTTGAGGTCTCAAACGCCTCTTCAAGTATCACGTCGTCCAGCGGGAAGCCGATTTTGACCGCCTTCCGTGCCGCAAGCTCCACCACGTTTGCCAGGTTTGCAAGGCTGAGCCCGGCAGACCTCCCGGCCAGTTGTTCGAGTAATTGGTCTGTAACTATGTGCCTCTTGTTTTTCGCGAGCATCATTTTCAGGAAGCTAAGCCTGTTGTCTTTCGTCGGCATGTCGACAAGGATCGTCCGGTCAAAACGCCGGATCAGCGCGGGATCCATTACGCCAATACCCCCGCCGCCGCCTTCCTCGATATCGAAGTTTGTCGCGGCAAGCACAAAGACGGGACGCTTCGGGTCCACAGTGAACCCGTCCATCTCGGTCAGCAGCGCGTTGAGCGCCATCTCCTCGCCGTGCGCCGTCCCGCCCGCGTCACGCTTGCGTCCGACGGCGTCGATCTCGTCGATGAATATTATAGACGGCGCGTACTTGCGGCCGCGCGCAAAGAGCGCACGCACTGCCTCCGGCCCGCTGCCCTGCCATTTCGTGACAAACCCGCTCGCCGCTGTCGGTATGAACGTCACGTCCGACTCGCCGGCCATCGCGCGCGCCAGCAGGGTCTTGCCCGTCCCCGGGGATCCGTGAAGCAGCACGCCCTTGGGGGGTTTCAGCCCCTGCGCCATGAATTTTTTCGTGTTTTTCAGGTAATTGACAAAGAAAGCAAGCTCGTCTTTTGCCGCGTCCGCCCCTATTACATCAGCAAAAGTGGTGTTCGGTTTCTCCGCGTCGGTAAGCACCTCGCCCGCGTCATCCGCGTTTACATTACGCCTCACATTAAGGTCGCGGAGCCGTATCGTGACCTGCTTCCTGTCGCCGGAGAACAGGGGCGCGCTGTCAAAAGACAAAACCCTGTGTTCTTTCGCGAGCCCGGTCGCCGACTGCTGAAGGGCCAGCCGCTTGATAACGCCGCACATCTCTTCGGCGAACGGACCTCCATCCTTCCCGGGGGCAATTATTTTGCCGCGCGCACCCGCGCGAACAAAGGCAAGCAGCAATTCCTTATCGACCGGCAGGCGCGAGGTCTCCAGCAGGTAGACCGGCAGCTCCGGCGCCCGCTCGACAAGGTTGCGGAAAAAGGCGCGCCCGGCTCTGAGCGCTTCTGCGGCCATGGGGACGTTTTCAAACGCAAAGGCTGTCCCTTTGTCCGGCGCCCTCTTGCCCGCCTTCCCCTTGTGCGACGACGCCTGCGCCATAACGCCCGACGCAAAGTCCATATCAAAGACCGTAGCGCCCGGATCGGGCAAGGGGCTGTCGGGGCTGCCGTAGCTGCCACCCATGGCGCCGGCCCCCTCGCCTTCATCTTCTTCCTCATGCGTGAAAGCGACGTCGAGCAGCACCAACCCTATCTCCTTGTCGCCGATTATCCCAAACGCTTCCTTTTCAGACTGCGCCGACCAGACTTCGGCATCCGCGCCGATCATGTCCTCAAGCCGCGCCGCAGTGACCGCGTCAGTAAAGAGCAGGACGCCCTGTTTGTCCGGGTTGTCAAAGAGGGCGAGCGCCTCCGGTGACGCGTTATCCAAATCAACTGCGAAGTTTATGCCTTCAAGCCCCAAAAGCGTCTCCGCGAAGGCCTCCCCGCTGAAAAGCGCGCTCAGCCTGTACAGTTCATTCTTGAAGAACAGTTCCGTCCTTGACCTAAGCGTCCGCGCATCCGCAAGCCCGCCCTCGGAAAACAGCATCGTCGTCGCGACCTCGTCGTCAAACCCGGCACGCAGGCCGTAGTTGTCCTCCAGCAAGCCCGCGTTCTTCGCCAGTTCCTTAGCGCAGATTTTTTCCAGGTCGTGCGCCTGCAGGTGATTGAACAGGATGGCGCTGCCGGTAGCGAGGCGGGAGCAGATCGCCGCCGGGAAATACGGCTTGCCGGTCTGCGGGTGCACATCGGTTTCAAGCGCGTTCAGCACCGTCATGCGCGGCACGGCGGCGGCGTTCGTTTTGGACACGTCCTCATAAAGCTGCTTGCCCGCGTTCGTCGTGAAGATGACGATCGTATCGCGGAACTGCACGTCCTTGTCCAGGAAGTCGTCGTGCAGATGCCCGGCGTCCAGGATCTGCAGGAAGAGCTGGATGGTATTCAGATGGGCTTTTTCGATCTCGTCGAAGAGCAGGATCGAGTGTGGGTTCTTGCGCACAAATCCGGTAAGTGTACCGCTCTTCGCGTCTTTGTAGCTTGGCGCGTAGCCGACCAGGTTGACATGCGCCTGATGGTCGGAAAACCCGCTCATATCAAAGCGTTTGAACGGCAGGTCGAGCGCCTCCCCACCCTGCTCGGCAAGAAAAGTCTTTCCGACGCCCGGAGGCCCGGCAAAGACGAAAAGCGCCCTCGGGCGCTTGCGGCCCTTGTCGGCGTCAGCCAATACTTCCGCGGCAAAAATGCTTTCCGCGAACTGGTGGACGGCGTGATCCTGGCCAAAGACCTTTTCCAGCAAGGAGTCGCGCAGCGCACGGATCCGATCCGTCAGCGCTGGCAGCCCCGCGAGCCGCTCCTGCGGGGTGAGCTCCTTTGGTTCTTCATCTTCATCTTCGTCTTCATCGGAATCAAGCCGGGCATCCGGATCTGCTTCCTGTCCGTCTTCACCCCCCCGCACAGCTTCTTTTTTATCCGCTTTATCGTCCGTTTTACCGTCCGCTTTGCCGCCGTCCGTTTTGCCGTCCGCTTTGCCGCCGTCCGTTTTATCGTCCGCATTGCCGCCGTCCGCCTTATCATCCGCCGCTTTACCGCCCGCCGCCTTGCCGCCGTCCGCTTTACCGTCCGCCGCCTTGCCGCCCGCCGCTTTGCCGCCAGCCGCTTTGCCGCCAGCCTTGCCGTCCGCCGCTTTACCGTCTGCCTTGCCACCTACCGCCTTGCCGTCCGCCGCTTTACCGTCCGACTTGCCGTCAGCAGCCGAGGCCAGTATATTCGAAATCAAAGCCGTGGGCGTTTCGAAGATTGCTTCAAGATAGTGAAGCGCCGTCACAGCGTCGGCCGCCTCCGCATCCGCGATTTCCTCCGCCCGGTCCGTCAACCTGTCCATGTCGCCGCCGTCCGCGCCGCCACCCATCGCGCCCTGCAGTTTCAGAGCAAGGCGGATCATCCCGCGCGCCGAAGCCGAGTCTACAATCTTCGACTTGAGCAACAAGCGTACGCCTTCGATATCAGCATTGATCTGTTCCTTATGGGAAGACCCCGGGGCGACCTCGTCAGCCGAAAGCTCGGACAGCTTCAGTATCCCGCAAAACACATGCTCCGGCCAAAGCGCGCCAGCGCCGGTATGGGCCTTTTCCGCCACCGCCCGCATCATCACAAACCGCATCGCCGTATTTAGTTCCATAACACTACCTCCAGATAAAAACAGCCTCTTCTCAAGCTCTTCGATTATTTTATCACACCAAGCCCCAACACAGAGGGGACGGGTTCTTTTTGGAACACAGAGGGGACGGTTCTTTTTGTGTTCCTGGTTCCTGTGTCCTGCAAGGGACGGTTCATCCGGCGCACACCCGCTCTTCATGCGTCATGAAGCTCAATAAGCGTCCGATTGATTTCTATCAGTATGGCCGCCTGCGCCGCCGTCAGCCTCATGGATATGTCGCTCGTCATGATGTGGCGGTAATGCGCACGGATCCTCTTTATCGTTTCCGGCTTCGGGCTCTCCCCGATATTGGACAGCATATCGGCAAGCTTGATCGTGAGCGCATAGGAGGTCAACCCCTCAAGTTTCTTGTTCAGGTACGCCTCTTTCCCGTGCTTTGCTATCATATCCTCGTCGTTCGTCAGCTGCTTGACCAGATCCGCCACCAGAGGACCGAACTCTTCCAGAAGTTCCTCAAAGGTAGCCTCCGTATCCTCTATCGAGTCGTGAAGCACAGCCGCCGCGCAAAGCTCATCTATGCGGTAAGACTCCTTGTACTTCCTGACGATCGAGCAGACGTCGAACAAGTGGACATAGTACGGCAGACCGGAGACCTTTCGTATCTGCCCGCCGTGCTTGGCGACCGCGAAAGCCATCGCCTTTTTCATGAGCGGCATGTCGCCTACGTGTTTTGATTTTTCCGCCATTTTCACCACTCCTCTCATACGGGCATTCCGCCACTTCCTGCGGAGACTGCAACCACTTTTATAACGAAAAAACTGCCTTCCGAATCTTCGAAAAAACTGCCTTCCGAATCTTCGAAAAAACTGCCTTCCGAATCTTCGAAAAAACTGCCTTCCGAATCTTCGAAAAAACTGCCTTCCAAATCTTCGAAAAAACTGCCTTCCGAATCTTCGAAAAAACTGCCTTCCGAATCTTCGAAAAAACTGCCTTCCGAGTCTTCGAAAAAACTGCCTTCCGGGTTGCCGCAAAAACACTTCGCCACCCACAGCCAGGCATTTGCCTGCTGCGCCGATAGCTAGCCGTCAACAATATAAGGATATGCTAAGTTGTGGAGCCGTTTTCCTGTGAAAGTTTCACGGCAGTTCGCTTACGACTGAAAGCCCGTAGCCTGTAAGGCGGTATGTGCCCGCCGGCAATTCCCCGTACATGGTTAGGTCGTAAGTTTTTTCCTGCTCTTCGCCGTTTTGGACAATCAGCCCGATGTCGTTGAACGCCCAATGCCCCGGAATGGCCGGCACTGTGTACCACGACCCGTCAAGCAGCACTTGAAGGCTGTAATGCTCCCCGTACATCCACTCCGCGCCGCTGTTGTTTGTAATAATTACAGACACCTTATCTTTGTCCCACGACTCCAAAGCCATCGTAATGCCACCGGGCGGCTCCGGCTCTATCGTACTACCTCCGGGCGGCTCCGGCTCCATCGTACTACCTCCGGGCGGCTCCGGCTCTTCGGCAGGCGTCAAAAGCATGCTGTTCCAACCGTTTTCATCCTGCGTAAGGTAGCGGGCGCAGGGGAAAACGGAGAAGTCGTAAAACTCGCGTTTATCTTTCCACTGATAGGCCTGCTCAAGTCTTCCGAAGTCGAAATCGAAGCTGTATGCTGTCCCGTCCCCGGCAATCCAGTAGCCATTGGACCAGGCGGCAAATATGCCTGTGCCGTCTGTCGCGCATATCCAAAACCCGTAGAGCGGGAAAGTTATTTCATCAAGGGACCAGCCTCGGGCCTCGGCAGCCTTGACCGCGTCCAGCTCGTCCAGGACGCTTTGCGTCGTTTTGCTGGCATAACTATATGAACTGGAGACCTTCACGCCGTCGTAACAGCACATCTCCAGTGCGCTTGTGGACGGCGACGCCCCGGCCATCAGACCGTTGGAAACCGTCCTGCCGCATGACGCCGCGCCGATCAGCAGTGCGCAGAGAAGAATAAGTGTAAAAATTAAAACAAATCGCCTTTTTTTAATAATTGTAATTTTCCCAGATTTTCGCATGTGCTTTTCCTTTGCATACCTTTGCGCTATCCGTACTTGACCTTCATTATTGCTGCACTCAGGCCGTTTCCTGCTTCTTCGCAAGCAGCCTGAAAAGCTATCCGTACTTGACCTTCATTATTACCGCACTCAGGCCGTTTCCTGCTTCTTCGCAAGCAGCCTGAAAAGCTATCCGTACTTGACCTTCATTATTACCGCACTAATACCGAACCCGATGATCAGTGAGAGCGTAAGCAGCACGGCTACCTTTTTCCCGGAAGCATTGCGGTTGGCTCTGTCAAGCACGGCCGAAAGGGCAAATACCGCCGCGAAGAAAAACAGGAAGCCCATCCAGAAAAAGTTTCCCAGCCAGGAAAGCCTTTGCCCCGCGGCAGAACCCGCCTCCGCAAGCCCCGCCAGGATCGAAAATGCAATCGCGGGGCCGAGCAGGAACGCAAACCCTATGATTGCGCTCCCTGTTTCTTTCCTGGCAAACATTCCAGCCTTTTTCTTCTCTTGTGCCTGGTTCTCCGTCATAGCCGCACCGCTGCCCTGCCTGTCCATTACGCTATGCCATTATGGTTTCTTTGTCAAGAAGCCAAGGGGCCAAAAGGGGACGGGAGGAGGGAGGGAGTTTCCCGTTTCGCTGTCCCCCTTTGTCCTTTGTCCTGCGTTTTATGGTAATCTGTAGCATGATGAACAACTACTCTTACATGGTGTAATGGCTATAATGCAAAAGAAAGAGGGAGTGAAATTGTAATGGTGATCCTGCCAAATGAAAACGGCATATTTGTCAAGAAAGATGACGGGACTGAGGTCCGTTATCATCTTTTCGATGAGTATGAAATACACGAAAACGTGTTGCCCCCCGGAGCAACGCAGCCATGGCATTATCATACGGTCGTTGAAGAAGTAATATATATCATCTCGGGGCGTATGACAGTATATTGGAAGGAAGATGACGCTCCCGTACAAGAAGTGGCAACGCCTGGGCAAATCGTCCGCGTAGAGGACACGCCGCATACTTTGGGCAACCCTTTTCCGGAGCCCTGCGCCTTCGTTGTGTTCCGCTTCATCCCGTCCGGCATTCCAAACCAGCACCTTATCAAGCGTGATAAGATATTATGCGAATCATAGGACAAAACCACTGAAAAAGCGCCCCCTGCCGAGGGGAAGGAAGGAAGTTTCCCGCTTCACGGCATCAAAAAACCTCCAACCCGCAAGGCTCTCACCGGATTGGAGGTTCCTGTAAGCTTGTGTAAGTTTTTACTACACGCGGCTTCGCGCCGGGCCTCGCGCGGAGGCTTTCCCGCGCCAAGGGCCGCGACTACTTTTCGGCCATCCCGCCCATGGTCTCGTACAGCTCGAAGAACCATTGCTGCTGGAACCCGGCAAGAACCCTCGGGTCGTCCTTCATGCTGTGCGCCAGGCCGTTGATGTGGTCGGGGCTGGCGATCGCGGTCTCAAGGGCCTTGATGGAAGTGTACTTTGCCAGGTACTTCTCGTCGCGGCGCTTGGGGTACTCCTTCAGCACTTCGGCCGAGAAGTCGTTTTTGTCGACCGCTTCCTTACACAGTTCGGCGGCCATCTTCGCGGTCACCATCGCGGGGCCGACGCCCTCGCCGGTAAGCGGCATTACCATGCTGCCGGCATCGCCGATCAACAGGCAGCCGGAAGTATAGTTGTCCATTGCCTGTGAGCCGCAGGGGATACGCCAGCCGCGGAACTCGCCGACGCGCCGCTTGCCCCTGAGGCATTCGCCAAACGGGCTCTTCTCGATCCAGATGTCGATGTATTCCTCAAACGGCCTCATCTTGCCTTCCTCGTACAGGCCGCGGGCAAACCCAAGGCCCACGTTGCACATCTTGTTGCCCACGGGGAACAGCCACACATAGCCGGGGAGCACATTGATGTCGAAGTGGATCTCGTTGTACGGCTCGATGTCAACGTCTTCGTAATAGCACCGGCCGGCCACGCCGACGTCCAGCTCGTTCTCCGGGAACATACCGAGCTTCTTGGCGACAATCGAATGCGCTCCGTCGGCGCCGATAACGATGTTGGACCGGACTTCGATGTACTCGCCCTGGTATTTTGCCTTGACGCCCTTGACAAAGCCGTCCTCCTTGATCAGGTCGTAGACCCAGAAATCCTCCAGCATTTCCGCGCCTTCCTTGATTGCCTGCCTGCGGCAATAATCGTCAAAGACGCGGCGGGGCGAATCGTAGCGGTAGCCCTTCCTTGGCGCCTCTACGATGACCTTCGTATAGTCGGGTGAAGTGATGACAACGCCATGGTTCTCATGGCCGAATTCGCGGAGGCCGTCAAGCCAGCCGAGCTCCTCAAGGATAAGCGTCGTCACGCCCGTCTGCCCATCGCCACACGGCTTGTCGCGCGGGAAGATGGCCCTGTCGACAAGAAGCGGCGCTATGCCTTGACGCATGAGGAAGGCGGCGCAGGTCGATCCCGCCGGGCCCGCCCCTACAACTATTACATCACGATTTATAGTTTTCATGTGCTCTGCCTCCTTATATCGAGTCCGCTTGGACAAGGGTGATGGCGTTTTCCGGGCAGACTTCGGCGCATACGCCGCATCCTATGCATTTTTCGGCATCCACCCCGGAGTACCCGCATTTCATGCAGCGGTGCGCTTCCAGTATGGCGCTGTATTCGTCGAAAACATCTTCCACCAGGTCAAACGAGTCGCGGAACCTGTCCTTGGGGACTGCCTGCGGATCCGTCTTCTCGATGTGCGTGGCCGGGTAGATCTTCTCGTTCATCGGAGCCGTTTTTGCCTCTTTTGCGTGGATGCGTGACGTAAGCTCCCTGCCCTGCAGCAGATTGTCGATGGACAGCGCCGCCTTGCGCCCCGCCGCCATCGCGTCGATGACAGAGCCGCGCGCCGCGACGACGTCGCCGGCAACGAATACCCTGGGATTGCTCGTAGCCATCGTCCCTTCGTCGAACTCAAGCGCCCCGCTGCCTGAAAGCTCAAGGCCGTTGCGCTCCGCCAGCGCCTTCACGTCCGCCTTCTGGCCTGTCGCAAAGATGACCGTGTCGGCGTCCAGCGTGAATTCGCTGCCGGGTTCGCACTCAAGCTTTAGCCCGTTTTCATCGCATGATACTTCCGTGACTTTCTGGAATTCCACGCCCTGCACCGTGAACCAGTCGGCCACGATCCGGACAGGCGCGGCCGAGTCCACGAGCATTACGCCTTCCTCCCGCGCTTCCTCGATTTCCCAGAGCGGGGCTGGGGCGGGCACGTCACCCTCCTTCTCGCATTCAAGGGTTTCTACGAACGCGCACGTCACCTCATCTACGCCCAGGCGCCTGAGCGTCCGCGCGGTGTCCATGGCGACCGAGCCGCCGCCAATGACGACAGCCTGCTTGCCGACGTCAACCGGCATCCTGCTGTTGACCCTGTTCATGAAGGCGACCGCGTCGTATACCTTCTCCGCGTTGGCGCCGGGGATGGGCAGCTTTGAGCCCTGGCCCGCGCCGGTCGCGATGAGCACCGCCTCGAACTTGTCGTCCAGCAGGTCGTTTATCGATGGCTTGAGGCCGACCATACACTCGTATTCGATTTCGATGCCGGCATCCAGCAGTTCCTCGATCTCGTCCAGCATATCGTCTTTGTCTATGCGGAAATCGGGGATGCCCTTTCGCATCATCCCGCCGGGGGAAGGCCCCGCTTCGAAAATCTTCACACGGTAGCCTTTTTTGGCGAGGTCGGCCGCGGCCGTGAGGCCTGCGGGGCCCGCGCCGATGACGGCGACTTTCCTGTCGTAACGCTGGTTGAACTTCAGCTCCGGGGGCTCAACGGTCTCCGTCAGGAAGCGCTTCAGCGCTCGGATGGCGATGGGCTCGTCGATAAGCAGGCCGCGTTTGCACTCGTCCTCGCAGGGGTGGTGGCAGATCATGGAGCACACGAGGGGCAGCGGGTTCAGGTCGCGCACCAGGCTGTACGCAAGCTCCAGCTTGCCTTCCGCAATCAGGTTTATGTAACCTTCGGGCACCGTGCCCAGCGGGCAGGCCAGGGAGCAGGCGTGCTTCGGCGCATACCGTTTTGACTCCTCCGGGAATTGCGTCGGGCTGTCCGCGCAGTCAGGGCAGAGGCGGCAGATGTCCCGCTGAAACTCGTCGATGGTGTCCGTCGGACAGAGGTTCCGGCACTTACCGCAATTGACGCACAGGTCGGCATCTACCTTGGCTACGGCCCCGGCGCATTGGTCGAACTGCTGGCCTTCCTGCACTGATATGGTTATCGTCCTACCATTTGGCATAATCCTTTTTACCTCCTTGTTTTTCTTCTGTTGAACGGGCCGCGTGGCGGTTTTTCAGCTTCTTTCAGAACCAAGGGCAGGCATTGCCCGCGCTTCCAAATCCAACAATAAACAGGTCTTGTAATCTGCCCTTGGTTTGGATAGAATACTAATCAATCAACATGCTTCTCGTTCACAACTAATCGTGTACACACTGAAAATTATAGCAATGTGAAGTCAAATTAAAATCAACAGTTATACTTGTTTGTGTAATATTTGAAGGCGATTATGGGAATTTCACATGACACGAAAAATCAGATAGCGAATTGCCTGCGGCAGTTGATGCGCAAAAAAAACCTTACACGGATATCGATTGTGGAAATCTGCGAGACATGCGGGATAAACAGGCGGACATTCTACTACCACTTCATCGACAAGCTGGATCTTGTCTGCTGGTTCCTTTTGGATGAGCTTTCCCAGCTGGGCTTCCAGAAGGAGCGGCGGCACTGGAGCGAAAGCTGCATCATGATTTTCAGCGAGATCAAGCACAACGTGGATTTCTATGGCAATGTGCTGCGCTCGAACGACCGCGAGCGCTTCATCGATTTCCTGTACGATATCTCAACGCAGTACTTCAACATCGTGATCTGCCGTATGCCCAGGAAGTACGACCCCGGGTTCGTCGAGTTCGCCTGCCGCTTCTTTACCCACTCCTATGTAATGACGGGTGTGGACTGGATCGAAGCGGGCGCCCCGGGGTCGGCCAGCGAACTCTTTGACAAGCTTTCAGCCTGCATGGAGATGGACTTCGGCGACCTGCAGCTGTAAGACAGAACACAGTGGGGACGGTTCTTTTTGTGTTCCTGCAACACAGTGGGGACGGTTCTTTTTGTGTTCCTAGCTGTATCCCCGGGGCGGCTTTCTTGTTATTTGTTTTTCCCCAATACCTTAAGCTGCGTCAGGGTGACAACCAGCGATAACGCGATATACCCCAAGCCGAAACACAGGAGCGCGACCCAGTTCCAGGCGCCGGGCATGAGCGGGTACGGTGCGCCCAGCCCGTTGAACAACACATTGTAAATGAGCGAGAACGGGATGAACGCAAGCAGCCATATATTGACCGCCCAGAAATTTCGCTTGGCGGACGCGCGCGTGCTTTGCGTCGACGAGTAAAAGCCTATCCCGAATACCATGCAGCCCAGAGCCATGAAAATCCCTGAAATGGCCAGGGCCATCGGCGACTGCTCCTCGTGCCAGACGGCGCACCCCACTATCAGCCCCATGAAATTGAACGCCGTCCCAACCATTACGAAAATATTCGCGTTCACCGTCTTTTCGGCCGGCTGCGGCCCGCTTTCGATCCCCTTGAGGATAAAGTCCGTAGTAACCTCAAAGTATTCGCTCATGACAATCACCTTGTCGATGTCGGGGATGCTCTGCTCGCTCTCCCACTTTGACACCGATTGGCGCGAGACCCCTATCTTGTCCGCAAGCTCTTCCTGCGAAATCCCCTTCGCCCTTCTCAAGTTCTGTATCCTGTCCGCTACATTCATTTCCTGACACTCCTTTCGTCAACTGCCCACGGCCCTTCTTTTTGCCAGAAGGCGTGAATTGTCCACGGCCTTTCTTTTCCCGAGGGCAGGGACTGCCCGCAGCCTTTCTCTGCCCGAGGGCGTGGACTGCCCACAGCCTTTCTCTGCCCGAGGGTAGGGACTGCCCGCAGCCTTTCTCTGCCCGAGGGCGTGGACTGCCCACAGCCTTTCTCTGCCCTAAGCCGTGGAGCCCGGCGGACGGCTATCCTATAGTCTACCCGTCCCCGGCCCTTTTTTTCAACTTACTATGCCATTTTATTGGTTTCACCGGTTGCGACTCCACCAACCTTGCTTTGAGATTTGTCAACCCGCGGTTGCTTTTTCATCGGAATTTCCAGAAAGGGGCATGAAATCGCTGAAAAAGTCCTTCGATGTATCCAATGTTTCGAGCGAAGCGAGAAAACACCTCTCATAAATCTCATTGAGGCACCAGGTAATGGCACGGAATTGCGGTAGCAATTTTCGGTATAGAACGAGGGGGGAAGGGGAAGGGAAGGGAAGGGAAGGGAAGGGAGGAAGGGAAGGAAGGGAAGGAAGGGAAGGGAAGGGAGGAGGAAGGAAGAGAGTATTTCGTGGCTTTTTCAGTGGTTTCGGATGGTTCCTGCAGCTTACAGATAAAAAAGAGCGGCAAGCGCAGTAGGGGATTATAATACGTGTTATGAGCAGAGATAACGACGGTAGCTCTGTAGTGATGAATAATGGCGGAGGCGATAAAAAGCATGACGGCGGCAAATAAGGCGGCGAACGTGAAACCGGAAAACTTCGAGGATGTAACTTTCCGGGGGGTGTTCCGCAGCTACCAGCAGAAGGTGCTGGACGAGACGGAAGCTTACCTTTCCGACGGGCGCATACATATCGTCGCGGCGCCGGGCAGCGGCAAGACCGTTCTGGGGCTAGAGCTTATACGCAGGCTCGGCAAACCGGCGCTTGTCCTTTCACCGACCATCGTTATCGCCGACCAATGGGGCGAACGTTTTTCCGAGCTCTTCCTTCCGGACGGGAGGGCGGAACAGGACTATATTTCAGAGGATCTTAAACAGCCCGGGCTGATTACGTCCATTACATACCAGGCCCTGTACAGCGCCTGGAACAGGCTGGCCGCGCAAAGGGCCGACAGCAACACAGAAGGCACGGACGAAGCCGGGGCCGACAGCATGCCGCAACCCTACGATTTTCGTGAGTTTGACCTCATAGACCGCATGCACAAGGCAGGCATTCAGACGGTTTGCCTCGACGAGGCGCACCACCTGAAGCGCGAGTGGCAGAAAGCGCTCGAGGCCTTCATCGCGGCCGTCTCGGGCGAAATCACCATCGTAGCGCTTACCGCTACGCCGCCCTACGACAGCAACGAAAGCGAATGGCGCCGGTATATCTCCCTCTGCGGCGAAATCGACACGGAAATCTTTGTGCCCGAGCTCGTCGCGAAAAAGACCCTCTGCCCACACCAGGATTATGTAATGTTCAATTACCCGACCGAAAAAGAAGAGGGTGTCTTTTTTACGCACAGGCAGAATATCGCAGATTGCGTGGACGAAGTTTTGAGCAGCGGGCTGTTCGCGGCATCCGCGGTGCGCTGCGGCCTTGTCGGGGATTTTTTGCCGCCGCAGGACCAGCTCTACAGCTACGCAAAGGAGTATGTCAGCCTTGCTGTCTGCGCGCAAAACGCAGGCCTGCCGCCGTCCGCGAAGCTCGTCGAAAAGCTGATGCTCGGCCGCCCTCTTCCGAGATTTTCACTTGAGCACCTGCAGAGGGCCTACGCCTTTATTGCCGAAACCCCGGAGTTGTTCGGCGAGGAGCTGCCGGAACAGATGGCGGCAATCTGCCGGAAGCATCGCCTTATGCCGCGCGGCAGGCTGCTGCTTACGGATAAGAGCCGCACGGGGAAAGCCCTGTTTTCGTCAGTCGGCAAGCTCGAAAGTATTTCAGAAATTGCAAAGGAGGAATACGGGCAGCTCGGCGAAAAGCTGCGCCTTGTCGTTTTGACGGACAATATACGCAAGGAATTTTTAGGCGCGGTCGGGACGGAGGAACGTATAGACGCGATCGGCGCGGTCCCGATATTCGAGGTTCTGCGCCGCGCACTGCCGCCCGTGGCGCGCGTTGGCATGCTAACCGGCGCGCTCGTTATCTGGCCGCTTGACAGAATAGGCGTCATCGAGGAAATCGCGGAAAAGCACAATACCTGCTTCACTTATAAAGAAATCGTCCGGAAAGGAATCCCCGGGATCGACCTGCCCGCGCTGCCGCCAGCGGAACCTGTGGCGCACAACTGTGGTGACGATGGCACAGGGTTCCCGGCGCCCAACTGTGGTGACGATGGCACAGGTTCCCCGGCGCCTAGCGACAGTGACTACAGCGCGGAACCCCCGGCGCACAACTGTGGAGACGACGGTACAAGTTCCCTGCCGTCTCCGACATCCCCGACATCACCGCTGCCACCGGCGTTCACAGCACCCCCGGCGCCCAACGGTACAAGTTCCCTGCCGTCTCCGACATCCCCGGCTTCACCGCTGCCACCGGCGTTTACAGCACCCCCGGCGCCCGCGCGTTACGCCGCCGTCAGCTTCGGCGGCGCCCGGCGCACCATGATTGCCGTATTGACAGAAGCATTCCAATCTGGCGCCGTGCAGGCTATAGTCGGGACGAAGGCCCTGCTGGGCGAGGGCTGGGACAGCCCCTGCATCAACAGTCTCATCCTTGCGAGTTTCGTCGGGAGCTATGTTCTCTCAAACCAGATGCGCGGCCGCGCTATCCGCGTAGACAAAAACGACCCGGACAAGACAGCGAATATATGGCATCTCGTGGCTGTTGAGCCTGACACATTGCCGGGAGAAAAACCCGGGAGGGGAAATATCGCTGCGATTAAAAGCCTTTTTGGCCATGGCAAAGACGAGGGCGAGTATCTTGTAAGCGAGGATTTCGAGGTTTTGAAGCGGCGTTTCAAGACGTTTTTCGGCCCGGGGTATAATGGCGGCGAAATCTCAAACAGCATCAACCGGCTCGACATTATCTGCCCGCCGTACGGCGAAGAAGGCGTCGCACGGATAAATGAGGCGATGATAAGGCTTGCGGCCGACAGGGAGACGATGGCCAGGACATGGGCGGAAAGTCTTGGCAAGGCGCCGGCGCCCAGGGTCTCGGATACGAGTTTCGTGCCGAAGGACAACCTGCCCAAGCCTGCGCGTCAGGTCGTCTTCGCCAACAGCCTTGGAAACGCCGCCGGCATTGCCATCTCCACGACATGCCTGTACCAGGCGGCTGCCGGCTTTTTTATAGCTGCGAACGGAATCGCACCCGCGCTTTTCATTACGGTCGCCGCAGCGGGATTCCTGGCTTGGTTCGGGAGCCAGGGCCTGCGCCTGGTGCGCGAGACCCTGTCGCCGGCCTATGTGATGCGCATCCTGGCAAGGGGCCTCTTCGAAGCGATGAGGAAACACGGCTTTATCAAATCGCCAAGGGCAAATGTGAGTGTAATGCATACCCGCGGCGGTGCGGAAATAGTATGCTGCCTTGAAAACGCATCAACCCGGGAGCAAAAACTCTTTGGGGACGCGGTCGCGGAAATGTTCTCGCCAATTGGCGAACCACGCTATGTCATAGTCCGGCAGAATTGGGGCTCCTCCCGTTACGACCCGAGGTGGAGCTTCGCCGTGCCGTCCCTGTTCACGAAAATCGCGCCGGCGCACGAGCTTGCAGGATATATCGGCAAGCGTTTCGGCAGGTGCGCCGCGGTTTACACCCGCACGGAGAGCGGCTACCGCCTGCTAAGTGAGTGCCGCGTCAAATCCTTCATCGGCCTCTTCGCCGCCAAACCGGAACGCAGGCTCATGCTTTGCAATAAATAAAGCTTTCACAAAAGAATCAGAAAAGTTCAAAACACATTATATTGTAGGTTGTATTATACCTACTTCTTGGCATATAATTATTGTGGAGGTACTTAAAATGATGATAAGCACAAATAATATTGTATCAATTACCGAGGC
>Ga0082212_10006255_pt1 | contig 16057 bp, 12 predicted proteins | sample TergutNt197P3_FD_71548 | JGI IMG/M metagenome (GOLD analysis project Ga0082212, IMG submission 71548) | Neocapritermes taracua P3 segment gut microbial communities from Petit-Saut dam, French Guiana - Nt197 P3 | ecosystem: Host-associated > Arthropoda: Insects > Digestive system > Gut ... | reverse complement strand
ATTTAAATTTATATATATATATATATATATATATATATATATATATTTAATAAGCAATATTAAATCTATTACAAATACATATTTAAAAATAATAATAATTTATTACATATATTATATTTAATAACATATTATATGTATTACCACATATATATTATTTATTATATTGTTATGAAATAATTGGAACTATTTATAAATAAACTTAACTTTCACTTAAAAGTTGTTTAAAGAAATCAAATTCTTCCTTTTCTATTCCTTTTAGTCCAAATAAAATTCCAAAGTAAATTGCTACAGCTATTAGTACAGTAATTAAAACATTTATAATTCCACTTGGATTTACAATATACACAAATATTCCCATTATTGCTGTGGAAATCAATGTTTTCAGTAGTGAGTTGTATTCAAATGGGAGTTTAAGATATTTTTTACTATTGTATGCAGTTATAATAAATGCTAAAAGATAACATATTAGTGTAACTAATGCTGCACCGAGTATACCAATATATGGTACAGCTATTATATTAAATACTATATTTGCCAAGCCAACAAGTATCCAAATTTTTCCAAGTATTTTTGTTTTCTTTTCTAATATTAAAATATTATTAGTAATACCATAGATTCCCATTAAAACAGCACCTAAGCAAACAAAAGGAGTGACTAAATATCCATTAATAGCTATTTCTGCAGTTGTTATTATCATTAAGAGTGATTTTGAAAGTAGGGATAATCCAACAGCTGCTGGAATAGTGAAAATCAAAAAATATTTCATAGAATACTTTAAAAATTGATTTACTTTCTTTAAATTCCCATTTTCAAAGTATTTAGGAAGAACTGCTGGAAGAAGAAGTGCAAAGGGAGATAAAAACATGAGAAGTATACTTCCAAGAGCATAACTTGGAGAATAATATCCTACAGCCGCAGATCCGAGAAATATTCCAATTACATATTTATCACTAGAATCTACTACCCATGAAGAAACATTTCCAGGAATTGTTGGAATAGCAAAGTTCAACTCTTCTTTTAAGTTTTTAAATTTAGGTATAGCTAATCCTAAATATCCTCCTATCATCAATCCCATTATGAAAAATACAAGAATGTAACCTAAAAGAAGACCTAAAACTACAGTTTCAATAGAATGTCCTGTAAGTGCAAAGTATGAGCTTAAGATAACTCCAATATACGTTTGTAGAATTAAAAAAATAGAATATCTTTTTATTTGCTGGAATGTTCTAAAAAAACTAATAAGCATCAAATTCATACATGCAAAAAATGAAATAATAGCTACAATATATGCAACATTAGTGTTTCCTTCAAAAATGGAATTAGCTATTGGAGTTTGGAAAATTATGAATATCGAGGATATAATAATGCTTGTTAGAAATACAATAGATAACATAGAATAAAAGGATTCTTTAATCTTTGATTTATCATTTTCAGAGGATAAAAACCTAACCATTGTATATGGCAATCCAAGGTTAGCTATATTAGGCACTAATGCTATTGTAGTATTAACTTGTGCCCATATTCCATAATCAGCTACTGAAAAGTTCTTTGTAATTATTGGAATGAAAATCAATCCACTAAGTGAGATTAATATGTTTGTAATTCCAACTAGACCAATTCTTTGGACAAATGTTTTATATTCGTTCATTGCCTCACCAGAGTTTTTAATAGCTATTTTATTTTATAATTTATAATTCTATAAATAATTAATTTGCCTATATTTTATTATTTAATTATTGTATGATTTTATATTATTATAATATTATAGATTTTGTAAATATTTTAAATATTTAGAATTTTTTATTAATATAATATATTTTATAAATTCATATACCAATTTTTAATTAATTATAATTTTTAAAGATATAATAAAATGCTATACAATATTATACAAAAATTAAAGATACAATAAAATGCTATACAACATTATACAAAATTTAAAGATATAAAAAAATGCTATACAATATTATACAAAATTTAAAGATATAAAAAAATGCTATACAATATTATACAAAATTTAAAGATATAATAAAATTTTCATAAAAAAATAAATTTTTTATAATAATAAATGAATATATTAAATAAAAATAATTTTTAAATAATAATTATTCTTATATAAAAATATTACAAACAATATTAATTTTAAATAATAATTATTCTTATATAAAAATATTACAAACAATATTAAAATATTATATCAAAAATAATTTTCAGATATAAATATTAAAGTTATATACAAAATTTGTTTAATATCATTAAAAATATTAGAAAATTAATTAAAAATATGTATAATAATTAATTAAAGATAAATGAAGAATTAATTTAATAATTAATTAAAAATGTATATAATAATTAATTAAAGATAAATGAAGAATTAATTTAATAATTAATTAAAAATATATATAATAATTAATTAAAGATAAATGAAGAATTAATTTAATAATTAATTAAAAATAATAAGTAAATCAAGTATTAACATTCAAATCATTAGACTTTGAAAAAAGTTAAATATTATTAGTATTAATTAACAAAATTAATTATAATTTTATGAGTGATTGTCTTGAAAAATCAAAAAAACAATGAAAAAAGGAAAAAAAGAAGTATAGAAATATTTAACAATATCCAAATTCATAGTGACTATGATTATTTTTATATTGAAAATCCTAATTATTTTTTAACATTTAGTGATGTAAACAGTACAAATCAAATAACTAATGGAATTGATATTGTAGAAAAGATAATAATTCTATCAAAAAACTATAATGACAATCCTGATTTTGAATCCTCTCTTGATAATTTTAAAAAAGAAAATAAGATAAAAGACAATTTTCACAGCTATAATAGTTATAATAGCTATATTGTTCAAGAATATCCGATTGAAATTAATGACAATGATAATATAGAAACTAAGGACAATAATGAGAACACTACTATTGACAATATTAATACTAACAATAATGATAATAATAATGTTAAAAGAAATGATAATATAAAATACTTTATTGAATCTTCAGATAATTTAGCTATAATAAATTTTACTAACAATAATCTTAATATTATTAATTTAACTGATAATCTTCAAGTAGCAAAAGTGAAAGAAGGTTTTGACTTAGCTCAAATTGATTTAAATCAGATTGTTTATATAGATGAAAATTTAAACTTAATTGACTTGATTAAATTATATAAAACAGCTATTGAAATAAAAATGAAATATTTTGAATATTTAAAATTACCTGAACATATTCAAGATGCAATCAATAATAATGAATCAATAATTTTGGCTTGTAAATCTCCAATTGGATTTAAAAAAGGAGAAAATCAGGATTTAATGAAATTAATTAATTCTAAAGAAAATTCAACTTCTAACACTAGCATTTCAGATTCTAAAAAGTTATACAATATAAAAAAAGAGCTAATTGAAACAATGGTTAAAAGTTGCAATAATTCCTTAAAAAATGCAAATTTATCTTTTGGAATACTTGATTATATAATAGCTGAAGGAATTACAATTGATTCCCTTGTAGATGCAGGAATGGAATTATGTGTTGGAATAGAAGAGACTCCTGAAAAAATAAATGAACTAAAATCAAAGCTACAAAAACAAATATTAAAATCCCTTGAAGATATAAATGTTATAGCTCTTTTAATGTCAGCTATACGATGTGAAGAAGATTTTCAAAGTAATAGGCTAAGAGAAGTTGATGTTAGTGATGATCCAGCATACCTATATACTGATGAAGTATTAGGAATAGCTATAGCTAATCAAATAGCTGGAACAAAAGCTATATTTAATTTTAAGCGTTATGATGAAGAAAAACCGGGAATAATTTCAAAGTTAGGACCAATGGTCGATGATATATTTGCTGGTCTTGTAGCTGGTTGTATGTCTAAAATATTTGAAGAAGATAATTGAATTAGAACTATAATAATTATAATGTGTTAAATATATTATATAAGACTAAAAAGAGATAAAATGAAAGAAAAAGACAAAATGAATGATGATTACTTTATTAATGAGAAAAGTTCTCCTTTAAGATCAATTGGAGGACTTATCACATTTTCAACAATATTACCATTAAACATATACACAAGCATTGAAGAAATGGCAAAAATGACATACTTTTGGCCAATTATAAGCGCTTTTGTTGGTTTAATTGGGTTCTTAATCGTTTATTTTTTAAACATGTTTCAATTCCCAATTTTGGTCATTTCAGTTATAATATATAGTTTTTTCATATGGTTTAATGGATTTCATCATCTTGATGGACTTATGGACATTGGAGATGCATTGATGGTTCATGGAAATCCAGAAAAGAAAATAGCTGTAATGAGAGATTCAATGATAGGAACTGGAGCATTATCTTCATTTTTTATTGTAGCTATTGTGACTATTGCCCTTTTAGATTCATTAATTTCAGCAGGAATTATAGGAGCAATTTTAGTCTGTGAAATGTCTGGCAAAATAGGATTAATCAGCTGTTGTGTTACCTCAATACCTGCCCCAACTGGAACTGGAAAACATTTTATAGAATCGATGACAATTCCTAAATTTATAATTATTTTAATAATATGTATAGCTATTGCATACTTCTTTTCTAACTTTATAGGAATCATGGGAGTTTTAGGAGGAATCTTTGGAGGGGCTTTAATCTCTTTCATCGGTAAAAAGAACTTTAAAATTGCAACAGGAGATGTTTTAGGTGCTTCTAATGAAGTAGGAAGGTTATTTTCACTATTATTTATGTTAATAGCTTTTATAACATTTTCAATATAAAATATTTTTCAATACTTGTGATAATAATGAAAATTAATGTTTTAAGATTAGATCATAGATCAAAAAGAGATGCCAGAATAACCACACATGTTTGTCTAACATCCCGAGCTTTTGGAGCTTCAAAAACATATTTAAGTGGAGAGGAAGATGAAAAATTAATGAAAAATGTTGAAGAGCTTGTGAAACGTTGGGGTGGAAACTTTCAAGTAGAGTATAAAAAAAGTTATATGAATCTAATTGAAGAATGGCAAAACAATGGTGGGGAAGTTATTCATTTAACAATGTATGGTTTAGAGGTTCAAGATATAATAGATGAAATAAAAGAATCTCCAAAAGACAAACTCATTATAGTTGGAGGTTCAAGAGTTCCAACAAAAATATATAGAAAAGCAGATTATAATGTTTCTGTTACAAAACAGCCCCATTCTGAAGTAGCTTCTCTTGCAGTTTTCCAACATATGCTAATGGATGGATCTGAATTTAATCTTGAATTTGATAATGCTGAATTTGAAATAATCCCTACTGCTGAAGGTAAAAGAGTGAATATTGAAGAAAATGAAAAAAATGAAGAAAATAATAAATAAAAATAAATAAAAATAAACAATATAAATGAGCTGTTAAACTCACTTAACTAAACTTCAATCCCTATTCTACATAATTAACTATAGAGATTTTTCTATTTTTCCAATGTGTAAATCCTCAGTAAAGATGGTTTTACCATCCTCAACCTCTTCTGTAGGATGTTTTAAAAAGTATTTCCAATCATCTAAATCATAATAAGCAATCATGTTTTCGGAATCTTTTATAACAATTTTTTCAAGCATATCCAATGAACCATAAGTTTTTTCAAACTTTTGTATCATTCCTTTGCCTGTGGTTTTTTTAATTATCTTAATTGATATCATAATTTAACTCCCTAAAAAGTATTCTTTTGTTTATTTTCCTAAAATCCATTATATGATTATGAACAATTAATAAATAGACTTTCCATGTGCAATAGCTACTATTCCTGGAATATCTTCTACTTCTAACTTAAAAAATGCTTCTATTCCTTCTTCTTCAAAAGCGATTATTTTCTTTGATTTTACAGAATCGGTTAAAAGTGCAGCTACTGGAGGAGTTACAACAAATATGGAATTTTCTTTATTCAATTCTTCTTTTGTTTTACTACTAAGAGACCCTTTTCCAATGTGAATCTTTACTCCAGCTTTAGATAATTCTGAAATAGAAGATTCAATTTCTTCTTTATTACTAGTGGTAGGAGCTATTCCCGCATCACTAACAGCTGTGTGCATAATAACACTTCCTTCTAAATCAAAAGGAATTTCTTTTTTGTTTTTTTTAGAAACTATTTCCTTTAGTTTAGGAAGTACTGCATCTCTTCCAGTGAAAATACTTCCACTAATAAGTAATTTATCCCCTATTTTTAAATTATCAATATCTTCATTAGAAATAGGTGTTTGAATTTTTTTCATGTCAATGGATTTAATCATATAATCTATTATATGTTAAAGAACATTTAATTATTTTGACACAAAATACTCTATATAAAAGATTCAATAAAATTTAATTTATATAATCATCCAAAGTACCTTTAATTTTTGCTTCCGTTAAGATAGAATAATCTAAAATTTCTTTTATTAAAGCACCTTTATTTAACATTCCTTTTAAAGTAGACTCTCCTAAAAGAACATAATTCCATTTGGAATCCATTCTATCTTCACCTTTAAGTTGATTAATTTTTTGTAAATAATCTAAAGTAGCTATTCTTTTAGCTTGTACATTATATGAAGAAATATCTTTATCTGCTTTTGTTTCAACAACATATATATCATTTGAAATTTTTACAATAAAGTCTGGGAAATATCTTGCAATTAAGCCATCTTCCCTAATGTATATAATAGTTGAAAACGTATGATAATATTCATTAATTTTTATAAAAGAATCTACTCTACTGTCCCTATCAACTGATTCAATAAATAATTTTTCAAGACCTCCACTATTTGATGGATAAGGTAATCTTTCATAAATAGATTTTGATATCTCAACAGAATAATTTTCTCTCATTCTAAGTTCTGGAACTTGTGAAAAAAATATTTTATTAACTTCTGCTTCTTTAACATTAACATTAGTTTGTATTTGGTAAATAGTTTGAGTAATTTCTTTGATTATGTGATTAACAATATTTTCTTTTGACATTAAGAGAATTTTCCAATTATCATCCTCAAAAGGATTAAAATCTCTGTTAAACAACTTTGTTTTTATATATTTATCAATTAATCCAACAAGTTCTGCATGTTGAACTTGAATCATCGGAAAAGATTTCGGTTTTCTTTTTCCAGTTGGTTGTAGCATTGAAGTAATTTCATTTATTAATTTTGAAATAAACTCATTATAACTTTGTGCATTAAATAAATTTGCATTCACTTTATATTCACCAAATCTTGTTCTCATTGTAAGTTCTTGAGATACAAATCTCTCTCCAGATTCGCCTTTAATTTGTTGAAGAGTATCTAATGGAACTGAAAAAGGTTGGAGATTTTCTAATGATAATTCTTCTTTAGATAAAACTTCTTCTCTTTCACGAAGAATAATTGGCCAATAAAAATCATAATTTTCATAATTTTCTCTTAAACCAACTGTAATCATATCTCCCAATACTTTTCGAGAATCTAAATCCTCTTTAATTTCAGTCACAATTCCATCTTCAATATAATCTTCATAAAACTCAATAAAATTAGGATGCTCAATTATACTCAATATATCTAAATAATTAACAGGTTCTTTCTTTTTAACTAAAACATTCTCAAGATTTTCTCTTTTGATTTCATCAAATTCATTTTCCCTCCACATTAATCTTAAACCCCGACCGATTGTTTGTTCAAGCAAAATTGGGGCACTAGTTGATCTAAGAGGAACTATTACAGAGATATTATTAACATCAAAACCTTCACGAAGCATCAAAACTGAAATTATAACTCTCGGATTTTCATAGTTATCGATATTGAATAATTTTTGTTTAATTTCATTCCAATCCTTTTCTGTAACCTCACCTTTTCTATTAGAATGGATTTCCATCAAACTATCTTCAGATAAACCTTCATCTTTAAAGAATTTTGTAACTAATGGTGCTACTTTTGTATCTTCACAAATTACTAACATTTTAGGATTTTTGTACTTACTTAGCTGTGAAAACTCTTCATCTAAAATATCTAACTTTCTAAGACCTGTCCTTAGCATTAATCTTTGCCCTTCAGATAAAGAAATAGGATTATTGTTTTCATCACGAATAGCTTTAAAATCTAATTCAATAGAATCAATCTCATTTCGCCTATCAATTGCAATCATTTTAACTAATCCCTTATGAATAGCCGTTTTTAAATCAAAATCAACAATCACATGAGGAAAATAATGTTTAACTTTATTTTTACTTGAAGTTGAACTATAAGGAGTAGCTGAAAAATCAATTTGAATAAAATTATCACCTTTATTTTCAGATATTTTACTTAATGATTTTTGCCACTCAACTTCAAATATTTCATTATTCTTCTTTACTTCATGTATATGGTGAGCTTCATCATTAAAAACAACTAAATCCTTAAGATTCATGAGAAATTCTGTTTCGTTTCCTTTTAAAAAATTATTATCTAATGATTCAAGAGAATTTCCAGCTGTTTTACCTGGTGAAATAGGTAGAATATTTTTTAAAACTTCAACAGGTTCATCAAGTGGTGAATTTACAATTACATTTTCTTCATTTCCCATTAGTAAATGCCAATTTGTAATAGCTATTATTCCCTCACCAGTAACTTTAGAAGTTATTTCTTCTTTTTTTGCTACTGCTGCTTGTATAAAACTTAAAACCTTATCAAAATAGTACGGAGGAATAAATAAATCTTTAAACTTAATAAAATCAGATTTTCCAAAATCCCTTTCACCATTGCCATTTTCTACTTCTTTTCCAAGAAATGCGTCTAAAAGTCTATTATAAACAATTAACCCTGGCGCTACAATTAAAAAATTCTTTGAAAATGGTTTTTTATTTGTGTAGTTATCATTATTTATATTATTAAAAGATTTTTCTGCATGACTATCATTTAAATACTGCCAAATTAGTATTGCATTTAAGACCCAAGTTTTTCCAGTTCCTGTAGCCATTTTAACAGCATACATTGGATGTTGATATTTCTCTTTATGTAAATCTTCAATATCCATATCTTGAAGAACTTCAGAATCAGTTTTTAGATATAAATCAACTACATTTTTAACATTTAAAACTTCATGAAGATAAATAATATTTAAAATAGCTTGTTTTTGACCTTCATGAAAATTAATATCCCTCATATCTGAAAATGCTGAATCAAACCAAAACTTCAATAAGTCTTGAGTTATTGGACTTACTTTTTCTAAAAAAGTTCCATCCTCCCATGATTTATTAACTTCATCAGATAATAATCCTGCCATTTTTAACGGATTTGAACCAGTTCCTTTAAATTTTTTAACCATTTTAACACCATATTATCTAATTGATTTCAACAGTTGTAGCACTTTCAAATCCAAAGACATCTACCGCTTTAACACATATTACTCTTTTATGATTTAATTTTGGAACGTTTAATACTGCTTTTTTAATGACTCTGAATGGATCATTATCATTTTCAGTATTTTGCCTATAATCTTGCCAGGTACTTCTAAAAACCTCACCATCATAATTTGGATCAACACTCCAATATTCAATAAGAGCTAATGGATCATTAGCTATGAATTCATTAAGTTTTTCCTTATTTTTATCATCTAATGGAAGAGCATCAGGAGATAATAAAATATAATTATCTAATTCAACATTCAACACTTCATTTTCATTATCATAATTTTCAACATGAGGTTCTTTAATTTGAAGATATTGAAGTGAAGAAAATCTTAAATTTCCAGTTTCTATTAATTTTTTAGCCTTTGATTTAGTTTTAAGCTGGTCAAGTAAATCTGGAGGAATAACCAATACTTCAAGATTCTTATCATTTAATTGTTGAATAATCTGACCAATATCCTGAACAAAATTCCATCCAAGAACAACGACTTTATTCCAACCTCCACCACTATAACTCTCTCTAAGTTTTTGTGCCCTACTTAGAGTATTATAACCTGTCATTTTAGAAGGAGAATCAACATAAACAAGAATACTTTTTTCATTTCCTTCTTTTATATATCCCAAATTGGTATAAGATCCTTCATTTGAAGAAAAAGGAATGGCATTATAAAGATGCATTACCACTTCAGATAAATCACGGATTGTTTTAAAATCACTTTTTTCAAATTGTTCTTTTTGATAATCCCCAATAGATTGAAGTAAAAATGGCTTAGCTTGATTATCAATTAATCTTTTACGAGTAATCATACAAGCAGGTTTGCCTAAATCAGACATGATCCATTGCCTACCAAGTTTTTCAGCAACAGCACAAGTAGTTCCAGAGCCACCAAAGAAGTCTGCTACAATAGAATTCTCATTAGAAGAAGCTTTGACTATTTTTAATAATAATTCTTCGGGTTTTTGTGTAGAATAACCTATATGTTCTTTACTCATTGCATTTAATTTTATATTCCAAACATCAGAAGGTATTTTGCCTTTAGGCATTTCTTTTCCTTTTTGACCACCTTTTTTATATCTCCATTCAGTCATTTTTGATTCAAATGGAACTAAAATATCTTCTGAATTAAATATATATTCTTCATTTATAACATACCTTAAAATTGTATCATGTTTCCTCCCAAAATCCCTTTTGCCTCTAGCACCTTGATCATAATGATATATTATTTCATTTTTAAAGTTTTCCTTTCCAAAAATATCATCCATTATTATTTTTAAGTAATGTCCTACATGCCAATCAATATGGACATAAATAGTTCCTTTTTCTGAAAGCAATTCTTTCATCAACACTAATCTTGGAACCATCATCTCTAGATAGCTGACAGTCCCATCTTTCCAAGTGTCTTTATAAGCAAATTGTTCAATGACCGTTGGTTTTTGTTCAATACTTGCATCTGGAAGGTTGACCTTAGTTCTATAATCCGCTTTAGAATCAAAAGGAGGATCTATATAAATAAGATCTATTTTGCCTCGTAAACTTGGATTATTTTCAGATTCATGAAGTAATGCAGCCATAGCTAATAAATTATCCCCATAAATAAGTTTATTACCCCAATGGTTATTTGATATTTTGATTTTATCCTTAAAATAACCACTTTTATCTTTTGATGGAATAACAAATTCATTTGTTTGTAAAATTAAATTAGTTTCCTGACTTAAAATTCTTTCAGCTTCTTTTTTCCCTCTTTTAATAAGTTTAGGTAATTCATCAATCAACGATAGACTCATTAAAACCCTCCATTTACAAATAATTAAAAATAATTCATCAATTATTTTTTAATTAAAAATAACCGCAATGAATTTTTTTATTAAATAATATCTGAGATTTTAAAAAAAATCATGAAATAATATTTATTTTTTAATTATATATAAATGATATGAAAATGATATGAGAAAATTTAGTAAATAAAATTTTAATGATATGAAAAAAATAAATAAATGATATTAAAAAGATAAATAAATGATATGAAAGATTATAATAATTGAAAATACTTATAATTACATGGAAAAAGAATTAATTGAAGCAATTTCAATGGTTCAATCATCAGAAAATATGGAAAAACTTCTAAAATACTTAAATGATAGAATAAAAACACCAACAAAAATTGCTAAAGCTTTAAAATTAAGTCAAGGTAATGTAAGTAGAACTTTACAAAAGTTAATGAAAAATGGACTTGTAAAATGCATTAATCCTGAGAAAAAAGTGGGAAAATTATATAAAGTAACTATCTTAGGTAAAAAAGCATTGAAATATGCTGAAGAATAAATGGCAAGAAAAATATAAATAATAAAAAATTTATTAATTTTATTTATTAAATAAATGAATTTGGAAAATCTAATAATGAAAAAATAATAATGATATCCAATTAAAATTCAAATATCATTTAATATTTAAACTACTCTTAATCTCTTTAATACTATTTAAAAAATCAATCAAATGAGTTTGTTTGATATGGCCCATTAGAACAATCCTAATAGCTTTTGGATAAGTTGATACAGAAACCATCCAACCTTTTTCTTCTAAGATTTTAGCTAAATCCTCAGTTGGGATTTTTGGATGATTAAATCCAACTATATTCAGTTCTGGTTTTACTACCAACTCAAATCCTTCTTTTTTAAGTTCGTCAGCTAAAAACTCAGTAGTTTCCATACAGTCCTTTGCACTTTTCTGGTAACCTTCTCTTCCCATATACTGCATAACTGCCCAAGTAGCTGCAGCTGGAGCACCAAGACGAGTTCCAACAATTGTTGATTGTTTTTTTGTTGTAAGATATGGGGCTTCAACAGCACAAACGTCTAAAAACTTTTTTTCTCTAAACAATATGCAACCAGAAGGTATTGGAGCAAGACCCATCTTATGAGGGTCGATTGTAATAGAAGAAACACCTTTAATCGAAAAATCAAAAGATGGTAAATCATAACCAATGTCTTTTAAAAAAGGAATGATAAAACCACCAAATGCTGCATCTACATGTAAGTAAAGATTATTTTCTGTAGCTATCTTAGAAAGTTTTTCAATAGGATCTATTACTCCAAGCTCTGTAGTTCCAGCTATTCCTAAAATAGCTATTGTATTATCATTAATATTTTCTCTAACAGATTCAGTATCAACACGATAATTTTCATCTAAATCAGCTACAACAAGCTTTAAATTAAGCATATCTGCAGCTTTTTCAAATGAAAAATGAGCAGATCTCGGAACAATAACTTCCGGAATAATAAATTCGCTAGAATTATCAATAACACCTATATTTTTTTCATTCCTAGCTAAATTACGAATAGCTCTCATAGCCATTAAGTTAGCTTCTGTTCCTCCAGTTACAATATTTCCAAAGGGTTTATCAAGAGAAAGAAGAGAAGCAATATCTTTTATAACTTTTTCTTCAAGAGCTTGTGTTCCTTTAAAAAGACCAGGATCTCCTAAATTCGCATCTAAAAAATTGCAAAAAGCTTCTTTAGCTAATGGATTAGCGTCAGTACACATAGATGCTAGAATATTACCATTAGAATATTTTAAATCTTCATCCTTGAATTTAGCTAGCGTTGCTAATATTTTTTCCTTTTCTAATGGTTTTTGGTTCATTGAACACCCTTAAAGATTAGTATAAATAAAATAAGTAAATATAGTTTTATTAATATTATAGTTTTATAAATTAAATAATATTTTATTATATATAAATTTTATTTTTAATTTTATACAAAAAGTTACAGATATAACTGTCATTTTTAAAAAAATATCAAAAGTTACAGATATAACTGTCATTTTTAAAAAAATATCAAAAGTTACAGATATAACTGTCATTTTTAAAAAAATATCAAAAATTGCACATATAACTATATTTTGAATTTTAATAATATTTGTTTATATAATATATTGAATGATAAAATAAATGTATAACTTATAAAAATTAATTAAAGAAAATTAAAAGAAAAATAAAATAAAAATAAATTAAGAAAATTAAATAAAAATAAAATAAAAATAAAAAGAAAATAAGAAGAAAATAAAAATAAAAGAAAATTAAGAAAAAATAAAAGAAATTAAAGATTAATCTATATTATAAAAAAAATAACTCATAATATTCTTAATCTTTCATTTTTCTTGCTACATTTAAAAGTAATTTTTGCTCAGATCTAGCTACAGCATGCCTTACATCAGCTACTGCATCAGTATTTGCTGAAACACTAGTAATTCCAAGTTCAACAAGCTTTTCAACAATATGAGGTTTACTGCCAGCTTGACCACAAATACTTGAAGTAACACCTGCTTCTCTACATTTCTTAATTGTTCTTTCAATTAACTTTAAAACAGCTGGATGTTCTTCACTGTAGTTTTTAGCTACTAATTCATTATTTCTATCAACAGCAAGAGTGTATTGAGTAAGATCATTTGTTCCTAAACTTGCAAAATCAATTCCAACTTCAATAAAATCTTCTATCATTAAAGCAGCTGCTGGAGTTTCTACCATTATACCAAAATCAATGTCTTTATGTGGCCTAATTCCAACCTCTTCAGCAAGAGCTTTTGCACGTTTTAATTCATCAGGACTTTGTGATAAAGGAATCATGATTCCAATATTAGTATAACCTTGTTCATGAAGCTTTTTAATAGCTTTAAATTCAGCTTTAAGAATTTGAGGTTGATCAAGCTCTCTTCTGATACCTCTCCAACCAAGCATTGGGTTATGTTCATGAGGTTCCTCTTCTCCACCATCAAGAGTTTGGAACTCATCAGTTGGAGCATCTAATGTTCTATACCAAACAGGTTTTGGATAGAAAACATCTACAACTTTTAGAATATTTTCCATCAATAATTTTATAAGTTCATCTTCCCTGCCATCTTCAATGAATTTATTTGGATGAACACCAGAAGTTAACATCATATGTTCTGTTCGAAGTAGACCCACACCATCAGCACCAGTATCAAATGCTTTTTTAGCTGCTTCTGGCATACTTACATTAGCTTTAACTTCAGTAACAGTGATAATTGGAGCTGCAACTTGAGTGACATTTCCCACATCTTCTTTTTCTTCTGGAGTTTTAATTTCTCCTTCAAAAACAAGCCCTTTTTTACCATCGAGAGTTACTTTAGAATTTTCTTTAAGAGTTTCAGTAGCATTTCCAGATCCAACAACACAAGGAATTCCAAGTTCACGAGAAATAATTGCTGCATGACATGTTATTCCACCTTCATCAGTAATAATTCCATTAGATCTTTTCATAGCTGGAACCATATCAGGAGTAGTCATAGTTGTAACCATAACATCCCCATCTTGAATTTTATCTAGCTCATCAATTTTGCGAATAATTTTAACCTTACCTGAAGCCATACCTGGACTTGCACCAAGACCTTTTAGGATAATTTCTCTTTCTTCTAAATCATTCCCCTTAGATTCTGAACCTTCTTCATTTGCATCTTCATCTAATGTGGTAATAGGTCTAGATTGTAACATATAAAGAGTATTGTCATGGAAAGCCCATTCTGTATCTTGAGGAGCATTATAATGTTTTTGAATTCTTGTACCCATTTCAGTTAACTCGAGTAGTTCATCTTCAGATAAAACTCTTTTATTTCTTAACTCTTCTGGAACATTTACTTGTTCAGTTTCACCACTAGCTTGTTTTTCAAACATTACTTTTTTATCAGCTATACTAAAATTTAATACTTCATTGGTTTTTTTATCAACATAATAAGTATCTGGAGTTACAGAACCTGAGACAACAGCTTCTCCTAATCCCCAAGATCCTTCAATAAGAGCTACATCTTCACCAGTAGAAGGATTAACTGTAAACATTACACCTGCTTTTTCAGCTTCTACCATTTCTTGAACAACTACTGCAATATAAACTTTTGAATGTTCAAAGTTATTTTCTTCACGATAAAATATTGCCCTAGCTTCAAAAAGAGAAGCCCAACATTTCCTAACATATTCTATTACAGACTCAGGACCATGAATATTTAAAAATGTGTCTTGTTGACCTGCAAATGATGCTTCAGGTAAATCTTCAGCTGTTGCAGAAGATCTAATAGCTACAAGAACATCTTCTTCACCAACTCTTTGACAAAGAGCATTATACCCTTCAACAATAAGTGTTGAGATATCTTCCGGAATATCAGTACTAGTAATAATTCCTTTAATTTGTTCAGCTGACTTTTGAAGTTCTTTAGTATTATTAATATCAATTCCACTTAATATATCCATGATATTATTAAAGATTCCAGTATCATTCATGAATTTATCATATGTTTCTGCAGTAACTACAAATCCTGGAGGAACAGGTATTCCTGCTTGGGTTAATTCACCTAAATTAGCTCCTTTTCCCCCAGCAATTCCAACATCTTCCTTACTTATATTTTCAAACATTTCAACATACATAGTTTTCATCCTTGTTGATTAAACGCATACTAATGATTTTAAAAATTTTAAAAATTTATTATATGATATATTAAAAATTTTATTATAACAATTCATTAAGATAATTATTATAAAAATATATTAAAAATTTTATTATAACAATTTATTAATATAATTATTATAAAAATATATTAAAAATTTTATTATAACAATTTATTATATGATATTTTATTAAATATATTACATTATAATATTAAAATTATAATTATTTAAAATTATTTAAAA
>Ga0082212_10006254_pt1 | contig 16059 bp, 15 predicted proteins | sample TergutNt197P3_FD_71548 | JGI IMG/M metagenome (GOLD analysis project Ga0082212, IMG submission 71548) | Neocapritermes taracua P3 segment gut microbial communities from Petit-Saut dam, French Guiana - Nt197 P3 | ecosystem: Host-associated > Arthropoda: Insects > Digestive system > Gut ... | reverse complement strand
AAAGAGCCTTATATTTTTACGCGGAATACGCTTACTGCCACCTCGCGCGGGAATTATTGCAATGCAGCTCATTATGTGTTACCTTTGCTATATTTTTCCGACTTTATCTTTATTAAGGGTAATCCATTCTCTTAAGTCATCAACTTCCATCCATTTATCGTTGTCATCAGATGAATATGAGAAACCTTCTCTAACGGGATGGCCCTCCTTTATTCTTAACTCATCTCTGTACCAACTATATATCTGTGGCAATATTTTATAGTAACCTTCATACTCGAAAGTGTACGGAGCGTCCTCAACGCCAATCATCTGCTCATGCAGTTTTTCACCCGGACGTATTCCAATGTTTTTTTGTTCCGCAGTATCGGATACCGCAGTCGCAATATCTGTCAGCTTCATTGACGGTATCTTTTTTACGTAGATCTCTCCGCCTTCCATATCGCTGAAAGCATGCCAAACTAAATCTACGGCTTGCTCTAAGGAAATCATGAAACGGGTCATACGCGCATCGGTTATCGTTAACACTCCAGTATCTTTCTGTTCAATAAAGAATGGAATCACCGATCCCCGAGAGCCCATTACGTTACCATAACGGACAACCGCAAACTTCGTTTCTTTGAGTCCTGCGTACGAGTTACCAGCAATGAACAGTTTATCGCTGCATAGTTTCGTCGCGCCGTATAGATTGATAGGAGAACTGGCTTTGTCCGTGCTCAATGCGACACAGCGCTTAACGCCCTGATCAATGCAAGCGTCAATTAGGTTCATCGCGCCAATAACATTAGTTTTGATACATTCAAAAGGGTTGTATTCCGCCGTAGGCACAATCTTTGTCGCAGCGGCGTGAACAACATAATCAACGCCGTCAAGCGCGCGGTGTAATCTGTCCTTGTCCCGAACGTCGCCGATAAAGAAACGTATACGACTTTCATTTGGAAATTTCTTCGCCATTTCCCACTGCTTCATCTCATCACGTGAAAATACTATTATTTTTTTTGGATTGAACTTTGCCAGCGTCAATGGAACAAACTCATTACCAAATGAACCTGTTCCGCCGGTCACTAATATTGTTGAATTGTCTAGCATAGAATTACCTCGTTTGCACTAATCAGTGGTTACTTCTTAATGTAGTATCATGAGCACAATATGATTCAAATAAACTTAGACGCCAATATAGCTGACGTCTCAACCAAGCACGGAATGCTCCTTACAATAGGATACAATAAATAGGCATCTTCTGAAAAGAAAACATCACCATAATTTTCTAATCGGGATTTTGTTATCGGACATTGGTAGTATAACTCATTTGTCTTATCTACTTCACTAGTGCTCTTTTCAATAATAATTACGCTTGTAGGATTAAGAGGATTTTTTGAAAAATCAAGCATTCTTCTCTTGATAATACTATAACCTAGATTTTTCGCCTCACCGTACAGATTCGTTATATATCCATGTTTAACCATGCGCCTTTTTGCTTCTTCATTTGATAATTCGTAATCCGGCTCAAATAGGAGTAAATACCTCCTTGCGACTCTATAGAGCTCTTGCAGTATTGGGCGTTCGAATCCGCCATTGGGCTCTATTGAATGGGAAGTATAGACAATATCAATAGAATTATCCGATAGAGGTATAGAGAATAGGTCAGCAACAAACAAATTATAGTCATCTGTACCAAGAAACTCTCTTGCCATTTTTATCCTAGACCATGAAATGTCGAATCCATAGCAGTTAGTTTCTGCAATACTCAGTGATTCAGTTACATCTTTAAATGTTGTGGCTTCACCGACTCCAACCTCAAGAATTGTATCATAAGTACCTAGTGTTTTTATCTCTTCGACTATCTGACTAGAATACTTTAGCTGATATTCAGGGTTTGAATAATAACCCTGAGTATATGACCCGGCTTGAAAATCATAACTAATCATGATTGCTTCTGTTGTATTATTTAACTTATCTATGTTCCGAAAATACTGCATGATATTTTCACCATTGGAGTATAATCTGGCTATCTCCCGGAGTAGACTTAGTTTGCTCATGTTGCTATAAATCTCCCTATGTATAAGCGCATTATGGATTATCTGATAACAAAAAACTGTTATGCATTTAGCCTTCATTATTGACATTAATCTGATTCTACTTTGCTACTCGGACTAAGTAAAAGCATGCCTTTTGAGCATTCTTATTGCCAGCGCTAAGAGTTGATTATATCATCAAAATCCACTCTTTCAAATACTTCCAGCATACCTCCTCGAGTTGCGTTATAGATTCTTATGCCATTCTCTTCTGCGTACTCCTTTGCTTTTTCAAACGCCGTCAGTAACGCCGCTAACACAGGCTCGAAATTGGTAATGGATGTTTTACTCGCAGTTTTAACGGAATCAATGTAGCCATCTGTAAAATGCTCCAGTGAGCCGGAAAAATAGTTAAAATCCAAGCCGAGCAAATATATCTCACTGAATCCCATGTGTACAGCCAATTGAAGGCAAAGATAGGTCACTGATGTACTGCCGAATACAGTTTTTGAAAAATCATTTGAGAATTTCGGGCTGTCATCACTTTCGTACTCAAAGCTTATATGGTATTCGTATACACTGCTGTCATGCGCTTTCTCCCAAAAAGGGTAATATGCATCGGCGATAAACTTATGCTTTATGTCCAGTCCATCGAAAACATCTGTATCAATCCTGATATCGTAACTAACAAAGTAATCTGGCCGCCATTTTGTATTAGGAAACCCCGTATATACCATGTTCATGCTGATGCATATCTCGCCGCTCTCGTGCAGCTTGTCGAGGTCCTCAAACCTCAGGCTTGGGCCTGTACATACAATGAAGCATCTTTTTCCTTTGTGGACGTCCTTGAACTTTTTAAGATCCGGGTTGTGGTTCAGTTCGATTCGGTCTGAAAAATCATAAGCGTTTTCGACTTCGCAGCCGGTTTTCATGCATGCTTCACGGTCATCGACGCCAATGACAGTCAAAAATACCCGATCGGTATCGCTGATTTCGCCAATACCTGCAATCTTTATTTCAGGAAAATGCTCTTTTACCTGCTCAAGAACCAGAGGATTCATGCTCTTTTGCGAGATTAAGCAGAGCTTTTCGCACCCGATTTGCATCAAATGGTAATACAGCAATACGCTAAACAGATTCACCCCATAGATAGCATTTGACTGGCGCGCATCCATCTCAAGCGGGATTTCTCCGATACGAACCGCCTCGCTTCGGCACGGGCAGTCGTTGAGAATGAAATAACTGTATACTGATTTTTCCGCAAGTTGCATTTCGACTGATTGCGTCTGATGCGCGAACGCCATAGAAATCACGATAAAACAATGACGATAACTCTCAAGGTATTCATCTAATGAAATTATTGGTTTCCCGAAGTAGTCATCGCCGACGACGTTTGTGTTATTGTCAATAAACGCGGCAGTCCTCTCAGCACCGATAAAATCCAGCGCCGATTTTCCACGGGTCCCTATTCCCCATATGACAAACTTCCTGTCCATCTGCGACTGCGCCTTCCTTGCGTTTTGGCTAATCCAAGTCTAACTCATTTTTCAGGTCTTCTTTTATTTGCGTCGTAGACACCATAGATGTCCTCGGGAAATACATGACTTCACAATAGTCTTTCATGAAGTCGAACCGCCCCTCCCAGTCGTCGCCCATACAAAAAACATCGACCTGATATAGCTGGATATCATGAACCTTCTGGTTCCACGATTTTTCAGGCACTACCAAATCGACGTACCTGATAGCCTCCAGCAGATGCTTGCGCTTTTCATAGTTGAAATAGCACTTTTTATTTTTTTGCTTCTCGTTGAACTCATCCTCCGAAAGCGCCACTATCAAATAGTCGCCCTGCTCCTTTGCCCGCCTGAGCAGGTTTATATGCCCGTAATGCAGCAGGTCAAATGTACCGTATGTAATAACTCTTCTCATAGAATCCTTCCTCGATCAATCTTTTTGAATCAGGCTTACGACGTAATCATGGACGCTCCTGCCGCAAGTCCCGTCCGGGTTTGCGAAGCTTTGCTCCCGGAACAAACCGCGAAGCTGTTTTTTGCTGTCTGCGCCGTTTCGAATATCGTCTATGAAGCGAATCAGCGGCAACTGGCCGAAGCAAGCGTCGGTCAGCGCCTCTTCAGGCATTGTCTCATCAAAACCGTAGTAATCAACCGCTGAGTAGAGGTCCAGGTCATTTTCATCATACTCACGCGCCTTCGCAAGGTGTTTCAGGCATTCCTCAAGTGCTATGCCTTCAGGCAGCGCTTCTTCCGGATTGCGAAACAGGAGGAAAACCGGTTTGTCCGCGTATATCGACTCCGCAATAATCGAACTCTCCTGAGTAAGTACCGCGTTGCAATACATTAGCGCCGACACATTACTGGAAGTCCTGTCTAAAATCATACGAGGGTGGTTAAGCACATGGTTGATATGATCTTGAAACTCTTTGGATATTCCTTTCTGATCGCTTTCGCTTTGCATCATGAAGCTTTGAGGATGCGGCCGCCAAATCAGTGCCAGATCCTCGTTGTTCTCAAAGATTTCCAGCACATCGCGCATGAATGTCTGGAAAGACCCGTTCAGCACTGCCGAGTAATGCGTGTTGAGCAGAAAAACAGTTCTTTCCGCTGTCGCCTCATCCCATTCAGGATAACGTGGAAAAACACCCATCTGCCAGTAAAAATTATCGCACTTTGGGCTGCCGAGCGTGACGAACTTGTTTCTGTTTTTTGATCGGTTATATATCTTGCAGTACGAATCGCCCTGCGCCACAATAATATCGGCGTTATTATGTCCGGGTAGGTTTAGCAGCATGGTCTTTTGCGCTTCGGCTTCCAACCGCCTGTGGCGATAGAGAAAGTACGGTATATATACCATAAGCCCCGCGTGAGGCTTGATGTTATGCGATTGGAATTTCGGATAGTTTACCCCGTCATACGGCTGGTTGTAGAAAACGACGTCAGGCTGATCGGTTTCAAAATCATACTCATCGTAGAATGTGTTCGGTATGCCCTGCAGAGTCAGGTAGTCTTCATAGACTCGCTTATCTCCGGTCGGTGTATTGCGCTTAATGGGAATTATAACGATCTCCGTCACAAACATCGGGTCGGCGGCAAACGCCTCGTAAACGCTCTTCAGGCTGTCCCATGTGTTGTCGTAATATGGCAGAAAAACTGCCTTATACTGAACGGGGAGCGCGGCGACCGTTTCGCAAAACTCGATATACGCGCCCTCCACCGTATCATGGATAGGGCTAAGCAGCACTACTTTTATCTTTTCCGACAACGAGACCGCTTCTTCGCTCTCACCGGCAAGCGGTTCGGCAATTGCGTCGATAAACTCATTGATAACGACGAGCAAATCTTCGGAGGGCATATTGAGATACTGTCCCAGCGCATCGCCAAGCGTATCGAGCATTGGCAGTATTTGTTTTTTTATCTTGTTAAGCATAAATTAACACCTCACTCCGGCGTCTCCGTGAGCCATTTGAGTTCTTCTTTTGTCAGCAGCGACATGACTTTTGCGACGAGTTCCATGTTACCCGCAGTCTTTGCGGCGCGCATTACCGTGACTTTGTCCTTGACATTGCTGAAGTCGTACAGTTTTCCTAAAATCAAGAGAATTTCTTCTGTTGAAGCCTTGCTCCCGTGACGGCTGAAAGCGTTTATATATGGGGCAAGTATTCCCTGTTCGTACTTATCCTCTTTAAGCGCGAGCGTAGCGCAGCGAATGACTTCCGCCATATCGCCGAGTTCTTCGGCAGTTACCGTCATCTGGTAGAATACCATCATTGGGTTCCTGAGCGCATAGCTGCCCATATCGACAGTGTCCTTCTTTAGAAGGTTCTCGCATTCGATCAGTTTCTCCCACGCTTGTTTGAAGTCGCCTACAACATAGAGGTATCTCCCATAAAAGAAGCAAAAATCAGGATTCTCCGGGAACTCTGCGTAGGCCTTCAGGCACAGGCTAAGATCCGCTTCATTTTCTTCTTCGTTATCCAGGTAATTAGCAATTAGATATGCATACGCGCCCTGCTTCAGCTCGCTCAGAATAGTTTGATCGCTTTCCAGCGCTTCCCTGTACAGTTTTTCCGCGTACGCAACATCGTTCTTATCACCGGTAGCGCGAAGAGAATCGGCGAAATAGCATTTCAGTGTCGCGTTATCGGGGTCGCGATTTAGCTCCTCTCTGATTAAATCCACATTTCTGAACGCTTTACCTGTCTCGGCATAGGCGCTCTGAGAATAGCCTGTGTGAATGATCGTCAGTTCCGGCGCCTCCATGATCGGATCCCGTGTGATAAGCATCTCATGGATTTTTCCGGAGTAACGTATTTCAGATACGTTTCTGAAAACCCTATCCTGCCTGACTACCAGAAATGGCTTGCCTTTATCGTCTACATTGGCGATAGGGCATCTTAACGCTGAGTTCAGTTTTCTGAGATTTTGATCACTTTCGATTTGTCTCAGTAGTGTCATGAGCGTTTTTACATCCTCGTCCGGGAAATATTCATCCGCGTCGAGGAATGCAATCCAGTTGCCGGTCGCCTGCTCGATAGCATAGTTTTTCGCTGCGGAGAAGTCGTTTATCCACTCGAAGTGATATACTTTCGCCCCCATGCTTTCGGCGATCTCAACAGTCCTGTCGGTGGAGCCTGTGTCTACTACGATTTGTTCAAAGGCGACGCCCTTTGCCCAGGAGAGCGCTCTCTCGATGTTTTTTTCCTCGTTCTTGACGATCATGCACTGAGAGAGGCGAACGGGCCTTGGTATGAAGTTTTTTTGCGCGGGGGCCCTGTGGTATGCGCTTTGTCCTTTGCTTTTTGCCATACAGCGCTCTCTCCTTCGCTTTACCTATGCGATAATACTATTCGTCCGGTCATCACCGTCACTCCGGTGTTTCCGTGAGCCACTTAAATTCTTCTTTCGTCAGCATTGATAAAACTTTCTTGACAAGTTCCATATTGCCTGCAGTCTTGGCGGCGCGCATTACCGTTACCTTATCCTTGATGTTGCTGAAATCGTACAGCTTTTCCAGAACCGCGAATATTTCATCGGCAGGCGTCTTATTGCCTCCACGGCTGAACGCGTTAATATATGGTCCCAGCATCCCCATCTGATACTTGTCCTCTTTAAGTGCCAGTGTGGCACACCGGATGACCTCGGTCGTGTTCCCCAACTCTTCAGCAGTTACTACCATCTGGAAGAACACCATCAACGGGTTTCTGAGCGCGTAACTGCCCATGTCAACTGAATCTTTTTTCAGCAGGTTTTCGCATTCGATCAATTTGTCCCACGCTGCGTTATAGTCGCCGTTTATGTGTAGTTTTCTCCCGTAATAGAAGCAAAAATCAGGATTATCAGGGAACTCCTTGTATGCCGCGATGCAAAGCTCTAAATTCTCAGCCTCTTTCTCATCATTATCATAGTAGTTCGCGATAAGGTAATTATACGCGCCTTGTTTCAGTTCTTTTAAAATCGGCTGGTCGGTCTTTATCGCCTCCCGGTACAGCGCTTCCGCCTCTAAAGTCTCTTCCTCATTACCGGTAGCCCGCAGGGAGTCCGCGAGATAGCATTTTAAGGTCGCGTTTTCAGGGTCGCGACTGAGTTCTTCCTTTATCAAATCCACATTCCTGACTGCTTTTCCGGTTTCGGCGTACGCGCTCTGAGAGTAGCCTGTGTGAATGATCGTCAACTCCGGCGCCTGCATGATCGGGTCTAATGTGACAAGCATCTCATGTATTTTTCCGGAATAACGCGTTTCCGGTACATTCTTGAATACACGATCCTGCTTGACGACCAAAAACGGTTTCCCCTGATCGTCAACGTTGACGATAGCGCATCTGATAGCCGATCGCATTTTTCGGAGCGTAGGCTCGTTTTCGATATTCCTTAATATCAGCATGAGTTCCTTAACGTCCTCGTCCGGGAAGTACTCGTCCGCGTCCAGAAACGCGATCCAGTTGCCGGTCGCCTGCTCGATTGCATAGTTTTTTGCTGCGGAGAAATCATTTATCCACTCGAAGTGAAAAACTTTCGCCCCCATGCTCTCGGCTATCTCGACAGTCCTGTCAGTGGAACCTGTGTCCACGACTATTTGCTCAAAGGCGGCGCCCTTTGCCCAGGAGAGCGCTTTTTCGATGTTTTTCTCCTCGTTCTTAACTATCATGCACTGTGAGAGGCGGATAGGCCTCTGTAGAGTATTTTTTTGTGCCGGGGCTCTGTGATAGGTGCGCTTCCCTTTGCTCTTACCCATGGGCGTACACTCCGTTCACTTATGGTTTTAATGGAAGGGTTTTAGCGGCGCAAGCACCACTGTTTTCGATAGTAAACTTTCTTCTCAGGTTATCAATAACTTCTTCATGTGAATGAGTTCGTCCTGCAGCAATGTCTGCTCTGCTTTCTGCCAGGAGTCGACGCAACTCATCGATGTCACTCCTATTACCGGAAGCCTCGTTGCTCTTTTCTGCAAAATTTAATATCATCTTAAGTCCAACTCCTTACAGTATATAATACTACTTCTCGCTTAAAAAAACAATCCGTTCGTTAGTATTAGTCAACTTCTTTTATCATAATTTTCGCGAGAACGCCTGAGCTGTGAAACTCAGGCGTAAACGCGCGCGCTTTTTACCTTACCACGCCGCTCTGCGGCGTTCCCCACCACTTGTGTGGTGTTCGCCGCTATGACGCGGCGTTGCTGCCATCCGCGGCTATGCTCCGCTGGAATGGCGTCACTACTTTAGTAGTGTTACTACGGTTGTAGTGTTTTTACCGCAAGTGCGGCGTGAATAATGTCATGCTACGCTGAGTTCAGCCTTAGCCGAGCAGTTGGAGTACGCCCTGCGGGAGCGCGTTTGCCTGAGCAAGCATCGCGGTGGAGGCCTGGAAGAGGATGTTGTTCTTCGTGAAGAACGTCATTTCCTTCGCCATGTCTACGTCGCGGATGCGGCTCTCGGCGGCCTGCAGGTTCTCGGCGCCGATGTCGAGGTTCGCGATCTTGAACTCCAGGCGGTTCTGCAGCGCTCCGAGTGTGGCGCGCTGTGTCGACACGATGTTCAAGGCCGTGTTCACCTGTGTGATAGCTACGCTCGCGTCGAAACGGTTGGCTATGTTCGCGCTGGCGATGCCGAGTGTGTAGGCGTCCATCTTCGCCATGTTGATCCTGATGTTGTCGCCTTCGTTCGCGCCGGTTTGGATGACAAGGTTCTTGCCCTCGTTCTTGGTAACCGCAACGGTAATCGTCGACATAATGACTCCCGTCTGGCCTGCCTTAAGCGTCTTGGAGTCGGCGACTATGGAATCCTTGAGCTTGACGCTGATACCTCCGCTCTTGAAGTTCAGAACGGTCTGCCCCGTCTCTACGACGACCTGTTCGCCGTTTAGTTCGGCCACCTGCTTCCACACGTCCGGGCGCTCGTCAACTGCACCCGTTACGACGATTTGACCTGAAATGTTCAGGTAGTCTGTGTCGTCGATCGGGGCGCTGCTGAAGCTCTGGAATACAATTTTGCCGAGCGGGCCAAGTGTGACCGTTGCCATTGCGCCTTTAACGGACAACGCCGCGAGTTCCGCAGTAATGATCTGGCCGGTCCTGAGGTTCTCAGCGCTGATTTTACCGCCGCTGATGATAACGTTCCAAACGCCGTTGTACTTTTCGCCCTCGACCGATTTGTTGTCTATAAACTTCGCCGTGACGCTGCCGCCCTTTGTCGTAACCACGAAGCTCTGGGTTTCGGTAGCTGCACCGCACGCCATCGCGATTCCGGCTTTTGAAAGGATACTGGTGAACGTGATCTCATAGACGCCCGTCTGTACCCTGTCATCTGCCCAAGCGAAAGCGACAAATTTTTCGCTATTTGTTCCACTAAGTGTGGTGCCGGTGATTTGCTTGGAGAACGTTCCGTCGATGAGAGCCTGGTCGTTGAACTTCGTCTTCGCGGCTGTGTCGTCGATCTCGGCGATGAGCTGCGCGAACTCCAACTGGAGGGCGTTACGGTCGATGGTGGTCTCGTTCGTGTCGGAGGCCGACTGTACCGCCAGTTCGCGCATCCTCTGGAGGATGTTGTGCGCTGACTGGAGGGCGCCTTCCGCCGTCTGCACGAGGGAGATGGCGTCCTGGCTGTTCTTCGAAGCCATGGTCAGGCCGCGGATCTGGGCGCGCATTTTCTCAGAAATTGCGAGACCCGCCGCGTCGTCGCCGGCGCGGTTGATGCGGTAGCCGGAGCTCAGCTTCTCGATGTTCTTCGCGATGCCCGCGCCGTTTACGCCGTAGTTACGGTGCGCGTTGATTGCTGGGATGTTGTTTTGAATACGCATTTTTTCGCTTCCTTTCATTTTTCCCGGGAGTATCCATACTCCTCGGTTTTGCCGGGTTATTCATAAACCTTGTCCGGGGCGCGCATCCCGGAGTAGTTATATGACGGATTAGGAATCAGGAGCCGGCCGTTGGATTCCGCTCCTTATGATGGTATTATCGGAATATTCGTGGGAAACTTTACAGTCAAGGGCAATATTTTACTGAAAAGCGCTAATGCCCTCAAGTCCCCCTATGTAACCACAGTCCGGCGTTTTTGTCAAATGGTTTTTCGACGTTTTTTTTGTGAAAATCCGACTGATTGCGCGAATCGCCGCAGTGCTCGTTCGAAATCATACTCGAACCTATTCAGTCTTGTGCAGGCTTTTCCATTGTGGTATCATTGTCCCATGAGATAACAGTAAATCAAGGAGGCAACAACCATGCAGAACAAACGCATCCACATCAAGCCGGACGACGTGCTGGCGGACATCGACGAGATCGCCGACGGCTCCGAGCCGCGCTCGCGCTGCAAGCTGTACATCACGCCTTACGACAACGAGGGCATCAACGAAGCGTGCGAAGCCAACTACTATGTCGGCAACCGCGTTCCGTACCACGAGCATACCACGGGTTTTGAGACTTTCCTGATCGACGGGGGAGTGATAGAGGTCCATTCGCTGGGTATGAAGGCTCCCGCGAAGAAGGGCGACCTCGTGCATATCATCCCATATACTCCGCATTCGATCCACGCGCTTGCTGATAACAGCATCTGGCGCGCGTTCCATCAGGGCTTGTGGCTGACGCCGCACATGGTCGAGGAGCGCGAGCTGCGCGACAGGCACTGGGATCTGGCGTTCGACCCGGAGTTCCGCATTGCGGGGAATAAGCGTAAGCGCGATAACTGGGTGGATTACCAGTTCCCCGAGTTCAAGGACGCCCCGCCTGAGAAGATTCCGGCGATCCGCCTCTTCGACGCGGCGATTGCGCAGTACGACTTCGAGGGCATTTCGCTCAGGCTGAAGGTAGGGCGCTGGGAGACGCGCGGGGTCAAGGAGGTTTGGCAGATTCATCTGTCGACGGGTTACAAGATTTCATGGGGGGAGCTCCATCCGTTCACGCATTTGTACGATGTTTTCAGCGGCAGCGTCAAGGTTTCGCTGGAGGGCATGGAGCCTTTCACGGCGAACGCTCGCGACCTGCTGCATATCCCCAAGTGTTTCGCCGGCAGCATCGAGGCTCTGGAGGAGACTGTGCTGCTCGACGTGGGTTGCCAGGGTTTCCTGACGCGCTTCATGGATGAGGTCATCACGTACAGGGAGAGGGAGCCTGCCAAGCTGAAGGATAAGGCGTTTATCAAGGAGACCATGGTGAAGAACGACTATCACGTGACGCTGATATAGTACGTGAAATGCGAAAATTCTAGTTGTATATCATTTTGATATACAACTAGAATTTTTAGCGGGCAGAAAGCTCTCATTGTGGGTGGGCTGCTCAACCAGACCGCCTCGGTTGCAATTCAAGGGGGCGCGGTGCAGCGGGTGTTCTGGCAGTATCATGTAGCTGAATGCGATTCCTGCCAATGACAATATCTTCACCAGTGTGAGTCCTTTGTTACGAGAGAGCTGGGCAATGATAGATAAACACAGGCGCAGCTTTCACCGCGCCTTGGCAGTCAGTTTGCTGTTTTCAGGCTTTCGATTTCTTCGCGGGTAAGACCTGGATCCTCCTGTCATAAAGGTGCTTCGTAACTTTTTCTATCTCGTCCACCGGTACGTCAATCCGCGTTAAAAACACAGTTATCACGTCTGCCGGCAGTCACTAAGAATTAGCCGTGTTGAGCCGAGCTGTTTTCAGCTGTTTTTCAACCCTGACAGATATGCCATCACCAGTTTACTCATCTCCATGTTATCTTTTGTGTGCTCAACTAAATCCAGTCTTTCATATAGCATGGGCAAGGAGATAAGGTTTGAATTGATAAGGGAAGCTACATAGCATAAGTCTTTTTCACGATGGGCATACAGCTTTGAAACGCAAAGGTCATATGGGTCTAAGCATAATCCGCAACTACTGTCGATATCGTTACCTAACACAACAAGCCGTTCTTTCCATCCGCTTGGCAAAACAGCAGTGCTTTCCCCAACGCCATGTGCATAGATTCCGAAGGAATCTTGAAAAAACGATAGCTCACCGATAGCGCCGTCAACCAGGTCCGAGAGTCTGCCACTACTGTCATCAAGAAAAAAGACATCAGCTTCAATTGATATGGTTGTATCTTCCGGGAGCTCGCTGTGCTCGAAACTGGCCAATATTGCCTGCGACCCGATTATAACAATATTCTCCTGCTTGGTTATTGCACACGCCGCCCGTATAATATGTTCAAGCTCGAACCTTGTCATTGCAAGCTTTCTCCTCTTAATATAGCCCAGCGTTCTCGTGGCGAGAAAACCCCTGTAAACGGCGCGACATGCCAAAGCGCCAATCCATAGTCTGACTCGTCAGCAATCAACAGCTTAAGAGTGCCCTGATCACTCAAGGCATCTCCCCACTGATCAAGATACCTATGCATTACTTCTCCGGAAACCTTCTCCCGGATTCCCGGCAAATTGCGCCCGGCAACTTCGGCAACGAAATGGTAGTCATCATCAATCTTAGCCAGTAATGCCATTTTTAGTTTGTGGGTAGTTATTGAGCATCTTTCATTCATGGCTTTATCTGGCACCCTCCTCCCGGGCTCATCACGCAGTTAACAATACGCGATTCATTCGTTCAGGTCGTTTCTATCAGACCGTAGTCGCCCTGCTTCCTTTTATATACAATGGAAAATGCGTCGTCGTGATCCTGGTTCTTGAAGACGAAGAACTCATGCTCCAGCAGGTTCATCTGCAGCACCGCCTCTTCCGGCGTCATTGGCTTCACGGGGAACATCTTCGAGCGAACGATCTTGAAGTCCGGCTCGATCTCATCCTCGCTGGGCAGTACCTCCGTGACGTCGGGCTCGGCATCGGCGTCGACGGCGGCGTCGCGATCGAAAGCTCCGTCGCGCAGGCGCTTTTCCAGCCTGGTCTTATGTTTGCGGATCTGGCGCTCTATTGCCGCGACTGCCGAGTCTACGCAGGCTTGCATGTCGCTGGTAATTTCTGTAACCCGGTAGAAGATGCCGTTGTTCTTGAGCGTCACTTCCGCTTTGTAGCGGCCTCGTTCGGTCGTGAATGTGATGAACGCTTCGGATTCGCTCCTGAAGAACTTGTCGAGCTTGCTGATCTTTTTCTCCGCGTAGTTGCGCAGGTTTTCCGAGATATGGACTTTCTTTTCTGTAAACGTGAATTTCATGATGTCATTTCCTTCCATACGTATTAGTGCAAAGCGGTTATCTGCGATGTCCAAGGCTCCTATGCTCCCGGCCCTGATGGCTTTGGGCGCATGGACAGATGTATTGATTCTGCGGCTATTGACGCTGTGGCTATATCACGGCCTTTGCGTGCCTCGTCGCGTGGCAGCCCACGTTGACGACGCATGGCAGGCCGGCTATATGCGTTGGATATGTCTCGATATTGACTGCGAGGGCTGTATAGCGGCCGCCGTACCCTTGCGGGCCGATGCCCAGCCTGTTGATTTTTTGCAGCAGGCGTTTTTCCATCCCCGCGTAAAACTCGTCAGGGTTGCGCACGTCCACGGGTCGCATCAGCGCGCGTTTCGCGATGAGCGCGCATTGCTCAATCGTGCCGCCAAGCCCAACTCCGAGCACTATGGGAGGGCAGGGGAGCGATCCGGCTATACGCATCGAGTCCGCTATGTATGCCTCGATCGTGTCGGAGGTGTCCGTGGGCAGGAAGATGCGCATGGAGCTCATGTTTTCGCTGCCGAAACCTTTTGGCGCGACTTGCAGATTGAGTTTGTCTCCTTCTGTCAGGCGGATATGCAGCACGCAAGGGGTGTTGTCCCCGGTATTCTTGCGTCTCAGGGGGTCGGCGACGATGGACTTGCGCAGCAGGCCTTTCTCGTACCCGCGCCTCACGCCCTCGTTCACCGCGTCTTCAAACAGCCCTCCAGTGATGCGCAGTTCCTGCCCGATATCGGCGAACACGACTGCCATGCCTGTGTCCTGGCATATCGGTAGGCCGCTTTCGGCGGCGTATTTGAAGTTTTCGATAATATCCTCCAGGGCGGCTGCCGCCACGGGGGATTCTTCGCTTTCTGCCGCGCATTCGAGCAGTATCCCGAGCGCGGGCGGTAGAAGCGTCGCCGCTTCGATGCACAGCCGCTCGATGACGTCAGTTATCGCTGCGCAGGTAATCTCTCTCGTAAGAACACAGCCTCTCTTAGAAAACTACTAACTACTAACTCCTAACTAGTATCAGATTCCGTATCTGCCGCGCCCGATTCGGAACAGGTCGCCGCCGAGGCTGTCAAGCCCTACTGTCAGCGGCATCGAGTCGATTGTCAGCTTCTTGACCGACTCCGTGCCGAGTTCCGGGAAAGCGACTTCCTCCGCTGCTGTTATATGCCGGGATATCAGGGCGCCGGCTCCGCCAACCGCGCACAGGTACAGGGCGCCGTTGCGGACAATCGCATCCCAGACGGGCACAGAGCGTTCGCCTTTCCCGATAGTAGCGGCGAGGCCCAGATCATAGAGCCTGGGGGTGAAAGCGTCCATCCTCGCGGAGGTCGTCGGGCCGCAGGAGCCTACAGGGCGGCCGACGCGCCCGGGAGTCGGGCCTGCGTAGTATATCACTGCGCCTCTCAAATCGAAGGGGAGGGAGAGGCCGGAATCAAGCAGCCTGGCTATCTCCATGTGCGCTGCGTCGCGCGCGGTGAATATTTCGCCGCTGAGCAACACCCGCCTGCCGGCGTGAAGCTCCGGCGTGGCGTCGGGCAGCTCCGCGACAGTTACAGCGATTGGCGCTGATTCGTTGTCGCTTATCTTGGCCATTCGTATGTCTGGTCGCCAAGTCGGATCTCTTCTGCGTCGAAGCTTGCAGAGCCGCCGTGCGCTTCGCCAACGCCATGCACCTCGTCAACGCTGCCCTCGACGCGCGCCTCACCAACGCCATGCGCCTCGCCGGCTGCTCCGTCGGCGATAGATGCCGCACCGTCGCCGGTATCGTAGGCTGCGCCAAAATCGCCCTCGACGGTTCCGAACAGCGACAAGAGCTGCGCGAAGCGGTCGTCCGCCTGGTCGAGCATCTCCGGCAACCGGGCGATTGTCGCCCGCGCCTCGCCGAGCTCATTACGCGCCCGCTCAGTCAGCGCGTGCAACTCGATGTTCATCGCGGTGAGCGAGGTCTCTATCTGCGTGAATGCCTGCAGCACGGCGGCGACAGAGTCTATTTTCTGCTTGCGCTCCTCGTACTCGGCGCGCCTCGCCTCCTCGATTTCCTGCCGCAGCGAGTTTAGCTCTTCGGCGAGCAGAAGGATATCCTGCTCGGATGTGTCCTTCGCCTCCCTTAGTCTGTTACGCTCCTGAGTCAGCTTCTCGATGTAGTCGACTACATCTTCGCGGTTGAATCCGCCCAGGAAGCGTTTGCGGAAGAAACTGATGTCGCCTGTCATGCTAATAAATCCCCTTCCATATTTAAGGTTAAGGTGAAAACGTGCTAAGGAGTTGTTGATAAATAATTTGCACATCTCGCCTTGTATTTTTGCCATCATACTTCGTTGTCAAAACTTGCAAGGCTCCAAGCATTACTGCGTTTTGACGCCTCGTCTGCTGGCAAAAATACTGTGGCAATTTTGTTCAACTTATTTATCAACAGCTCCT
>Ga0082212_10006253_pt1 | contig 16060 bp, 6 predicted proteins | sample TergutNt197P3_FD_71548 | JGI IMG/M metagenome (GOLD analysis project Ga0082212, IMG submission 71548) | Neocapritermes taracua P3 segment gut microbial communities from Petit-Saut dam, French Guiana - Nt197 P3 | ecosystem: Host-associated > Arthropoda: Insects > Digestive system > Gut ... | reverse complement strand
CAAGAACTTTTTCAGCGGCGAGGAGGTACGATGTCCCCCATCCACCGCTCGCAAGCCTTTCAACCGCAGGGGGCATTGCCGATTCGGAATCCCAACGGCACGGCTCCCGGTATTGACCTCACGGTCAAACGGAAATTGCCGATTCCCGATGGCAGACTCGACAGTATTCGGTTGCTTGCCTATCCCGGCGTGCCTGCCGAAATGATGGAGATGTGGAAAGACTCCGGTCGCCAAACCATCATAAAGTGGCACGAACAGTTGGAAGGAAAAAGGCATATCATCAAATCCCGGTCCATTCACTCCTTCGGTCTCGGCGAAAGTCAAGTCGAAAGTATGCTTCCCGGTCTTACGGCACGCGATCATGTCCCCAAGGTCGGCATTACGGCGACTCAAGCAACGATCACCCTCCGAATTGTTGCCGAAGGGGAGACGGACGAACAGTGCAATCAACTGATTGAGCCAACCGCCAAATTGATTTACGAAACGCTTGGCAATCGGATTTTCGGCGAAGGGGAAGACACTCTGCCGGAAGTTGTGTGCCGGATTGCGAATAAACAGGGCAAAAGCATTGCCGTCGTTGAGGCTGGCACACGCGGACTCTTGGCGGAAGCATTGGGGCGAGCGGGAGAATCGGCAACGTGTTTCTTGGGGGGGATTGTCGTCCCGCCGAGACAACCCATCGCACCTGATAAAATGATCGAAATCGGACAAAAGATGTTCGAAGCGGACTATCTTCTGTTAATCGGTGCATATCCTGAAGGCAAACCGGAACGAACTCGGAGCGATGAAACCTTCGTGGCGGTTGTCAATGCCAAGGATTCTAATTTGCAAACCTCCCTATTGCAGATGCGGAATTACCCTTTTGCCGGTCATCCCGGCATTATTGACGATTTGTACATCAAGCGGGCACTCGATGTCTTCCGTTTGCTTTTTTGGGTGGGAAACGGTTAATTGTCGCCGGACTCGACCCGGAAGGGCTTCTCAACGGTGGACGCTTCGGTGTCACGTTGCCCTCTTGAAACGCACGTTCGCCTTCCCATCCCTATCGGAGTCTGGGTGTTTTGACGCTCATTTATGGGCAAATCCGGGGATTTCGCTATGCTCCGTCCCCGGCTCTTGGAACATCGTTGCTGATTAGGCTTCGTCCAGTACATCAACCGCCTCAAACTTTTTGCCTTCGAGCATTTCAAGGCTTGCACCGCCGCCGGTGCTGACGTGCGAAACCTTGTCCGCAAAACCAAGTTGCTGAATCGCCGCCGCACTATCGCCGCCGCCAATAATGCTGATCGAACCGCCGTCCGCTACCGCTTGAGCCACCGCCTTCGTTCCCTCATCAAACGGAGGCATTTCACTGACTCCCATCGGTCCATTCCAAACGACAGTCTTCGCACTCTTCACGATGCCAGCATAAAGTTTTGCCGTTTCTGGTCCAATGTCGAGTCCCTGAAAACCGTCCGGCACGTCGCCCGATTTGACAATTTTCTTGTTGCCATCCGCCGCAAATTTGTCGCTGCAATGGGTATCCACTGGCAACACCAACTTATCGCCGCCGGATGCCATCAGTTCCTTCGCCAAATCCACCTTATCGGCTTCGACAAGACTATCGCCGACCTTTTCCCCCCTTGCCAAATTGAACGTATAAGCCATCGCTCCGCCGATAAGCACCTTATCGCAGATTCCGAGCAAATTTTTGATGACCATGATCTTGTCGGAAACCTTTTTACCGCCGATGATGGCAACGAACGGTCGTTGCGGATCGGCAATGGCATTGCTCAAATACTTGATTTCCTTTTCGACGAGGAATCCGCAAACCTTCGGCTTGGAGCCCATCGCTTTGGGAACGGCAAACATTGAAGCGTCAGTCCGGTGGCATGTTCCGAAGGCATCGTTGACGTAAACGTCGGCAAAATCGGCGAGTTCTTTGGCAAACGTTTCGTCCCCCTTCTTTTCGCCCGGTTGAAAACGAAGATTTTCGAGTACGAGCACATCGCCCGGCTTCATTGCGGCAACTTTCGCCTTGGCATCGGGACCGACGGTATCGGCTGCAAAAGCGACGGGCTTTTTCAGCAGTTCCGCCAGCCGCACTGCCGTGGGTTGCATGGAATACTTTGCATCGGGAGCGTCTTTGGGACGTCCGAGATGGGACATGAGGATCACTTTGGCACCTCCTTCGAGAACCTTGTTGATTGTGGGAAGAGCTTGTACGATTCGGTTATCGTCCGTGATTTTTCCGCTGTCATCGAGCGGGACATTGAAATCGACGCGGATCAGGACGGACTTGTTTTTGACATCGACATTGGCAATCGTTTTTTTCGCCATTGTAAAAAACCTTTCTGGTTGAATGTTCGTTGGAGTTAAAATAACACAGCAATTCTATCATACTGCCCCCGGCTCTACAAGCGGTTGCACGATTTTTTTCACCACACGATCAGTCCGTTGACAAGTTTCGTCTTTCCGTCACTCCCGCCCCCGATCAGGTCGAGGGCAGGCTCCGGCGGGAGTCCAGAGAAACAGTGTGCAAATCACTCGTCTAGATTCCCGCTTTCGCGGGAATGGCGGTTTTTTGTGCAAACTTGTTAACGGTCTGACCGCACGATCCATTTTTTGAGGGCAATACGAAGTTTTTCAGGGTCAATCGGCTTCGTAAGATGATCGTTCATTCCTGCCGCCAAACTCCGTTGATAATCGGTATCCAACGCATTGGCAGTCATTGCTAAAATCGGCAGTTTATCGACACCCGGTTTGTCCAAACGACGAATCGCCTGCGTTGCCGTCAGACCATCCATCTCCGGCATTTGCACGTCCATTAAGATCAAGTCGAAATCCTGTTTTTGGACGGCTTCAACCGCTTCGATACCGTTGTTCGCAATCGTCAGTTCCACGTGCAGCAACTTTAACAATTCCGATGCAACCATCTGGTTTATTTTATTGTCTTCGGCAAGGAGAACTTTCGCTCCCCGAATGTCTGCATAGACTTCATTCGTTTTTCGGGTCAAATCTTCCCGGAATGTTGCCTTTAACGCCTCTTTCAACATGTCGGGGTGAACTGGTTTTGCCAACACGTCAGACACATTTAAGCCTTGGACATGCCGAAGACATTCCTGCCGGTCGTAAGCAGATACCATCAAAATATATGGCGGAACGATTTTTTTATTTTGACGAATCAGGCGTACCGTTTCAATGCCGTCCATTCTTGGCATCCGCCAATCAATCATAACCACATCAAAGGGGGCTTTCCGAGCAGTTGCTTCCTCCAATTTTTCCAAGGCAGCCACTCCCGTATGGAGCGGCAACACCTGCAAGTGCATGGATTGCAACAGGTTTGCCAAAATTTCCAAATCGTTTGCATCGTCATCAATCAATAGGATTCGCCGCTTATCCAGCAAGACAATTGATGACCCGCTCGTGCCATGAGCGGTTTGTTCGACGACGATAGAGAACTGAAACGTTGCTCCCAGACCGGGCGTACTTGTTACCTTCACTTCTCCTTCCATCAACTCGACAAAACTTTTCACGATGGCGAGTCCGAGCCCGGTGCCGCCGTATTTTCGAGTAATTGTCCCATCGGCTTGGGCAAACGAATCAAAAATACGTTCGATCTGCTCCGGCTGCAATCCGATTCCGGTGTCCCTTATTTCAAAGACAAGCCGGTTTTTGTTGGATGCCCCATTAAACAGCGGGTCTTGTTTGACGGTGATGAAAATTCCCCCTTGCTCAGTAAATTTTATGGCGTTATTGATCAAGTTGAGCAATACTTGCCGGAGCCGCAATGGGTCGCCGATCAAATGGTCGCCGATTTCAGGATCAACAGTGGTAATGAGTTTTAACTTTTTTTCTTCCGCCCCTACTCGGACAATATCGACAATTTCATCAATCGTTTTTTTTAATGAGAACGGTATCAATTCCAATTCAAGTTTTCCTGACTCAATTTTGGAAATGTCGAGGATGTCGTTAATGATTCCGAGCAAATTGTTTGCGGCAGACTGAGTTTTCGTGAGGTAATCCCGCTGTTTTTCGTTTAATTCTGTTTGCAAACAGAGATAAATCATGCCGAGGATGGCATTCATCGGGGTTCGGATTTCATGACTCATTCTTGCCAAGAAGTCGCTCTTTGCCCTGGTGGCGACTTCGGCTTTGTCCCTTGCTTGGATCAGTGCTCTTTCTATTTCTTTCAAATCCGTGACATCAGTGATCCACGAAATGGATTTATGCACGTCGCCTGGTTCCAGAAAGAGCGACGTTAACTTAAAATCGCGCACAAGCCCATCCGCACATGGAAACTGAATGTTGTCTCGTGAAGATATTCCATTTTCAACCATCTCCTTGAACATTGTGTCACGGCTTGTTTTTCCTTGCCACTCTCCCAAAATTTTCGCATGCACATCCGACAACTGCGTTCCTTTTGTAATGGCAAGCAGTTCCCGGCTTCTTTTATTCAAGTGGTCAACTTTGCCTTCCGAAGAAATGACGACGGCAATGGGACTGGATTCGAGTATCCAATCGAGCGTCCGCTGTTTTTGCACCAATGCGGTTTCCGTTTTGTTTCGCTGGATTGCGGAGGCGAGCAATATTCCCACCGATTTGAGGATTCCTTCTGCGGTACTTTCCCAAATTCGTTCACGTTGGCAATCGTCAAAACCGATGAATCCCCAAAATTCGTCCCGCAACATAATCGGTGCCACGAGGATCGAAATAATTCCTTGCGGTGCTAGTTGGCTCTGCTCCGCCGGCAACATGTTCCGAACAATGTTGTTGACGCATTTTCCAGCGCAAAACAGTTCCTTCCATGTGGGAATCATGTCGCTGTACTTAATTCTGACGGTGTACTCATTTCCCTGTTGCGGTTCGGCGTCCGGCGACCATTCATACATTTGAGAACAGTATAATTCACTGTCGATCATTTCATTTTGCCAAATATAGACACGATCCACATTGGTTACGGTCCCAAGAGTATGAAGGACATGCGAAATGGATTGATCAAAATCTTTGACCGTTGCTGTTAATAGGGCACTTGCAACATCATTGACCGTCGCTAAGAGTACGTCTTGGCGTTGGAGCATTGCATTGGCAATTTTCAGATCGGTAATATCTTGGAGCATCCCTGATATCCGTACCACTTTTTTGTTTGCATCTGATTCAGCAACGCCGCCGCGACCGCGAAAATACCGCCATTCTCCTGAAATGGTTTTCATCCGATAGATGATGTCCATGGTGTCGGCTTGTCCGTCGATCAGTTTTGCAAAGGCGGACACGACCTCGGAATCGTCGGGATGGATGAATTGTTGCCAGCGGTCGAGGGTGAATGGAAAGATGTCTTGGGGAGCATACCCGAGAGCGGCTAAAAAATCGGCATTGATATTCAGAGTATCTTCACCAACGGTATAATCCCAGTACGTGACACCAGCCCAGTGCAACATTTCGCTGGATAGGTGGCGGCAACGCTCAGGCGACTCTCCGATCGATGAGGTTTGGATAAGAGCAGGACCCGACATGAAAAATTATGGGCTAAAAACCAATCAACACCGTCGTCATTATACCATACCTTGATATTTTGTGGCTGCACTCCACCGGCGGACTGCGTGCTGCACCCAGACTGTTAACAAGTTTCAAGGTAGGCACTCGACCGCCGGGCGAGTGCGTCGGCGGTAGCCGACAGGCGCGGGAAAACCCTCTAAAACAAACCAGTGCGGAGTACCGCACGATGCCGACCGGCGGTCGGCATCCTACCTGTCGAGACTTTTTAACAAACTTGTCGACGGTCTGCATACTACAGCAACATCAAAAATCTTCCGGCAGTTGTTTCATTTGTTGGAGCGAAAATACGGGTCCCTCTTTGCAGACGTACACCGGACCACAGTTGCAGCGACCGCATTTGCCGACTCCGCATTTCATTCGGTTTTCCAAACTCGTAAAGATGTTCTCCTCGCTGATCCCTGCTTCGGCAAGCACCGGCAGAGAAAATTTGATCATAATCGGCGGACCAATGACGAGTGCTGCCGCATTTTGTGCGTTAAACTTTGCCTCCTTCAAAATTGTGGGAACGAATCCGACTTTGCCGTGCCAGTCCGGTGTTTCGCCGCCCGGATCGACCGTTTGCAACACGTCCACGTTTGGAAATTCCGCCCACTTTGCCAAGTCGGAGCGGAATACGAGATCGCCGACCGTTCTCGCACCGTAAACAATCGTGATTTTGCCGTATTTTTCCCGATTTTCGAGGGCGTACCAAATCGCACAACGTATCGGCGGCATCGCAATTCCCCCGCCGACGAAGACGAGGTCTTTTCCTTCCCAATTTTTCATCGGATAGGAATTGCCGTAGGGACCGCGAAAGCCGATGGTGTCGCCGGGCACCACCTTCCACATGGCTTCGGTAACGCGTCCTGTCTTGCGAAAGCAGAATTCGATGTAATCCTTCCAATTAGAACTGGAACAGATATTGAAGACCGACTCGCCATAGCCGAAGATGCTGTACATTCCAAACTGTCCGACTTGAAAGGAGAACGTTTGCTGTTGCTCGATGTTTTTGAATCGCGCCTTGACCGATTTTACATCAACGGTATGTTGTGTAACTTCAAGGACTTCCATCAACTCTGGCTTGTAAATGTTTTCGGTCATCATTACGTTCCTCATTCTTGTTTCCATTATCAGTCATTCCCTCAAAAAATCAACAGGGCTGTTTGACCAGCAAAATAGACCTTTGCCGGCGATTTTGGTAAAATCTGAAAGATGTTCACGCAGTTTTTGTGCCACTGTTTACTTTTTCCGGTTTTCCTCCGTCTGATAAACACGATTCGACGGGCAAACTACACGACGGTGTGGCACTTTTTCACCCTTGTCTTTTTGGGATTGTTTGCCCTCCTCGTTGTTACCCTCACCTTCAGCACAGTGACGGATGGACACGAAGACCTAAATCTTGTCGTCCACGCTCTCGCTTGGTACGGCAGTGCTTTTTTGCTCGCTTCCGCCGCTTTAATGTCCCGGCAAAAGAAAAGCAATGGAAAACCAAGACGCAAAGCCCCTGCCATTCTTGCCATTGTTGGCTGTCTCTATTTCGGCAGTGCCATTGATGCTCTGCTCATCGAACCGACGGCACTCGTCATTCGGGAAATCACGATCCCGTCTCCCAAGATTGCCGAACCGCTCACCATTGTTTTTTGTGCGGATATGCAGCCGGAGCGGGTGGGCAATTACGAACGCCGAACGCTCCAAAAAATTAAGGAGCAGAATGCCGACTTGATTTTGTTCGGCGGCGATTACATTCAGGGTAAAAACGACGAGGCAAACCGGCAATTATTGGACGATTGGAACCAACTTTTCCGGGAAATCGAGTTGGACGCACCGCTCGGCATTTACGCCATACAGGGAAACAAAGAACTTAAACAACCGTGGCGGGATATGTTTAAGGATACCGCAATTATTCCCAGAGGACTGACGGGAAGTATTCACATGGATGAACTGCGAATCACTTTTCTTTCGGTACGAACTTCGTGGGCAAAGCGAACGATTGTGGACAAAATGCAGCAGGACAAATTTCGGATTATGTTAGGGCACATGCCGGTTTTTGCAATGGCGGAGCAAGAGGCGGATTTGCTCTTGGCAGGACACACGCACGGCGGACAGGTGCATCTTCCTTTTTTTGGACCGTTGCACACGAATGCGAAAGACCTGCCGAGAAGGTGGTCAAGCGGAGTCACAACATTGCCGAATGGAGGAACGCTCATCGTAACCAACGGTTCGGGACTTGCCCGCGAAAATGCGCCTCGGATTCGGTTCTTTTGCCGTCCTGACTTTTGGGTGATCCGGCTCGTGCCCGGCTAGAGGGGATGACAGACCCGGTCACTGCGTTCCGTTTCCGGCTTCCATCTATTTTTTCGTCTTCACCGAAACTTTGGCAACCTTTGATTGGAGACCGCCGAGCAAGTCCGAAACGGCACGAATCTCAAACTTGTACGACGTTTTTGAATTCAAATTGGAAATGGTCGCCGAAGTGCCAATGACGACAATGTTTGGATCGCCAACAGGATACACAACGTTCCCCTTTTTGTCTTTGCAAATCACCTCGTAGCGGTCGGTCTCCACAAATGGCGAAGACTTCCAAGTGAGTGTAATGCTATCGCTCGTACTGGTTTTTTTGATTCCTTTGGGAGCGGCATACGCTTTCGTTTTCACGGAAACTTTTGCCGCTTTTTTGGCAACTGTCTCCCCGTTATAGGAAATGATCTTAAACTTGTACGATGTTTTGGGGTTCAAACCGGCGAACGTTACGGTATTGCCAAGCAATTCAACCTTATCAACACCGGGATGCGAAGTGCATACAACCTCATAAAACGTGTTTTTGGCATTGGCTTTCCACGAAATCGTGGCGGTGGAGAGCGAAATGTTCGTTTTCTTGATACCGCTTACTTTTACCGGCTTGGCACCTGTACCGAGCGGCTTGACCGGCGATCCCACTTTTGTTGCCGCACTCGCCGTCGCCGAGGTGGAACCGGCAAAATTGATCGCCGTCAGTCTAAAATTGTACTCCGTGCCAGCCTGCAAGCCGGTAATCGTTGCACTGGTCGCACTCGCTCCCGGTGCCGGAGACCACGTCGTCCAACCCGCGTCGCTCGCTTTCTTGTACTCCAACGTGTAGCCCGTCAGGTTGAATTGCGAATCCCAAGCAAGCGTTATGGAATCTTGCGTTTGTGTTGTACTGCGGAAGTTGCCCGGTGTCAAAGGCAGTGCCGGTGTGCTCCCATGTTCGTAGGCACCAATGTCAACTCTTTCGCCGGCAATTCGATAGTTGCCCGCGAGGTCAGCCGTAATTCCCACCGGTATCAAATCATCGTTGCCGGCATCAATCGCCTGCGCACCAGCGGCGAGTTGGTAACTGCCGGCTTCAAACAACGTTTGCAACGAGTCGTACACAAGATTATCGGCACTGCCGCTGCCCCAATCGCTGAACGCTGTCAGATTATTCTTGCCGACAATCGCAACGATGCCATTTGTCGAGTCCTTGTCAATATCGTTCGATAAAACACCGTTTGCCGTGTTTTGCACGACAATCGTGTTATTGAGCGTCAGCACAGCACTTTCAGGATTGTACATAAAAGAGTACTTACAGTAAATCCCGCCACCTTCCCTAAGTACAACTATTGGGTCAGCCAAAGGAGTCTGAAACCCCGTCGCAACCAAGTTATTTTGTGCTATCGTGCAGTTCGTTAGCGTAACGCTGTTTGTATTGTTGGAACCGATCTGAACGAAAACTCCGCCACCGCGAGCAATAGCATCACTTCTGTAACCACCATCCGCTACCGCCACAGCCTCGTTTCTCACTATCAAACAGTTCGTGAGCGTCAATTTGCCATCATTGTAAATTCCTCCGCCGTAAGCACCCACGCTACTATCGGGACAATGATTCTTAGCCGTATTTCCCGATATTTCGCAGTTCGTAACCACCAATGTGCCCGTCACGTTGTAAATTCCGCCACCGCAAGCGTCTGGAAAACTGGACCCTTCGCTCAGGACGTTGTTATCCGTTATTTTGCCCCCTATTATCGTCAGGAGACCAGCACTACCAACACTACCAGGATTGACGTACATTCCACCGCCCCACTCCGTGGCAGTGTTTTCCTTGATGGTGCAGCCGATTAACGTACTGCCAGCACCACCCGCAAATCCGCCACCGTCACGTCCCTCGTTTCCCGATATCGTCACGTTTTTTAATGTCATGCCCTTGCCATCAATCCCGCCACCGTAATTAGTTGCCGTATTTCCCGATATTGTGCTGTCCGTTATTGTTGCTGCCCCCCTCCCATCGTTATATATCCCGCCGCCGCTATCCGATGCCGTACAGTTCCGTACCGTGCATTTCGTCATCGTGAAATTGGCACTATAAGCCGCGCATAAAATTCCACCGGCATAGCCATCGTAAGTATCGGATTCACCATAGTTCTTGATTCCGTTGCCATTGGTGATGGTGAGCCCCGCCAACGCGACATCCGAATTGGAGCCGGTGATGGTAAATGCTCTCGACTGATTGTTGGCGTTAATCGTGAGCGGATTGGTTCCGAGACTGACAATCGCTACGCTTCCGTAGGTTGTCGCGGAGAAATCGACGAGCAACGAGTTGCCGCCGAGCGTGATGGTGTTTTGCGTTGCGGTGGTACGGCAGACGATGAGGTCGTCTTTGGTTGTTAATGCCGCCGCGTCGATGGCATCACGGATTGCGGTATCGGTAAGATTGTTGGCGGTAATGACAATGATATTGTAATCCGCCATGTTTGCCGAGAGATTGAGATCGGCATATTGCTCTTCCCGGAGGTAATCGAATTCCTCTTGGGACAGCGTCGTCGCCAGCGGATTGAGTTCCGGCGCAGCGGCAAGCGGGGCGAGGGATGAGGTAGGCAACCGCTCGCCGAGCGGTTGCGTGCGGTACTCCGCACTTGCAGTTTCGAGTCGGCTATCGCCGACGTTGCCCCCCGGAGGTGGGCAACCTACCTCGTATTCCGAGATCAACGTCCACGGCGTTACGGAGAGCATTTCTCGTCCTTCGAGTTCTTCGATTCGGCACTGCCTGCCGCGCCGTTGCTTGTCGGCTCGTTTTTTGGAGGTGTTGGAACTGTTGCCGAAGAAATTGAAGTTGTTGAATCCAAAATTTTTCATGGTGTTTCAGGGGCGGCAGGTTGATTTGCCTTATCGGGCTCTATTTTTGTCAATAACAGATGCCCGGCGTTCAACATTTCCCTTGTCCATCGCTTGAGGAAACGTTCTTTGCGGTAATCGGTAGGTCTTCTGACTTCCGGCACAACATCTGCCTTCTCGACCGGTGGGTCAATGGCATACAGAATAGATGTTTTTCAGCCGGTTACAGCGGCGAGGACCGTTCCAGAATGGGGCTCACACCTTGCACTGGATTCCCTGTTGATGCCCTCCTACGAAATGGAGAACAACACCGTTACCAAACTCGGGTGCGATTGTATCGTATATTTTTTCCGTGTCAAGAGCCGCAAAAAAATGGAGTGAAGCAATCCGGTTGCGTTTCGGGTCGATGTGTGGTAGAATAGATAACCTTCGCTGTTGATAGCCAGTTTCCACATGTTCGAAAAGAAGGTTGGGCAATCTAAAAATGAGCCTCCTGTACGATGGGGGTGGAATCAAGGGGATGCGAACATGCCTACGTTCGGAGTGCGTGAAAAATTGATTGCCATTTTTCTGCTCGTCAAAGTCCTTCCACTGGTACTTTTAGCGTACATCGCCTGGATTTCTTTGGTTTCGCTCGGCACAACTTTGCGTGAAACCGCCACTCATGATGCGCAGGTCGCCCTGACCAGATTGGCGAGAGAGAACATCGAACGCGTCAGCACCGATGCGGCACAAAAAGTTGCGGAATTTCTCTATCAACGCGATGCCGATATTGCCTTCCTCGCTAAACAAGCCAGCATCCAGATCAATGAGGAGGGAAAGGCAAGTTCCGAAGTCCAAAATCTTCTCCTCAATTTCAGCAACCAAAAAACCAGTCTGATCCGGCAATATAGCGACTGGGAAGTTTCCAAAGAGGACGGAATGTCGTGGGTACAAACGGACCCCTACATTCCCCCGGTCGAAACAAAAAAACGCTCCGTTAATAAGGAAAACGACAACGAACAAGACGGTATTACATTCAATTACCGTTCACCCTACGGTTTCGGCGACGAACGGCATCGTTTTAAGTCCGTTCCGCTCTATGACGAGATTGCGGTACTCGACATGACCGGCATGCAGATTGCCAAGTATCTTCCCCCCCATTCAGCAAAAAAGCGGCATACGTTCCCCCAAGAATTGGTGAACGTTTCCGATCCGAAAAACACTTTTGTCAAAGCCGAACGCTATTTTGAAGAGTTGCCTAAACTGGGGCAAGAGGGAATTTACGTCTCCGACGTTATCGGTGCTTATGTTCCCACCCAATTTATCGGAATGTACACGCCCAATGCTTTGGCTTCCAAACGAATTGAAGCCAAAATTGCTGAACTCAAAGGGGATCAGTCGGGACAACACGACGAAACAATCTGGAAGTTGCAGGTGTTGAACGCCGAACTGACGAACGAAGAGAACAAATTCAACAGTTCTTTGGCAATCAACAAGGAGATCAGAGACAAAATTGACTCGCTATTGGGATTCGATCAAACGTGGGAGATTACTTGCAAATCCCTCCAGCAGGTTGTCGGCGAGTTGAAAACGTTCGGATTGAACGAATTGGCGGAGGAACTTTGTAACCTTCCCTTCACACCGGAAGAACAGGCTTTTGCCGGTGCTGAAAATCCGGTGGGAATCCGCTTTGAGGGGATCATCCGTTGGGTCAAACCGATTCTGAACGAAGCGAATGAGGTCAAGGGCTACGTAACGTTTGCTTTGAATCACGATCATCTTATGGAAATGATCGACCACATTACGCCGATGCCGGGACGTTACACGGAACTCTCGAACGCTTACGCCGGAAATTATGCGTTCATCTGGGATTACCAGTGCCGGAGCATTGTTCATCCGCGGCATCATTCGATCTGCGGTTATAATCCCGAAACAGGCTTGCCGGAAACACCGTGGTTGGAAAAGACACTCTACGACGGCATGATTGCGGCAGGATATGACCGAACCAACTGGCAAGAGTACATCGCCACGCTTGAAAATTATGTTCCGTGGACCGGAGAAGAGAACTCCCTCGCCTATCAGTCGCGGAGCAAGAAGCCCGCCCTCGAATTGGCAAAAGTGGGAATGGTGGGACTCGACGGACGCTATTTGAACTTTGCACCCCAGTGCACCGGTTGGATGGATTTGGTCAAAGACGGCGGGTCAGGTTCGCTCTATATTTTATGGAGCGGTCTTTATAAACTAAATACGGCATCGGCGATTCCTTACTACACGGGACAGTACAGTCCTGAAGTGCGCGGTAATCGTTGCGGTTTTGGATTCGTTGCCATCGGGGCGGGCGTAGATGATTTTAGCCATCCTGCACATGTTATGGGGCATGCCCTCAAAGACATGGTTCACAATAACGTCCAAAACACGACGATCCAATTGGTTTGGACGACAGTGATTCTATCGATCATTGTGGTTTTCATCGCCATTTGGATGGCATCGTATCTTTCTCGAAAACTTCAATGGCTTATTGACGGAATATCCCTATTTCGCAGCGGCAGACGTGATTTTCGTTTTTCGGAGGATGTCCACGACGAGTTCGGTCGGTTGGCGAATTCGTTCGACGCAATGGCGGAAAGTATTGTCCAAAGTGTTTATACCCCGCTTGTCATTACCAATATGAAATTGGAAATTCTCTATGTCAACCACCAATGTTTGGAATTGATAGAGGCAAAAACGCTGGAGGGTGTCATCGGGAAGTCCTACAAAGAAGTGAGTATCTATCCGTATGGAACGGAATTTTGTCCGATCACGGCACTACAGCGCGGGTTAGAGAAACCAAAGGTGATGTACCTCAAGCGAACCGACAGATTTTTACAAGGAATTGCCAATTATTTCACGGACGACCATAATACAAGACAAGGCTATATTATTACGAGCAATGATGTAACCGATTTATCGCGCAAGCAGATCGAATTGCAACAAGCCAAAGAGGAAGCGGAATTGGCGAACTCGCACAAGAGCCGGTTCCTTGCGAGGATGAGTCACGAATTGCGCACGCCGATGAATGCCGTTATCGGTTTTAACAACATCGCACAATCGAAAATCAGCGGTGTTCACGCCACGGATGATTTCGTCGAACTCAACGACTCGCTGGTACACATGAAAACCGCCTCCAACAGTCTGCTCGTTTTATTGAACGACATCCTTGAAATGTCCAATTTGGAAAGCGGCACAATCCAATTGTTCGAGAAACCACTGGATTTGTACTGCATGCTTGAGGGAATCGCCAATAAAGTCAGACAAGACTGTACCGCCAAACAGTTGGAGTTTGCAACGAGTTTTCACGAGTTGGTTCCTCATTTTTTTGTTACGGACGGACCGCGAATACAATATGTGCTCCACAACCTCCTTTCGAATGCCGTCAAATATACGCCGTCGGGACGCATTGACTTCATTGTTCGCACCATTGACCGTAAAGACGGGAAGTCCCTTTTGTCGTTTATCATTCGGGATACTGGAATCGGGATTACTCCGAACGACCTTGAACGGATTTTCTTTCCTTTTGAACAGATGGAAGCGTCTGGCAGCAAATTTGCCAGCAGCACCGGACTGGGATTGGCTATTGTCCGAAGATCGCTCGAACTGTTCGGTGCGGAGATCAAAGTTCAAAGTGAAGCCGGTCAAGGAAGCGAATTTTCTTTCGAGGTCTGGCTTCAGGAATGTGAGATCAATGACGAGGCAGGCAACGATGGTGTAGGCAGAAATTTTGCCGGACAAAAGGCTCTAGTGGTGGACGATGTCCGTCTCAATCGAGTCGTCTTGTGCAACTTGTTGCGAGACTCCGGTTTCATTGTGGACGAAGCCAAAGACGGCGCAGAAGCACTTGAACTGTTCAAGCAGTCCCCTGAAAACGGTTACGACATCATTCTCATGGACATTCAGATGCCGATTATGGATGGTTGGGAAGCGGCAGTTGCCATTCGCCAACTGCCGCGACCGGACGCAACCACGATTCCGATCATTACGATCAGTGCCAATGCGTTCCAGGAAGACATTGAAAAATCCATCGTGAGCGGAATGAATGCCCACTATGCCAAACCGATTCAGAGAGACACTATAGATAAAATTTTGATGTCTTTTATCAAACAAAAAAACTGACCTTTGCTCTTTCAAGTACAAGAACAATGCCCTGGTTTCACGAAGAAAAAATACTGTCGAAACAAGAGATTCTCTCCCTCACCCACCGTTTTGCCGACGAGGCGAAGAGGCAAATTTGTGCCCATCCAAGGCGGGTCTTGCTCCTTCCGCCCGACCTGACCCGCGCTCACAGTGGAGCCGGTTACATGACCGAAGAACTCTACAACATCTTCGCCAAAGATGCCGAAGTTCAACTGATTCCCACGCTCGGACAACACGTTCCTCACACGCCGGAGCAAAACCGATGGATGTTCGGCAGCGTGCCCGAAGAAAAAATCTACAAGCATGATTGGCGTGCCGATTCCAAAGTGGTCGGTGAAATTTCCGCCGATTACGTCAAAGAAATTTCCGGCGGCAAAGCCGATTGGGCAATTCCTGTCGCTGTTAACCGAAAACTCTTTGACGAAAAGTGGGACCTTGTGCTCAACATTGGGCACGTCGTTCCGCATGAAGTCTTGGGATTTGCCAATCACAACAAAAATTACTTCATCGGTCTCGGCGGCAAGGACATGATTTGTGCGTCGCACATGATGGCAGCGTGCTGCGGAATCGAAAACAATCTAGGAGTGCTGACCACTCCGCTTCGGGCATGTTACAACAAAGCAGAGAAGGATTTCTTGGGACACCTGCCCGATGCGTATTTTCAAGTGGTCATGGCGTACAACGATGCTGGAGAACTGGTCCACACCGGGGTCTATGCAGGGGACGATGTCGAAACCTACCTCGCCGCTGCCGGGGCATCGCAGAAACAAAACATTACAGTTGTTCCGCCGCTCAAAAAAGTTGTTGCCGTGATGCAAGGAGATGAATTTTACAGCACTTGGGTTGCCAACAAAGCAATCTATCGTACACGCAAGGCAATGGCGGACGGCGGTGAACTGCTCATCATTGCACCCGGCTTAAAACGATTCGGAGAGCAACCGGAAATTGATTCGATTATCCGTAAATATGGATACGCAGGGACGGAAAAAATTATGCAGTTGTACAACGCAGCAAAACCGACGGACGATCTGAAAGATTTTGCCGTCGGCACTGCACATTTGATTCACGGCTCTTCGGAGGGACGCTTTTCGATCACTTACGCTCCCGGCGGTGTCTCAAAAGCGGACATGGAGTCGGTCAATTTTGGTTATGCCGACTATGCGGAGACGATCAAACGATACGATCCGGCAACGTTGAAGAACGGCTTCAATACAATGCCGGACGGCGAAGAAATCTACTTTATCAGCACTCCCTCCGCTGGACTTTGGTCAACGGCAGAGCGGCT
>Ga0082212_10006252_pt1 | contig 16060 bp, 8 predicted proteins | sample TergutNt197P3_FD_71548 | JGI IMG/M metagenome (GOLD analysis project Ga0082212, IMG submission 71548) | Neocapritermes taracua P3 segment gut microbial communities from Petit-Saut dam, French Guiana - Nt197 P3 | ecosystem: Host-associated > Arthropoda: Insects > Digestive system > Gut ... | reverse complement strand
GACGATGCGATGCTTCAACTCGGATCGTACATTGACGTTTGGATGACGGTGGATGAATCGAAAAAACCGGACATACCTCAAGAGAACGATAGCGAATGATCGAAGCAAAGAAATATTCCCTTCTTGCATTTCTGCTTGCCTGCAGCGCTTTTGTATCCGGTCAGATGCCGGTAGTCGTACCTCTCGACTACAATCCGGCTTTGCGCGACCGTAAACCGGCGGCGCTGAAAAGCGACATTCAGGCGGATACCGTCAGTTTGCCGTTTTTCGACGATTTTTCGTACTATTCGCGTTCGCCGCAGCCGGACAGAACGTTATGGATGGATCAGTATGTGTACATCAACAACAGTTATCCCATCCAGCCGCGATCGAACGGAGTGGCTACATTTGACGCTCTGGACGCCGACGGCAACGTTTACCGGAACACGTCTTCAACTTTTCCTGCCGATACCCTCACATCGTGTCCCATTGACCTTGGCGCAGACGGATTAGACAATGTTTACCTGAGTTTTTTCTACCAGCCGGGAGGTTATGGCGACAGTCCGGAACCGGGCGATTCGTTGATTCTTCAGTTTAAGACGCCTGTTAGTGAGAAATGGCGTACTGTCTGGAATATCCCGGGTAGCGCCGTACATCCGTTCAGGCAGGCGCTTCTTCCTGTGGATGGCGAATATCTGTACAAAGGATTTCAATTCCGCTTTGTGAATCTGGTAAGTCTCGATCAGGATCAGGACAACCTCGGACGGAGAGGCAATGCAGACCACTGGCATATTGACTATGTGCGCCTGGACAAAGGACGGAACGAAACCGATACAGCCTCATACGATGTAGCCGTCATTGCTCCCATGAAAACGCTGATCAAAGGCTATCACTCCATTCCATGGAACCAGTTGCCTGACGCCTTTGCTACAAAATTTGAACCAAACATTGAAATGACATATCGCAACAACAATAATATCAGTCATTTTGTGCACCGGATTTTTACAATAACCGACGTGTACAACAATATCACCGACCAGCTGACTACCGGCGGTTCTGATGAAATTGAAGCCGGTAAAATTCTGACTTACAAGCAAACTATCTCCTTTCCCTTTGAGCCGCTTTCGGCTGATTCGGCGCTGTTTGAACTGAAAGGTTATTTGGTAACCGACGATGCTGACCGGAAAGAAAACGATACGGTACGTTTTTACCAGTTTTTCAGTGACTATTTTGCCCGCGATGACGGTACTCCCGAAAGCGGTTACGGACTCAGCGGCTACAATGTGCGAAACTGTGCTGTTGCTTGCCGTTACGAAACGTTTAGACAGGATACCCTCAAAGCCATCAGAATCTATTTCAACCCTACAGCCAATAATGCTTCAGGGGGATACCGGTTCAAAATCGCTGTATGGCGCGATGACAAGGGACGCCCGGGTGAACAGGTATATCTTTCTTCAACGGAATATTCGCCAAAAGCTACAGGACAATTTACCCAATACTATCTCGACAGAGAAGTGTACGTTGCAAACTACTTCTGGATTGGCTGGGTGCAGGTAACAAACGGTTTTCTGAATGTTGGTCTCGACCGCAATTATAACGATGAGGGCAATCTTTGGTATAAAACGGGAGAATGGCATCAGGATATCAACTACGGTACCTTGATGATCCGCCCGGTCATGGGTAAAAGAAAGGATATTCCAACTTCGGTGGAAATTCCTGCAACGGCTATGGACAACCGCATGAAACTGTATCCCAATCCGGCGTCGCAGTACATACGCATTGAATTGGAAACGTCAGAAACCGTCATTTTCCCTGATTATGATGTTTTGATATATGATGTTACCGGACGGATGCGTTATTGGACGCAATATACCGGCAATGATATTGATGTTAGCGGATTTGAACCCGGATTCTATTTTGTGCAGTTAGTACACAGAAAGTCAGGGAATGTACAAACCCGAAAAGTAATGATTATAGCAATTGAATAATTTATATACTATCTTTGCAGTTTCAATAACCCTATTTCAAATTATCCAGATGCCTGCACCCTTTCCAATGATTTGCGCAAACGTATCATAGAGTCCAAATTACGTGGCGATACGGAAGAAATGATAGCCTCAAAAAGATGTTCACCAGAGTACAGTTACCAAACTTTGGTCTCTTTACCGTGAAACCGGCAGTTATGCTCCTCGCCCGAATCCAAGAGGAAGAAAGCATGCGTTATCTTTAGATGACCTTGAAATTATCAGAGAGGCTATCGTTCAACGCCCGATACAGTATATAATAAATCAAATTTCTATATTGCATTTGAAATAAAAACCCTTCCATTTTTTTGGAAGGGTTACAAACACTATCTTTTCATTGAGCGGAAAACGAGGTTCGAACTCGCGACCCTCAGCTTGGGAAGCTGATGCTCTACCGACTGAGCTATTTCCGCTTAATTTATAAGTACAAAGGTAATGAAAGAATTTGATTTTGCAAAAATAAATTATATCATCTACTATAGCAACTTGCGAAAGTTGAATTACAAATAAACCGCCAAAGTCGGGCGTCAAAGCCCGATTTTTTTTCTGATCACCATGTTCCCCAACTGTGTCAGATCGGTTCGCCGAGATGACAGGTCTTGTTCGTTTTCGTTGTTGATGCCCTGGGCTTGCAGATATTGATGAGCGGCAATCATACAGGCGCCTTCGTAATTTACCTGCAGCAGGAAACCGGTAAGCGGCGTATTACCGCTGCAACAAGGCGTCAGGGGTATCAGTCCGGGAGCGTTGTGTTCGGTGCCAAGCGTTACAACAAAGCCTTTTTCGTAGAAATAGCGGACAAAAGGTTCCATGATTTCCAGCCGGTTACGTTGCGGTATCAGTTCGATACAGCGGATGTTAAAATTCATCAGGTTTTGATAGAGTTGTTCCCTGTTGGCTTCAAACTCGGTGATTTTTCCTGCGGCGTCGTCAAGTAATACGGGATAACAGGGTATCCCGCCGGCATTGCGAATGATTTCGCACACCTGCTCAATCGACAGGAATGCTTTTTCGTCTTCGGGTACAAAGGCTTTTTTTCCGGCTTTCAGGAGGTTGTTGCGTATTTCGTTTTCGAGAGCGGCTGTATGATGGATATCGACTCCGACAGGCGTTCCGCCATAAATTTTTTGCAGAACGTCCTTGCGTTGCGCATCATCGGCATAGCGTTCAAAAACCGTAACACGCAAGGCTTGGGCAATATGTCGTTCGCGTACCAGCTGACGGGCAAAACGCAGTCGCAGTTCATCGTAAGTAAATGTAAAATCCACTCCGGTTTCTTTCAGCCATGCGTTCAGTTTTTCGATCATCTCCACGATCTGGCGCTGGCTCTCGGCTTTGACGCTTTCGAGCATTTCCCTGCACTTCCCCTGAAGCGTCGACGGATAATTCAACCCTTTGCCGCAGATGTACGTGCGTCCCGGATTACCGGGGTCGTTCACGCGAATGCCTTTATCCTGCAATTCCTTCGACAAGGCAATAGCCTCTATGTTGAACAATGGAAAGATGTTATTTTTTCGAGCCAGCTCTGCAAATTCATCATAACCGTCAGTTACATAAAAATCATTGATTCCCAATACCTTGACGCATTCGTTTACAGCCATTTCAAACGCCTGTTCCATGCCGGTAAACGAACTGAATGAATACGGCGTGTGTATGTGGGCATTTACATGAAACGGGGCGATGGTCAATCCTTTCGATTCCATCATCAAGACTTCCGGAGCTGGAAAGTTTTTTAAATCATTCATGTTCTATCTTCCTATTTTATTCGGATGGACGTCAAAATTATATCCCAATATCAGTTCAACGGTTCCGGAGGTATAATCGCGCACTTTGGCAAAAGTGAAGTCGTAAGCCAGCGAAACATGAATTCTGCGCTGGTGAATGTAACCCAACAGCAGGCAGAGATCGTCGAATGACGTAAAGGTATTGCGGGCAGTCAGCCCCGCCCAGAACTGTTCTCTGTAAATCACACGTCCGCTGACGTCCATCTGGAGTGGAATTGCCGCCACCTTGCGTAACAGCATCGACGGCTCAATGATCCAGTGGCGATCCACATCCGTAAAGCGGTATCCTGCCAATCCGTAGAAATGCGTTTTCAGCCGGTTTCGTTTGCTGTCTTCGCCTTGGGAATTGAATTTGAGATTGTTGTTGAACAACTGCTGCCCCGAAAAACCGACATACCAGTCGTGATGATACACATAAAAACCGGCGCCTGCATCGGGCTGTAAACTCGACATGACCGTATGGGGAGCGTAAAGGTCTTCGTAATTATCGTAAAATTCAAATTGAGTACCATCGACTCGATACTGCAACATGCCGACATTCAAACCGAATGACGCCCGAATATCATTAGTAACGGCAAAATTGGTGGCAAAAGCGCCGCTCATCTTGAACGTGCTGACAGGTCCTGTCTGATCGTATATGATGTTGCCGCCATAACCGATATTGCGCAGTTTATGCGGTCCGTAGGCGCTCAGCAGGTTGGTAACGGGAGCATCGTTGAATCCAAGCCACTGCAACCGGTTATCCATGCGAATCTGGAATCCGTTGGTAGTACCGGCAAATGCGGGATTAAACGCGAAAGGATTCTCCACAAAAAGGGTCGATACGGGAATTTGCTGGGCTGAAACCGTCCAGCACAGCATGATAAACCCGCTCAACCACAAAATAAAATATCTCTTCATATTATTCATTTCTGATTCTCAATTACCTGATGATGGTGACCGATCCGTTTAATATTTGCGTCTTCCCTGAAGACGACTTCGGCACGAGTTTTACTACATACCAATAAGTTCCGATGGGCAAATCCTGACCCTGACGCTGACCTTTCCATACTACGCTGCTGTTGTTGTATCCCTTGCCCTCGTACACCAGCATTCCGTTACGTGTGAACACTTCTACCTGAATTTCGTAAAAACCGGTGTATCGTTCAATGTTACGGAACATCCACGTATCGTGATTGCCATCTTCATTGGGCGTGAAAACGTTCGGGATAAATAAGTCGATTCCGTGATCTACATAGATAGACCCGCTCGCCGTACAACCGTGTTCGTTCTTCACTACCAGAGTCAAATCATAAGGTACATCGGGCGAAACCAATGACACAGTAGCCGGCGGACAGGGCAGACCTTGCGTTGTGATTACGCTGGGCGGCGTTGCAGTCCACGTACAACTTTCAAAACCGGACGCTTCCACTCTCAAGTCGTACAGTTCGTCCTGAGGTATGTATATGGTATCGGCAGGGAAAACAAGCGTTGGCGTGGGCATGATTTTCATATCCAACGTTGCATTGCCCTGGCAAGTGGTTGTCCCCGCCATCAGGGATACCGCCAGCTGCACTTTGGCATTGGCAGCCGGAAGCTGAAGCGGGTTATTCGTTAAGAAATCGGGCGTATCGCCACCGGGCAATGTCCAGAAAGCAGAAACGTCTGTTAATACTGACGTCATTTCTACGTTGTTGATGACTACTTTACCGGTCAATATTGCCTGAGCATCCGGGCAATATTCATCTTTACCTGCGCCGTTACCGTTGCCTGTAATGGTTACTTCAACAGTATTGGCAACCGGAACATCATAAGAATGCCTGTCGGAGCATTTGCCGCTGGAATTATATATGGTTACCCAATATGTGCCCGCAGTCAGACCGGTTAAATCAGAACTTTCCACAGGAAGACCGTCATTCCCGGCTTTATCCCATTTGTAAGTGTAGTCTTCGCCGGATGACAGTTTAATATAACCGTCATTTTTACCTTCACAGGTTTCCGGTTTTATGTCGGGAGTTACCATGTTCACATCGACATTTTCCGGAAGCGTAATTTCAAGGTCTTTCACAACAGTGCAGCCATTATTTGTATCAACCACCTTTGCAGTGTATTTGCCCTTTCCCAGAATGTAAGAATAGAGCCCGTCCGGAACAACGTTGCCGTCGACGGTGGTAATGGAAAAAATGAAATCGCCTGAACCGCCGGAAACGGTGAACGTAACTTTAGCCGTTGTGGAGGCACAATCTCCTATTCCGGCATAATCGTGTTCAAGAATGATTTCGCCCGGGAAAGTTATATCAATGGAATCTTTGACAAAACATCCGCCTGTCGCCGCCCTGATGATCCATTTTCCGTCCCTGTTCAGGGTTGTATAATATTTCCACTTTTGAGAGGAGCCATACTGCGTAATTGTAAAGGGCGCTTCTTCATTATCGGCATTGATGCAGGATACATCAGGCGTAAGCAATCCGGAGGCGTCATTCGATATGGATACGTCAAATTCAATATAACCCTCGTCTTCACAGTTATAACCCACTAAACCGTTACTGATATTTTCGATTTGGACGACTGGCAAGTCTTCGCCTATGGCAAAATCTGTTTTTTCTTCGCAACCATGCTCCATATCGTATATCCACAAAGTATATTCTCCGACAGGAAGTCCGTCATATTCTACGTTATTGTCCTTCCATGACAGCTCGGCCACATCGTCGCCGTCTTTGTCGGTAATCCTGTATTGAACATCTTCAACTGTGCTGCTGATCGGATTTTTGACCGTAATTTTGCCCTTTCCGTTGAAACACAAGGGGTCTTCGGTTTCAAACCAGTCGGAAGGATTGCCGACGTCGATAGCGCTAAGCGAGCCGATAGATATGGGATTGGGGGCTTCAAGTTGCAATGGCGCCATTAGCGGACAGACATCGGTACGGTTGTGCCTCATGAAGATATAATAATTGCCTTCAGATAACCCTGTGATGGAATCATTGGCAAACGAACCAAATTCTTCATGGATATACTCGCCCTTATCAACATCAAATACCCGATACTCGAAACCGTTATCGCCGCTGATACCGCCAACAGGTTCGACAATTCTGACAGAACCCTTAACATCGCAGACTTCGGGATATGTGATGATCCCTGTGTAACCCAGTTCTTCATATTTGAGAACTTCGACAGTATCGCTCAGAACGGTGGAACAATGATTAATGTCAATATACCCGACGAAATACTTACCGGCTTCGACCGCTTCAGGATCAAATAAAGGATCAACAATCTCAACCCCGTCTCCGTCTTCATCCAGATAATACCATGTATAACTGCCGCTTCCATCATCGGTTGTGGTTACATTCAGTTTGCCGGCTGTACCGGGCGGACAAACGTTTTCTTCAACGGTTAGCGTAACCGCCGTTTCATCGGGATTATTAATGATGACCGTCTTTTCCTGCGTACATCCATTCACGTCTTCAACAACAACTCTGTATGATTTTTGATCGACTCCTCCGGAAAAATCGGGAATAACCACCGTAGAACCCGAAAGAATACCTGTTCGCTGTTTATCGAGCATTTCATCTTCTTCATCATCGCCGTCAAAAACTTTGATGGTATATGGAGCAGTTCCGCCGATAACAGACACAATGACAGAGCCGTCGGCAACATCGTGGCATTTGGCGTCCTTTCCTATTGCCGTAACACTCAGGGCGGGCGGTTCTTTGATGGTAACCGGCTGAGACAGTGAAACAGACGCGCATTCATTATTATCAATAATTTCTATCATGTAATCGCCTGCTCCCAAGCCGGTTATTATCAGCGTATCGCCAATGATTCCGTCATTTTCGTCAGTTACGGGAATTATTCGGATATGAGCAGGATCAGGTTCGTAAAGTTCTTCGTCTTTCGTTATCGTATATTTGTAAGGCATCGTTCCGCCTTTCGTTTCCACGATAATGAACCCGTCAGTTTCACCGTTGCAGGAGATGTGTCCGTAACCCGGGAATGTTCCCTTCTCAGCGAGTTCAATGGTGAGCGCGTCCGGTTCGGTAATGGTAATAAAGGCTTCGTCAATCGAGCCGCATACGTCATCCGTAACGGTTACTTTATACTCTCCGGCAATCAGGCTGTGCGCTACGGAATCCTGATAATTCGTCCATTCCTCCCATGGCGAATTTTCATCATATCTGTATTCCCATTTATACGAAACGCTTTCGCGGACAGTCATATCAAGCGTTAAAGCGCCCTCGCCGTCATTTGCTGCCGGATCCCATTTATACGTTTTAATAACGCGACCATTTTCGACATTTACGATAAGTTCATCCACCTGATAACCTTTGCATGACACATGTATGGTGTCCTCGTCGAAAAAGGCTTTTACCGGTTCGGTAACTTCGAGGATATGATTGTCGAACGGCAGCGGCAAATATTTCGTTGCACAGGGGTAAGAATGACCTTCAATATTTTTATTGAAATCCTCTACACGAATCCAGTAATTAGTGCTGCTTAAGCCCGAAAATTCACCGGTTCTGCCGGTATCCGTTCCTACCTTGACCAAGCCTCCGTCCTCTGTGTAAAGTTCGTATAAATAAACATTGCCGGGTTGTCCCGGAACCCCGCCTTCCGCCTGAAAGATCAGTTTTCCGGATGTATCCGAAGGACGGTCGGTACAGGGAGAGAATGTTGTCAGTACGATAACCACTAACGGATCAGGGTCGGCAAGATCGACTTCATCTTCAAACGTACAGTCGCCCACATGTACCATTACTTTATAATAACCTCCGGTTAGCCGCCAGTAACGCTTTTCCAAAGTGTCGAATACATCGTCAATTTTGAGATATTCGGAATCCTGAGAATCTTTGTCCGGCTTTCGGTACAATTCATAGGTTACTTCGCCGCCGGGCAAGCTGGCAGTAATTTCAATCCAGCCTACTTTGCCTCCGGCACATTGGTTTGGTTGCCCGATTGCCGTAATAGAGTATGTATCGTCTATTTCTACCGTAAATTTAGCCGAATCATTCACTGAACAATTCATGCCGTATGCCATCTCTACTTTAAAGTCTCCGGTATCGCTTCCGGGAATGGTAAATCCGGCGGCGTCATTATATGTGTCCCAATCGTCATACGGAACGTATGGTTCCCATTCCCCGTTTTCTGCTTCTTTAAATACACGGAAAACAAACGACGAAACGGGATCGGACGATGTAACGTTCAACTTGACGGTTGCGGTAGCCGCTTCACATGGCAGCATGATCAAATCTTCAGAAACGGAAAATTCAATTTTTTTCGGTCTTGTGATGACTACGTCAAAAATAGAATCGCTGCAAAAGTTCACATCAGTTACCTTAACCTTGTATGTAGCGGAATCCAGTCCTGTAAATTCGCCGGAGGACTGAGGACCTCTGAAAAGTTCGTATTCGTCTTTTTCAAAGTCGTACATGTACAGGCTGTACGAAAGGCTTCCCGTACCGCCTTCTGCGGATACTTTTATTTCGCTGTCGTCTTCATTGGGGCAGTCGATACGGGCTGTTTTATCCTCCGGGTATATCAAAGAAAATACCAGTTCATCGGGGTTGGCAAGCATTTTGGTCTGTTCCGCTGCAAAGCAACCCGGATCATCCTCATCATATACTTTTTTTACATTAAAGATAAAAGCAGTATCTCCCCCAAGACCGGTAAATTCATAGACATTTTCGTCTTTGCCGAGTTCTACCCACACCATACCGGCGCCGTTCAATCTGTCGATACCGAACCAGAAAGCAGCGTCCGGATGTCCGCCCTGAGCTGTTACTTCAATTGCTCCATGACCATTATGGCAGCGTATCGAAGTGGAATCCGTAAATTCAAATTCTATCATCGGGGGAATGATGACCGTATATTCTATATCCAACGGACAACTGCTTAATTCAACGTCTGGTCCGTCAATAGCATATTTTATCCTTATGTCATAGGCAGTATTGCCTTCTTCGCCAAGATTCGAAAATACATTCGCCGGAATATCTGTATTTGGCTCTCCCCAACTTTCTCCGCTCTTCTTAATATAGTATTCCAAATCTCTGTCAGGTTCGCTTATTACATTTATCACCGTAAGCGTAACGTTATTTGCATCGGTGTAGCAGATCGCCGGCTCCGGAGTTTGTACGATGTCGGCTTCAATTTTCAATGCCGTTTTCACTGTGGCGTCGGCATTCGCCCTGCAATTATTGGCGTCGCGAACATAGACGTAATACGTTGTACCGGCGGCAACAGGCGGTTCCATAGGCGGCATGATCTCAAACACGAAACTGTTATCTTCGGCGTCAAGATTTGGTATTGGAAAAATGTTCTGGTTTGCGGTTGTACTGTAACGGTATCTGTAAGGGGCGCCTGTTTCGTAAGGCGTTCCTCCTTCGATTTCAACGGCAATCTTTCCGTCAATCCCGTCAAAGCATATTGTATGGATTGGCGTTACCCTAACCACTAATTCCTCCGGTTGGGTTATAACCTGCCGCACGATTTCCGATTCGCACAGGTGTTGCATGGACGGCGGCAACGCGGTTAATTTGGTTTGTCTGCCCTTTATCTCGTAAACGCCGGCAGGTAAGTTGAGCATGGGAATGTAACTTACAGTCCATTCGCTCCAATCGGTCCAGTTATCCTCGCCGTTTTCGCTGTAGCGATAACTGTAACTGTAATAGTAAGTGGTCAGAAAACCGCCGCTAACTCCACCGTCTACCGTTAAGGTGATTCTGCCGTCGCTTCCGTCAAAACAACTGACATTGCTGATGTTTTGAAGATGTACCAGTACAGCATTGGGGTCTGTTAATGTTATTTCCGCTGTAAATGGAGCGCAATTTCTGCCGGCTATCTTTCCTGTAACCGTGTATGTTCCGGCTTTCAGATCTGTAAAAGCGTCATTAACCAATTCCTCTAACTTAAAAAATCCATCATATTCCGGAACGGGTTCGTAAACGGCTTCTTCATCTTCTTTCTCCACTTTCTCCAGTATTTGATACTCTAATTCCAAGTCTTCATAACTGGGATGCAAGTCATTGGGATACGAAGGTTTGCTGATTGTAATCGAACCCGTTGCGGCGCTTGCACAACCGGGGTCTGTTTTCGTCAGCGTGAATGAAACTTCCGGCGGGTTGGGTATCGTAACCGATACCGGAAGCGATTCACAGCCGTTGTCATCTTTGGCTTTTACAAAACAGGTTACGCCTCCGGTCATCCCGCTAAAGGAGGACTGCCATTCGCTCCAGTTGTCAATTCCATCGCTGCTGATACTGAACAGATATCCTTTTCCGCTACCGCCTTCTGCCACGAGATCTGTAATGCTGCCGTCATCGCCGCCGGGGCAGGATGGCGGATTGGCTGTGTATTGTTCCACCGTAACAACAGGCGGCTCAACTACACTAAATGTTATTGTTTCTATACAGCCCCAGCCATCGTCATCGTAAACGGTAACAAAATAAGGACCTGGCTCTAATTCATCGAATAAATTATCCTTTTGCCATGGCGAAACTCCGTTTAATTCAAACCAAATCGGAGCAGTTCCTCCATCAACAATAATCCTTACCTCGCCATCTTCGCTTCCATTACATGTAACGCTTATTGGTTCTTTATCAACACTCACATCCAGAGGTATATATTCCTGAAATTCTAACCCTTCGACAATGTTGGACGTACAACCGTTAGCATCTTTAATGAAAACGTTATAAACAGTATCACGCGAAAGATCTGTAAATGTATTGCTGTTTGGAATACTCGGATTTGATGGTACAAACTCTTTTTCTTTTTCGGGTTCATCATTTGGCGCGATCACAAATAAATACGGAGGGGTTCCGCCTCCGGCGCCTACGGTTATTTTACCTCTGTCAGGACAATCAACTCCTAATACAGGCGCCCCAATAATAACCAGTTCGGGAATAGTTATCGCATATATATATATATCATTCTCTGAAAGAGCGGGATATTCTACTACTGAAACAGTATATCCGTTTGTATTATGCGGAGGAACATCAAACACAATGGGTTCAACCGGTTCGTCCAAAATCAGTTTTTCCATGGGGGGATCCATACCTCTTCTGGTTACTCTAATCGTGATAGGATAATCTATAATACCCTGTACATCAACTATTATCTTTCCGGTTGTTTCCCCATGACATTGTATTTGAACCGGAGTTACCTCTATAGATTGCCCCCAAGCGCTCCCTGTCAAACAAAGAAGAACCGTTATTTGAAAAAATATTTTCTTCATATCTCAATATATATTATATCTATCAACACATATACGAATAATGTCCTGTAAAGGTTACAAACATACATGATTAATGACTTTCGATTGAATTTTGTTCATGATAACAACACGAATTTTTTTTGAAAATAATCTGCAAATGTAATGATAAGATTATTATAATCAACAAATTCATCTGTTTTTTTTGGTTTGGCAGATCAGAACCAGAAGTTTCTAAATCCTATCGATTTAGAATTTCATGAATCTGTTCGGGTAATAATCCGGTGATGGCTGAAATGGTTTCTACCGATAGACCTGCTTTACTGCTGTTGAGTACCATATTTTCCTGATCTTTTTCTTTTTCGGCTTTGAGTTGGTTGCGTTCGGTTTCGAGCTGGTCGCGTTCGGCTTCGAGCTGGTTGCGTTCGACTTCGAGTTGATCGCGTTCGGCTTCGAGCTGGTCGCGTTCGATTTCGAGTTGATCGCGTTCGGTTTTACCTTCGGCAAGTCCTTTTGCAAGTCCTCTGGCTTCGGAACCTTCTCTAATCGTTTTTTCAGTGCGAACCCAATCCCAATACGCTTCGTAAACGAACAGTTCTTCCGGTGTAAAACCGCCTTCCAAACAAAGCTCGGCTGCTTTCAGTATCTGTTCGTTCTCCGCCAATTCTGCCGGTAATGAAATCATGCGTTCGTCAACCTCTTTCAAAAAACGTAGCCATAACGCCGCTATTTTGCGTTCGCCCCATTTTTCGGGTTTGAATTTTTTCAGTTCTATCAGTACAAATTCAAGCCCCTCAATGACCTCGTCGGTGTTTTCCTTATTGACGATAGCGTAGTGGTGATAAAATTGCTCGCTGCCGTGGTCGAAATTCCCGTTGAGGATGGCAAGCGTGTAAACCGGCTGCAACAAGTGGTAACTCTCGCTTTTGTCCAGCTGCCGAACGTAGGCTTTGCTGGCATTGAACACAATACGGTTCGTGAAATCGTCTGTCCAAAGCATCTGCATCTCAATGATGAACACTCGACCGCTTTTGTCCTTGCACTTCACATCTACAAGCGAGTTCTTTTTACCGGCTATGTCGGGTACCTGTTCAGCCGGAAGATATTCCACTTCCCTGATCAGCCTGTCGGATGAAAGGGGCATCACTGAGTTCAGAAAACCAATCAACAGGTCGGGATGTTCTCCGAAGACGCGCTTGAAAGTCAAATCGTTTTTGGGATCAAGATAACGAGCCATAACAATAACGAATTATGAATTACAGATTTTTCGCAAAAATAAGCATTATCCGGATTCAAAGACTCAAAAATTTGAATATTTCCGTGTAAGCCAATAATGTCAAAGAATCTATCTGCGGGAGATTTTATTTCCGTTTTGCAGCGTTTGCGGAACGTATTTTCTGTTCGATAATTTGGGCAGATAATGACCGCCCCTCCTTGCGCCAAACCGCTCGTTAGCGGCTGGCATTTTCCGAGATTGTTGTCCTTTATTCGTTACTTTTTCGGGCTGCAAAACTCTTTCGGTTGGTTGTCTCTGTCAATTGCGTTAACTCTTAATTTTCTTGCTCTCAAGCTACTGATACAAATTTTCGATTATAAATCGAAACACTCACATATTACTAAACGATAGTGCAACAACACACATTACTATCCAAATCAAAAATATTGCTGCAAGAGCAGCAATCAAAAGTCGTATTGAAGATTTACTTCTTTTGTTTATGAATTTGAACGGATACAAAAAATATGCCAACAAAAACGTGGGGAAAAAACAAAAGGAAAACGTCATAAATGTCGCTGACAAAACAGAATATAGACTTAATTCCCAACTTTCTCTGCTGTCCCCCAACTTAACGGCGTAAAGCACAAAAACCATAACAACAAACACTATAGTATAGTGCAAAAGAAATTGTAAAAATTCTCGTGTTTTTTCACCTAATGATTTAATGTTAATCAAGCATCTGACGCTCGCAAAATAGAGCGCAATAAAAGCAAACAATGAAAATACTGTAAAAAGGAATGTGTTCATAATATGATTATTATAATTATTTATCGGTCTATCAATTTATCATTTTTTTCTACTGCGAATTCCACCGACATTTTCGAGATGCACTTTCTTTTCGATACGCTACTCTCTCGACGGCACTTTTACTCGCACGTCTAACGTTCTAAATTTCACCGACTTCTCGACCGAGAAGTCGCCCGCTTGCCGCTAACGTGGTGGCGGCTTGGCGCAGGGGGGGGATTTTCACACTACCTTTCAAATTCGCACTTCCGCCCCCCCCTTGCGCCAAACCGCTCGTTGTATGTAGGCATCTTTGTTTTCGGTGTTGTTAATTACTTACTTACCTGTCTGTCGAAAAACTCCTTGATGGTTTCAGAACCAATACTGTTTTTGAGATTTCCTCTGAGGATAATATCAAAATTCTCGTCTAACAGGTACATGACCGGTACTGAGGCTGTGTTATACATGTCTCTATACTTGTGGCTGTATGGACTCCAAGCATTCATCCAACCTGTACCAAACAATTCTTTTTCGTTCACAAAATCTATCCACCTCCCTTTATCTTTCCTGTCTGCATAATAGAGTTGTACGGTAATTACCTGCAACCCCTTGTCTTTATATTCTTCCCAAACACTGAACAAGTCTTGAATACTTTGCTTGCAATGACCACATGTAAAATCCCAGAAGAAAAGGACGGTAAATTTACTTTTCAGTTCTTTTCGGAAATCGCTAATATCTCTGCCGGCATGTACGTCGTATTTGATAGCCGTATCCAAGACTGCCGCCTTAAAGTGTTCGGGCGGTAAAACCTTCAGCATTTCAATAGGCGGCGCATGTTTTCCAATTAGGTTCGGCGTCCTTTTTTTGACAAGGTCTTTCAGATTATCTTTATTCTCTTCAGTACCCCATGTGGCATAAGGAATATACCATTTTTCAGCAAGATGTAAAAAAACGTTTTCAGGTACAATACCCTTATCAATGATTACTTCCATAGCAAGATTAGAGTAATGATTGTACAACGTTGACATTATATAACGGAAAACAGCGTCGTTGGCTTGGGCTTTAGTCAGTATTTTGTCTATTTCGACGCAGATGGTATCCGTATATGGCGGAATAACCTTTGTCAGATAGCCAAACAGTTTATCATCGTATGACTGTGTGCGCAGCATATCCGGGTCGAGGATGTCCAGATTGTCGAAGAAATGTGCACGCCACCAACGGTATTGAAAATTCTGGTCAGTAATGTTTCCCTGCTCGTCTCTGGGCGGTTCAGGTACACGGGCTTCGACAGGTATCCCCGATTCCACAATTTTGCTGACATACAAATGACGGTTATCCTCAATTAATTTATCAATGTACTCTAAACTTTCTCTGTTTATCGTATTCTGTTTAGCGATAATCTCACTTTTTTCGGCATCGGATGTTGTATTTCTGTACAAGTCGCTCAACTGCTGAAGTTTTTTTGTTCGGTCGGTAAGTTGGCGCCGGTACTCCAAAAACATATCATTATCGGGCGATGCTATAAATTTGGTCAGGTTGATAAAATCGGTTGTATCTGCTACGATGCCGAATTTTTTGTTATCGCCAATGATGAAGTCGAACAGCAATCTACCGTTGCTATAAAGGAAATAAACGCCATTAGGTAACTCTCTGTTGCTGCGAAATACACCCTTTCCGTTTTTTAGAACAACAGTATCGCTGAGATAACTCTTGCTGGCAAAGTAATACCCTAAAAAAATGGTATCATTTTGAGTGTTGTTTGTGGTAAAACTAATTTCGTAATTCTGTGAAAACACCACATTATCAAAACACAACAACAAGCATAAAACACTCAAAGATTTATATCTAAACATACTTAAAACTAAATTTTTCATATTACTACTTACTTTTCGAGACGAGATACTTTCTCGACAACGCTCTCGCCGCTTACATACAACGTCCCAGCGGCTTGACGCAGGCGGGGCTTCCACTGCCGCTCGGACGGGCGAAAAACTTCCAAATTTGCACAAACTTTCGGGCGAGTTACTGCCGCCGTTGCGCCAAACCGCTCGTTGTAGGCAGTGCATTTTTTGTTTTTGCAGTCATAATCATTCGG
>Ga0082212_10006251_pt1 | contig 16060 bp, 12 predicted proteins | sample TergutNt197P3_FD_71548 | JGI IMG/M metagenome (GOLD analysis project Ga0082212, IMG submission 71548) | Neocapritermes taracua P3 segment gut microbial communities from Petit-Saut dam, French Guiana - Nt197 P3 | ecosystem: Host-associated > Arthropoda: Insects > Digestive system > Gut ... | reverse complement strand
TATACATATTCAGGCTGGAAGGGGCAGGCGGCGCATATACAGAGGTGCTGAATTACGGCGCTATCTGGAAGACCTCCCATATACCCGGCAAGGACGGCAGCCTTGTCGACGTGTGCCTTTCATATGACACAGTCAAAGGTTATGAGGACGATGTCAATTACATCGGCGCAATCATCGGGCGGTTCGCCAACCGGATCAAAGACGCAGCTTTTACGCTGGACGGCGTTTTGTACAACCTCCAGAAGAACGACGGCGAGCATTCCCTTCACGGCGGGGCGAACAGCTACAGCAAGCGCATCTGGAACCATGAAATCTCAGACGGTTCGCTTGTGCTCAACTTGCGCTCGCCTGACGGCGACCAAGGCTACCCCGGCAACTTGGACATAACTGTTGCATACACCTTCGACGAAAACAACGCTTTGACGATTGACTACCTTGCTGTCAGCGACAAGGACACCCCTATCAACATGACAAACCATGCATATTTCAACTTGGCCGGTGCAAGTTCCGGTAAAAGCGGCGCGATGGCTCACACCTTGCGCATCAACGCCGGGGCTGTGACGGAGATGGATGATGAATACATAGAGACCGGGTGCCTCCTGCCTGTTGGTGGCACACCTTATGATTTTCAAACGGATTTTGTCGTGGGTGACAGGATTGACTTGGACGATCAGCTGTTGCGGATAGCAGGCGGCTACGACTTGAACTTTGTAATAGCGGACGAAGGGCTGCGTGAAGCGGCGGTGCTCGCATCCCGGCAAAGCGGCATTTCCCTGCATCTTGAGATTACGAACCCGTGCCTGCAGTTCTACAGTAGCAACGTGATCAGTGCGCCCTTTGCTCTGCACGGCGCACTGTGCCTTGAGCCTCAGCACTACCCGGACTCTGTCAACATCCCACAGTTCCCGCCCTGCATCTTAAAAGCCGGGGAGAAGTACGAACAGCGGTCGGTGTACCGGTTCGAGTTCGTGTGAGGGCGGCTTTGAACTTCAGATAATTGTCTGGGTTTCAGTTGTCTTCACTCCACAGGTTTTTTTCCAGAAAGCTATCCCGTACAACCTAACCTTCTCAACCCCGCTTGAAAGGAATGCTTCCTTGTAGTCTTTTTCTTCGATCTGTTTCAGCGCGGCTTCGCACATAGCGGCGACGCTTTCCGGTGCGCCTGCGCGTTTAATTTCAATCACAATCCCCACAGAGCCGTCGTTCGCTGTTAGCAGAAGATCGCTCCTCCCCTCGCCGGATTCCCTGTTTGATTTGACGCTCCATTCTCCACAGCCAATTAAAAGACCGGCGAGGAAGCCGTGGTAATAGTTCTCGTAATTGTCAAAGTAGCTGATGGTTGCGCGAAGCTGGCTCTGCAAAACCTCTTCAATGGCAGCACAGTCACCATCTAAAAAAGAGCAGTAGAGCCTTTGTATCTCCTCTTGTGTTTTAGCGGCACTGTTTTTCTCTGCAAACCAGTCCTTGATTTTCTCGATAAAGATTTCTCGCACCTCAAGGTTGGGGATGGTCAGTTCGATGGGCTCTGCCGGAAAACCAGCAGGTGCTTTGGTTTTTGTCAAGTATCCTGTAAGGAACAGGACGCTCCAGAGGTTGTCGATGCTCTTGTCAAGTTCTTCATAGGTTAAAGTCTCCATTACGGTTCTTTCCACTGACCCGCCTGCAATAAGCCTTTCGATTTCAATTCTGGTCGTGGCGTCAGCTTTGTCTATGAAGCGCTTCACCATGTGGTTTGAGCTGGTGTTGTTCCAATATGACCTTGGCTTCGTCTCAGGGTTGCCTTTGAGTTTGGCAACATGGCTCACAATGTCCCAAGGGCAGTATATGTTAGTGCTTCCAAAGGTGTAGCCGTTGTACCATTCGTGCAAGTCCTCATACGCAAACGAAAGATTGTAGTCTGCCAGCATTTTTCTGACATCGCCGTCAGTAAAACCGAAGTTTTCATCGTAGCCGAAGTCGTTGTCCGTTATTGAATTGACCGCAAGGTTGTTTACGCCGGTGAAGATGCTCTCTTTGGAAATCCGGAGGCAGCCTGTTACAACTGCGAATTCCAGAGCCTCGTTGGTTTTGAACGCCTCGCCAAAAAAGATGCGCATGAAATCGACCATGTCGTCATAGTAGCCGTTGCTGAAGGCTTTGTCTAAGGGTACGTCATATTCGTCTACCAGCAGGATCGCTTTTTTGCCATAGTGTTTTCTGAGCATGCCAGATAGGAATTTTAAGCTGTCTTCGAGTTGATGCCGCGTTGCTGCCTGATTTTTCAGCACTGCGAAATTATGTTGGTTGCCTTGGCTAATATGTTGGCTGTCTGCAAGGAACGAAAGCCTGTCGCATTCGTAAGAGATCAAAGAAGCGACCCTTGCCAGTGCATCTGTGAAAGTTTTTCCCTGTACGCTCTTCAAGCTCAGGAAAATCACAGGGGAGCTGTTCATGAAGCTGCTGCAGACATCTTGATCCTTTGCAATTTCCAGACCGGTAAAAATGTCTTTGCTGTCCGTCCCAATCTCAAAAAAAGTCTTTAGCATAGTCATGTTCAAGGTTTTGCCAAATCGGCGCGGACGTGTGAAAAGGTTGACCGTTCCCCGGTTTTCCAGCAGGTTTTTGACAAACTTCGTTTTGTCTACGTAATAGCAGTTTTGTCTTCTAATATCCTCAAAAATATCAGCACCCACAGGCAACCTCTGATTCATGGCAGCCAGCCCCCCTCTTAACGCTGTTGTAATGCTTTGATATTATCACAGCAAGCAATTAGCGTCAATGCTTTGTCTTTGTTATTGACAAAGTTCTCAAATTTGTTATAGTTAACTTTAGATGGGAGAGAACGCTCAAACAAACGCGCAGCCCACAAACACGAAAGGAGCCGCTCGATATGATGTACGCAGAACAAGTAACAGATATTCCAGCCGCATTCAGGCTGAAAGCTTTGTCAATGGAAGAACTTGACCTGTTTTTTTGCGATGAAACCATGGAAATCCGTACTGGCGATGAATACAAATCCCCTATATGGGATATTTCAGAGGCTTGCCAAACGCCTTCCGAAAGGAATGTTTTTTTGCTGCTGGGCCACAGTGGGTGCGGAAAAAGCACCGAGCTCAATAAAATGTCGTCTGAGCTGACTGCGAACGGCTATAACGTTTCCATCATCAAGTGCGCGGTGGATTTGGACCTGTTCAACCCTGCTTTCTCAGATCTTCTGATTTTAATGGGCGACGCACTGCTTGGCATCGCAAAAAAGACAGGCTGCAAATTGAACCGGAAGCTGGAGGAAAAATTCGTTTCATACTGGTCAACTGAAAAGCGGATTGAATACAGGCAAAAAATATCTAACCGCTCAAGCGAATGGCTGGACATGTTGAATGCCATCGCAGAAATCGTCACTGAAAAGCTGGACGGGAAGCAGCCTGTCCTAATCTTTGAGGACTTGGACAAAATAAACGACTTAGAGACGATGTACAAGATATTTAGCAACGAGGCAACTGCGTTAACAGGAATTCCTTTCCCAGTAGTTTACACCTTTCCAATCGCACTCTCCTATGATCCGCGTTTCGCTTCTTTGGAAAAATATTATGCGCCTAAAATATTGCCGATGATCAAGCTTGAGACGGTTGAAGGCGCTGTTTATCAAGAAGGTATCGACGTGATGATGAAAATAATTGAAAAGCGTGCCAAACTTTCGCTTTTCGAGGAAAAAGTGCTGGATGCGTTGATAATTAAAACTGGTGGCTCACTGCGTGACCTGTTTTCTTGCATTGTTGCTGCCTCGAAAGTCGCCAAACGCAGGGAAACAGCTGCCGTTTCAATGAAAGATGCTGAAATTTCGCTTAAGGAACTCAAGTCGTCCCTTACTCGCCGCATAGAACGCAGGAACTATGCCTTCCTTGCGGATATTTGTGAAGGAAACCGCCGCAACATTGAGGACAAGGCGATGCTTTTGGAAATGCTGGAGGCGCATGCCGTGTTGGAATACAACTCGGATCGCTGGCACAACACCCATCCCTTAATTACAGAATTTTTGATAGAACAGGGGCATGCACAAAAATGATCAATGCTAATGCGAGCAACTACGATAATATTGGCTGGATATTCAACTATTCAGACGACGGTTACTTTTTGCTCGTTGCAGAAGAAGCCGTACAACAGGAAGTCGTTGCCCGGTACACAGGTGCGAGCATTGCTGTTTATGATTACAAAAAAACACAAGCCCGCTATTCGTTTGTTGAGACGGACAGTTTCGTCAGCGCAAACCCTGATGCCAGAGTATATTTCTTTTTGAATTTTCAACTTGCTGTGCTGGATAACAACGACATCCAAAGGCTGAATTTCAGCCGGGACATGCTCTCGCGCCTGAACAAAAACATTGTCTTTTGCCTAACTCAGCAAGCCGATGACTTCCTCATCAAAAAAGCGTTTGCTTTTTATTCCTTCGTTAGGTGCCGAATGTGTTTTGAAAGCGAATCCTTAAAGACGCCAGACGAAAGGGCTTTGGATGGGTTTCGCGGGTTTGACCTTAGCAACGGTGTAAATGAAACTAATATCGATTTTTCGCTCCCTGCGCCACGGCTGCTGTCTACAGCTATTTCACTGAAGAGTCAAGCCGAACGACTGCATAGGGAATTCCGCTATAGCGACGCTCAGGTTTTGTTATGGAAAGTATTGAAGATACGAGAAACTGTTATCGGTTCGTATCATCCCGACACAGCATCCGTCTACCATGCGATAGGAAATGCCTACGCTGCAGCAGACAGCTATCAAGAGGCACTGGCATGGTATTCGAAGGCGTCAGGTGTATTTGAAGACACATTAGGGGCGGACCACCCTTGTACCGCGAATGTTTACAGCAGCATCGCGCTCGTATATTGCAATCAGTCTGACTATTCCAAGGCACTCCAGTGGTATCAGAAAACTCTCGATGTAGATGAAAAAATATTGGGCTTAGCGCATCCCGGCACTGCCGCTACCTATAGCAGCATCGGTAGGGTCTATTATTGCGAAGGGAACTATTCTGAGGCGCTCCAATGGTACCAAAAGGCTCTAGTCATCAGAGAAAGCGCAATGGGCGTAGGGCACCCAGATACCGCTGCAACCTGCAACAGCATTGGTAAGCTCAACTGCAGACAAGGCGATTTCCAAGAAGCTCTGGCATGGTACCGAAAAGCCGTTGCAATTTACGAAAAGGCACTGGGGAGGGATCATATCGACACTGCACGTACTTACAACAATATCGGAAAAGTTTATTTCCGTCAAGGAGACTCCCCCAAAGCGCAAGATTGGCACCTGAAAGCCCTCGCAATCTTTAAGAAGGTGTTGGGCAATTGGCACCCGTACACTGCTGACTCGGAGTACGACATCGGAAACGTCTGTAAAGGCCAAGGTGATTATGTAAAAGCGTTGGAGTGGTATCAGAAAGCTTTAGCCATCCGAGAAAAGGTGCTTGGCACAGCGCACCCGTGCACTGCGGCAACTTACAACTGCATCGCATCAGTCTATTGCAATCAGGACGATTGCCAGAATGCGCTCATGTGGTGCCAAAAAGCCCAGGAAGTCTTTGAAAGAGTGCTTGGCACAGCGCACCCGTACACTGCGGCAACTTGCAGCAGTATGGCAGCTGCCTACAATCGGCTGGAGGATTGGCCAAATGCGCAAGAATGGTACCAGACAGCTCTTGTCGCAAGCGAAAAGCTGCTGGGAGCAGAGCACCCATATACAGCCGCAATTTGCAATGCCCTCGCGAGCATTTCCGGCAAACTCGACGACAGCACAAAAGCACTGGAATGGTATCGCAAGGCTTTGGATATCCGCGAAAAAGCACTGGGACAGGATCATCCCGACACTGGGGAAACCTACTGCGGCATTGCGGGCATTTGTGAGAGGCTGAGCGATTACCCAAATGCGCTCCTGTGGTACCGCAAAGCTGTAGGCGTCTTTGAATTAACGCTTGGGAATGCGCATCCAAAAACACTTTCTGCGAGAGAGAAAATTGACATCGCCACCAAACAACGCCGAGCCTAGGCTTTTACGGAGCGGTCTGGGCTGATGAGTTCAAAAAAGCCTCGGAAAACCTGTACATCAACGTGGCTGTCTCTGCCCTGGTGGTGCTCTTTAATGGCTCCAGTTTTCCGTCTATTCCGTTCACAAACCCTTGGGAGACCAGTTCCTCCAAGGGCAGTTTTGCATAGTCTGCCACAACCCCGCTGTCCGGGAATTGTGCCAAAACCAGTTCACCTGCGCCTTGTTTCGTATACCCCATGACTATTAGCGCCCTGTACGACATTGTCATCATGTCTTGACGGGTTATCTCGTCTTCCGGTGAAAACATGTTGTCGCCTATCCCTCTGATGATGTCCAGCGCTTTTGCATCCCGCAAAGCCTCCCGGTAATATGCGTCCTTCTCCATGTCGAGGAAAGGCAGTGCAGGTTCCGTCCCTGGCTCATGGGGCAGCATGTTCATGAGCATCAACACGAAGTCTGCCCTCTTTATTGGGTTGTCGGGCTTGAAATCCCCCTCGGGGTAACCTCTTACAACTCCTTTTGCCGCCATTTCAGTTATAAAAGGCTCTGCCCAGTGTTCGTCCAAATCCGAAAAAGCCGTTGGGCGGTTTGTGCCTCTAGATGGGGGCTCCGCTTGGGGCGTGTCTTGGTTTAGCGATTTTATGAGGCTGTACAAGTTTGAGTTTTCTGTAAAGGAGCCGAAAGAATACATTATGTAGCCGCCTACGCCGGAAGTCCTTCGGTTTAGCTCCACCTGCGACTTTATCTCATTAACGTTCCACGGGTTGTTGGACTGGCTGCTGGTCGTCCTGTATGCCGCTTGGCCGATATAGAGCTTCACGTCCGTCCCTGCAGCTACGTCTGCCCACCAGTCCAGCAGGATTGCGTAATCAGCGATTTCAAAACCGATGTTCCAGTAAATCTGCGGTGCCATGTAGTCAACGATGCCGCGCTTCACCCAACCCCTCGTGTCAGCGTACCGCTGGGTGTATGCCTCGCCGCCGTTCGTGTCACTACCTGAAGGGTGTGTTGATTTATTCGCCCAGATACCCATAGGGCTGACCCCGAAAACAATGCCTCTGCCGCTGCCGTGCACAATGTCAAACATGGTTTTGACAGTCTTTTCAGTGTTGGCGTACCTGAACTCTGTAAGGGAAGCGTACGCTGAACCATACTGGGAAAAAGCGAGGCTGTCATCAAAATCCCTGCCCGGGTAAAAATAGTCGTCGATATGGATGCCGTCAACATTGTAATTGTTTACAATCTCCCTGACGCCGTCAGCTATCAGCTGCTGCACCTCAGGGATGCCTGGGTTCCAATACATCTTCCCGTCTGTGTACGTGACTGTCCATTCCGGATGCTGCCTTGCCGGATGGCCTGCGCTCAAGTTTCCTGCGTCGTCCTTTTCGTTGGTTATCCTGTACGGGTTGACCCAAGCGTGGAGCTCAATGCCACGCTTGTGCGCTTCATCAACGAAAAATGCCAAGGGGTCGAAGCCTTGGGTAGGTTCAAGCCCCTGTGTCCCCGTCAGGTATTTGGACCAAGGGAATATTTCAGATCTGTAAAAGGAGTCCGCTGTGGGGCGGACCTGCAGGAAAACCGCGTTGAAGCCCATGTCTTGAGATTGATCCAAGATGTCCAATGCGTATTTTTTCAGTGCCTCGGCATCAGTAGTCCTCTGAAGCGGGTAGTTGATGTTGAGCACGGTAGGCACCCAGACGCCTCGGAATTCCTTTTCTGCGGCTGCTGCAAAGCTTTCCGGCACTGCGGAAAACCTGTCGGCCGCTGTGGGCACCAGCCCGGAAAGCAAAACCGCCAGTGCTACGACAATAGCGCCCACAGCCATGGCTGTGGTGTTTTTTCTATTTAAAATCCTCATGGCAAATGTCCTTTCATTGCTTTTTGTTTCTGCCACGAACATTTTACCACACAACCTGCGCTTAGAAAACACCCTTTTCATTTTTGATTTTTAAATTTCCCTGAGTATTGTGCCTTTCCAACAATTCCGCCCTTATGTCCCCCGGCGCAATCCCTTGCGATAGCATCAGTACGAGCAGGTGGTACGCCAGATCGGAAATCTCACCTGTCAGGCTCAACTTGTCGTTGTTTTTTGCTGCAATGATAGTCTCTGCCGCTTCCTCACCGATTTTCTTGCAGATTTTATCAATGCCCTCGTCAAGCAGGTAGTTGGTGTAGGATTTTTCCTTTGGGTTCGCCTTCCTGTCCACGATCTGCGCATAGATGCTGTTTATCACATTGAATTCGCCGGCTTCGTCCCCAAAGCAGCTGTATGCGCCTGTGTGGCAAGCGCCCTCGCCCCTCTGTTCGACTTGGATTAAAAGGGTGTCGTCGTCGCAATCATACGCCATGTGTTTTATTGCTTGCGTGTTCCCGGAGGTCTCGCCCTTGTGCCACAGTTCGTTTCTGGAGCGCGACCAAAAGCACGTTTCGCCGTTCTTCAGCATGTATTCGTAGCTTTCCTGATTGACGTAAGCCAGCATCAACACCCTGCCGCTGTAATAATCCTGCACTACTGCCGGCATCAACCCCTCGATTTTCTGCATGGTATGCCGTTCCTTTCCATTTCCCGTTTCACCTCGCTTACGGTAGCCATACCATAGTGGAACAAGCTCGCCGCCAGCGCAGCGTCGCAATCTGTCTGCTTGAAAACATCGATGATGTCGGAGACTTTGCCGCACCCACCGCTTGCAACGACCGGAATGTTCACTGCCTCGCATACCGCCTTGGTCATTGCCACGTCATAGCCGTCCTGGGTACCGTCGCCATCCATGGACGTGAGCAGTATCTCCCCCGCTCCAAGCTCCTCGCATTTTTTCGCGTATTCGACAAGATCAAACCCTGCATCCTCCCTGCCGCCTTTGGTAAAAACCCTGTAACCGTCTCCTGTTTTCTTCCCGTCGATAGCCACCACCAAGCGGTGTTTCCCAAATCCCTCGCTTATTTCTTTAATTAAGTCAGGGTTTGCCGCAGCAGCTGAATTGATCGACACCTTGAATGCGCCGCAATCCAAAGCTTTGCGGAAATCTGACGCATTGCGGATCCCTCCACCAAGTGTCAGCGGTATGGACAGCCTTTTCGCAGCATGTTCTACGAGGCTGTATATTGTGTCCCTGCCTTCATGAGTCGCCGTTATGTCCAGAAAAACAACCTCATCGGCGCCTTGCTCCTCATAGCGGCATGCAATTTCGACAGGGTCGCCCACGTCGACCAGATCAACGAAGTTTACGCCCTTTACGACTTTTCCGTCCTTAATGTCTAAACAAGGAATTATACGTTTTTCAGCAGCCATTCCAAATCCACCTTCCCTTCATAATACGCTTTCCCGACGATGACGCCATGATATTTTATTGCTTTCAGGCAGTCTTCGTTGCAGGCGACTCCTCCGGACACAATCACTTTTACACCTTTAATCTTCTCATACATTTCCCAGTTGGGCGAAGTCAGCGTCCCGTCCTTGGAAATGTCGGTTGCTATTATTGTTTCAACGCCAAGGCTTTTCATATCCTTCACAAATTCCAGATAGTTCTTGCCGCTGTTTTCCGCCCAGCCGCTGATCGCTATTTCATCTCGTAAAACATCTGCACCGACAACAATCCTGTCCGCGCCGTATTCCCTGATGCATTCACCTACAAACCTTGGATTTTTAACGGCAATGGTTCCAAGGATTACCCTGTCTGCGATTTGCAGATATTTTTCAACGGATTCCCTGCTTCGGATGCCGCCGCCGATCTGAACAGGAATATCGGCGCCTTCGCAAATTCGGGCGACTATTTCATAGCTGGACGCCTCGGTGCCCCTAGCACCGTCCAAATCGACGACATGCAGGCGCTTTGCTCCCATTTCCATGAATTTTTGCGCAATTTCGATCGGATCCCCGTATATGGTTTTGCTGTTGTAGTCGCCTTTAAGCAACCGTACTGCCTTGCCGCCCATAATGTCGATGGCTGGAATTATGGTCCCCATCACATGACTCCTTTCGTGGACGGTACTGCATCGCCAGCAGTCTTTATGGCTTGCCCCAGCGCAGCGCCAAACGCTTTGAATATCGCCTCGATCTTGTGGTGCGTATTTTTGCCGTACAAAAGGTTAATGTGTAAAGTCATCCCTGCATTTACGGCAACTGCCCTGAAAAACTCTTCAACGAGCTCGACTTCAAAACCTCCTACTCTGTACTTGTCGCTTTCGCCAATCTGCCTGTCGCTAAACACGGCGTTGAACACCAAGTATGGCCGGTTTGAGATGTCTATATCCACTTGTGCCAAGCATTCGTCCATCGGCAGCCTGGCAGAACCGTAACGCGCTATTCCGTTTTTATCGCCGAGCGCCTTCGAAATAACTTGCCCCAGGCAAATCCCAACGTCTTCGACTGTATGGTGCCCGTCCACATCAAGATCGCCGGTACAAGCAATTTTCAGCGTTATCCCTGCGCGAAAGGCAAACAGGTTTAGCATATGGTCGAAAAAACCTATGCCAGTATCAATTCTGTTTTCAGCCTTTTCGTCAAGGTTGATCACCGCTTTTACTTTTGTTTCGTTAGTGTTGCGCTCTAGAATTTCTTTGCGCACTGCACAAACACCTCCATTTCTGCTGGTGTGCCTATTGTCACCCTCAAATAATTGCTTATTCGAGGTTTGTCCCAATGCCTCACCAAGATTTTGTTCTTTAGCAAGAAGTCGAACATGGCTTTCCCGTTGTCAACTTTCCAAAAGATGAAATTTGCTTGAGACGATGTGCAGCGAAGCTCATTTTCGACCCACCTTCGAGTTTCGATTATCGCTTTGCATCTCCCATTGAAATACTCTTCATCATTTACCGCCGCCGTTGCACAAAGCTGCGAAAACATGTTGACAGGATACGAATTGAACGCATTTTTCACCCTGTCAAGGCCGCAAATCAACTCTTCGCTGCCGACTGCATACCCCACACGCAGGCCTGCCAGGGAGTATGATTTTGAAAAAGTACGGACAACCAGCAGATTCCCATATTTGGTGGCTATGCTGGCCGCGCTTCCGCAATCTGCAAAATCAACATATGCTTCATCGACGATCACCACGCCGTTCGCGTTGTTTTGTATGATTTTTTCAATCCGGCTCAAGGGCAGGGCATGCCCTGTCGGTGCGTTGGGGTTGGCCAAAACCACTCCGTTGCTGTTTTCATAGTCATTGGGGTTGACATTGAAACTGTCTCCCAAAGGCATCAATTTCAATCCGACACCATACATTTCGCCCCAGACCGGATAAAAACCGTAGGATATGTCGGGTGTCAATACATTTCCTTTACCAGACAGGAACGCTTGGAAAGCAAGCGCCAAAACCTCGTCCGAACCGTTACCGCAAAAGATGTTTTCAGGTTTTACGTTCAATTTCGCCGCAATGGCCTCTCGCAGCGCCGCAGAAGACGTGTCGGGGTACAGCCGCAGCTTCTCCGCGTTGGCGGCTTGCAAAACCTCTGCAACTCTCGGTGACGGCGGATATGGGTTTTCGTTAGTGTTCAGCTTGACCCAGCCTTGCTCCCGTGGCTGCATCCCGGCTGTGTAAGGTGTTAGCTTTTTCGCTTTTTCCGTTAAATAATTCATCTTTCGAACCTGACTTTAATGGAATTCCCATGGGCGTCCAACCCCTCCAGTTCAGCGAACTTTACAACGTCGTCTTTGAAATCCGCCAAGGCCTCACGGGGGTAGTAACTGTATGCGCTGTATTTTACAAAATCGTACACTCCCAAAGGCGAATAGAATTTTGCTGTGCCGCCTGTGGGCAAAACGTGATTTGTGCCGCTCATGTAGTCACCCAAGGGTTCCGGCGTGTTTTCACCAAGGAACACCGAACCGGCGTTTTCAACCAAAGGCAATTTCTCAAGGGGGTTTTTCGTCAGTATTTCCAAGTGCTCAGGGGCGATATCGTTCGCTATCCCAAAAGCTTTCTCCAAATTGCCTGCTAAAACTGCCGCTCCGTAATTTGCGAGGCTTTCCCTGATTATTTCACCGCGTTTCAAATACGCAAGCTGCCTTTCCAGCTCTTTTTCGGTTTCCTCAATTATTTTTTCGCTTGTTGCAATTAGAATTGCGCTTGCCATCTTGTCATGTTCGGCTTGACTCATCATGTCAGCTGCGATGTATTTTGGGTTTGCGGTTTCGTCCGCAATTATCAAGACTTCGCTTGGCCCGGCAACCATGTCGATGTCAAGCTCGCCGTAAACCGCGCGTTTCGCAGCCGCCACGTATGCGTTGCCCGGTCCGACAATCTTGTCGAACTTTCGAATGCCTTCTATGCCGTAAGCAGCAATGCCGACAGCCTGAGCTCCTCCAATTTTGCAGATGTTTTCGATGCCGCAGCAAGCCGCCGCAGCCAGAATAACATCGGCAACTTTACCGCCGCTCTTTACCGGCGTAAAAACTGCAATTTCTTTGACCCCCGCAAGCCTGGCTGGGATGGCGTTCATCAGCACGGTCGAGGGGTATGCCGCTGTTCCGCCCGGCACATAAAGGGCGACACGGTTTAGTGGGCGAACCAACTGCCCCATAATCACGCCGCCGGTTTTATGCATAACCCACGATTTTTCAAGCTGGTTAGCATGGTATTCGGTAATCTGCCCACAGGCTCTTTGAAGGATGCGCATGAAGTCCTCGCCAACGTTGCGAATCGAAGTTTTGATTTCCTCTGAGTCTACAAACAAATTGTCGCCCGCAAACCCGTCGAGTTCTTTTGCATATTTCCGGGCTGCGCTCTCGCCATTTGCCTTAACGTCAGCAAGGATCGCAAGCACAGTTTTAACAACGCCTTCATCAACTTCCGCCTTTCGGTTTCGAATGTGTGCCAAGTCTCTATTCAATCGCATTTTTTAAAACTCCAATCATTTTCCCTATGTTTTCATCATACTTCAAAGCAGCCTTGCTTACAAGTACCTTCGTTTGAATCGGCATGGCTTCATCGAATATGACAAGCTCGTTTTCGGCCAGCGCACGGCCTGTTTCCACTATGTCGAATATAACGTCCACGCCGCCATGCTTCGGCATCAGCTCGGAGGAGCCGGCAACTGTAATAACATCGGCAACAATGCCTTTTTTTGCAAAATACTTGGCAGTGATGTTTGGATGCTGCGTGGCGACTTCTAGGATTTTCTCGTCGCTGTTCTTGCATTTTTCATAAAACGCCCTGTCCTCCGACCGCCCTGCAACGCAAAAACGCGACTCTCCGCAGAGCTTTAGGTCGGGAAGCAGGTCTGACCTGAAATTGTCGCCTCGCAGCGAATGCTGCAACGTTTCGCTTGCCAGTTCGTACTCGCGGTAGCAGTCAAACGCCGATATCCCTATGTCTGCCCAGTTCTTGTCCACGTATTGCGGAATGTCTTCGATGCTGACCAGCAGAAACACAACCGTACCGTCGTCACTGACGAATTCCAGTTGTTTGTGTTCTTTTAGCCCGATCTCTTTTTCTAACTCCTTAGATGTAAACCCTGCTTTTTTGAAAACTTCGTAAGCCTTGCTAAGCATCCTTTTCCCCTTTGGGATCGCAATTATTATTCTACGCATTTTTGTTCCTTTCTTTGAACTGGGAATTAAACAGCACCCCTGTGCGCATTGGCTGCTCAAGAATTCCTGCTTTTTCGTGCTTAAGATGTGAATGATGTGAATCGGTAAATAGTTGAAGCGGTATAAGACAAGATAACGCCTCCCGATATGAGCCTCTATTGACTCAACTTGCCGCTCGCTATAAAGTTTATTTGCTCCAAAGCGTTGTCTTCTTCGGAGGGAAGCAATCGTGCCTCCACTGCCTGCTCGCGAGTGAAGACTTCATTTTCAATCAGTGCTTCTGCCAGAAGCGTCGGTTCAGGAGCGTTGAGAGGCGTCGTGAGCGCCTTGTCCATAATATCAACCGCGTCGCCACGGACAAACTCTTTCGAACCCTCCAACCTGTCGGCATAGTCAGAGCCAAACAACGTGGTTTTCACGCAGTCGCTCAAAGCAGTGGAAGGCTCGCTTTCGTAACCCATCAGGCGCATCGCCAACGCTAAAAACTCTTCTGACGATATTGTGCGCTCGGGCAAGTATGTTGTTGCGCTGGTTCCTTTGGTTATGCCGTTTTCAAAACAGTAAAGGATATAGTTCTTGGCCCAGTGTTTGTCCTGCACGTCGGAAAACGGGTTGTTTGAATAATTCTCTTGCAATGCATTCGCTTCCTCGCCCAAAAGCCTGACTATAATTGCCGCAGCCTGTGCACGGGTTAACGGATCGTTCAATTGGTAGCCGACAGTCGTTCCTAAAAACAGCTTCAGTTCTTTAAGTCTGTCCGCAACTTCAAGCCTACCGTCAGGAACGGTTTCGTTTTCCGTGCATGCAAACGGCTCTGCACCGCCAACGGCAAATTCTTCAGCTGTGGTGCAGGATGCAGCGTTCCAATCCACGTCCCAACCTTTCAAAAATTTTGAAAGGTCGCCTGTATATTATATTATGTACCATACCGGCTCCATAGTCAAGCATACGACATACCGCTATTCGGCTTTCTTAATTTATTTATTCGGGTGGCTTGAATCCTAGCCACCGTTCGTGAGCATCATAACCGTCAACGTCATATTTTTTTGCAAGTTCAGCATCGTGCCGTTTTTTATTGTTTGCAAGTTTAATGTATGCTTCCCAAAAAGACTCGAGTTCCAACACTAACAATTCCACATCCTTATCTGTTGGATTGCACTTTGGTACGTCAATATTGGAAATTACATCCCACTTGATCCTTCCTCGATTCATCCCTGTCGTTGAAGAAAGCATGTCGGCAAGTATTTCTTTAGTCCTTAGCAAGTTAACATAGAAAACAGCTTCCACTTTAGACCGGGCGCGAAGAATTGTGTATTCGTTTGACACATATTTGCTTGCGTGGTATGGTGGTACAATGCCAACAGCTCCCCTTCCAACACCCATATTTGAAACCAATATGTCCCATTCATTCAATTTTGACAATTTTGAATAGGAGCTTGTTTCACTTGTCAATATGTCGCCTTCCAGAACATCTCCATCGTATGTCACTTTCAACAACTGATATTCGGCATCGTCTTCAAGTATTGTCCCTCTGTTTCGTTGAACGTTGAGCTCGTTGCCGATTTTAGTTGTTTGGTACCCTTGCTCCTGCCAAAATTTCTTCTTCCTGCCCCTGTCGTTAATGCAAAATTTTACATCAAGCCTGTCAGATATGGCTGCACTGGGAACCAACCAGCTTCCAACAATGCCATTAAGGTATTTCCTGTACATGTCTATCACAGAATTATGCTCTTTCGTTTTTAAATCGTTAAGCTTATCTGGACTGACGCCTATCCTTTTCGCAACCTTATGCTCCAATCCCAAATATCGTGCCGATACCATAAACACGTCCTTTTGCATTTCGTTGTTTTTTCTTTTTCGCAGTATTGCAATAGACGTCTTGACTCGCGCAGACGACCTCTTGAACGCGTCTCCTGGCAGAGATATTATTGCTTGAATGATAAACTTATCCCTTATGTAATCCCGCACATGCGAGAAAGAGCCTCCTGACAGGATGGAATCGTCTATTATCGCTATAATCACTCCGGTTTCTGTCACTAAATCGCTATATCTTTCAATAAACATTGCACTGCTTAGCAATTTGCTGTTTATTTTTCCCGCCGCTCTGTCAACTGATAGTTCATATTGGTTTAGTATTTCGGACTGCTCAATGTCATCACGAGTATACTTAAGTGAAAAAGGCGGGTTTGACAAAATCACATCGAATTGCTTCTTGTCAGTATTAATAATGTTCCTTATCTCTGCTAATTGCCTGTCATCCTCAATAGACCCTGTGCCAATCTTCAGCAGGCGCTTGTCCAGTGAATCTGCATAGAAAATTTTGCTTCCGCCGTCGCCGTGCAAGTACATATTCATGCGGGCAATCCGATACATTGCAGGATCGCTTCCTGCATCGATTCCGAACAAAGAGTTCTTTTCAATAATCTTCAATATGTCGTCTTGTTCTAAACTGCTGGTTGCAGCTAGTGCTTTTGCTTTTTGCGTCATCTTTCTCATCGCTGTTATCAAAAAACCGCCAGAACC
>Ga0082212_10005463_pt2 | contig 16062 bp, 19 predicted proteins | sample TergutNt197P3_FD_71548 | JGI IMG/M metagenome (GOLD analysis project Ga0082212, IMG submission 71548) | Neocapritermes taracua P3 segment gut microbial communities from Petit-Saut dam, French Guiana - Nt197 P3 | ecosystem: Host-associated > Arthropoda: Insects > Digestive system > Gut ... | reverse complement strand
TTCGTGCGATCTTTTGCGGACTGGCTTGAACGCATGGAATACTCCCGGCTTGAGGAATTCCGATCGGAACTCCAGTACCGCCTGGCCCTGGCCCTTGACCTTGAGGACGAGGAAGACGAACGCAACCGCCTGCTGCTGAAGCTTTCCGACGGCCTGGCCCGCACCCGCGAACAGTTCTCCCGCCGCCTGGATGCGCTGTTCGCCGCCCACGGCGAATTGACCGAAGAATTCTGGGAAGAGATGGAGGAAGTCCTCATCCTCGCCGATGTCGGCTACGACACCGCCGCGGAACTCATCGAACGCCTGAGAGCGCGGGCCCGCAAAGACGGCGTTGCCCAGGCTGCCGCACTTCGCCCCCTGCTGCGCGCGGAGCTTGGAGACATTTTCCGCGTCCAGCGGCGCATCGCGGCGGTGAACCCGCCGGAAGTCGTGCTCGTGATCGGCGTCAACGGCGCGGGCAAAACCACCACCATCGCCAAATTGGCGCACCGGGCGCGCATGCAGGGCAAGCGCGCGCTCATCGCCGCTGCGGACACCTTCCGCGCGGCGGCCGTGGAGCAGCTTGGCGTCTGGGCGGAGCGGGTGGAAGCGGATTTTTACGCCAAGGACCAGGGCGCGGACCCTGCGGCCGTGGCTTTTGAAGCCATGGACAAGGCCCTGGCCGACGGCGTTGACGTGCTCTTTGTTGATACCGCCGGACGCCTGCAAACCAAGGCCGACCTGATGGAGGAACTGGCGAAAATCCGCAGGGTGCTTGCCAAAAAGCACCCCGGAGCGCCGCACCGCAGCATCCTCGTCATAGACGCCACCAACGGCCAGAACGCCCTGTCGCAGACCAAGCTGTTCAAAGAAGCCGCCGGAGCGGATGAAATCATCCTCAGCAAGCTCGACGGCACCGCCAAGGGCGGCATCGCCATTGCCGTGGCCCTGCATTACGGCCTGCCCATCACCTACGTCGGACTCGGCGAAAAACTCGATGACTTGCGCCCCTTCCACGGCGAAGCCTTCGCCGACGCCCTGCTCGGTCTATCAGTGAGGAGCCCTTGATGAAACGATTTGCAGCTGCTCCGGAAGATTCACGCCGGATTTTCGTCCGCGTTCGCGCCCTGCCGCGTCTTGCGGCTTTGGCGTTGCTGCTCCTGTTTTGCGTTGCCGCGCATACCGGGCACGCTGACCAGCAAGGCGCTGGCAGCGGGCAAAAGGATGCGTCTGATGCATCTTTTTTCGATCTTTGCCGCAAGGGTTCACCACAACAAATTGCCGAGGCCATCCATAATGGCGCAGATCTGAACGCGCGGGATGTTTGGGGGCGGACGCCGCTTATGGAGGCGGCGGAAAAGTGCGATCTTGCGGTGATGACAGCGCTTCTGGAAGCGGGGGCGGATGTCCATGCGCGAGACAAAGAGGGAATGACGCCCTTGATGCTGGCGGTACGGGATAGGTTTCCGGCAGTGACAGCGGGGCTCGTTGAAGCCGGCGCGCACGTCAATGCCGAAAATGCCGAAAAATACACGTCCCGCATGAAACAAGACTCGAAATACCTGGTGCTCAAGTTGGCCGCCAGGTGGAACCGCCTCCCGGAGACGATACACGCGCTTGTCAAGGCGGGGGCGAACGTCAATGCGCGTGACAACACGAGAATGACGCCGCTCCTGCTGGCGCTGAGAGGCTACCCCAAGCCGGAAGCGATAACGGCTCTCGTGAAAGCTGGCGCGGACGTCAATGCGGCAGATCGGAAGGGCAACACGCCGCTCATGTTCGCGGCGCAGGCAATGGGCTTCTCGGGCGAGGTCGCGAATATCCTTTTGGACGCCGGGGCAAATCCAAAAGCGAAAGACAAGTCCGGCAAAAGGGCAATAGATTTTGCAAAAAAAAATGAGCAGCTAAACAATACCGAAGTGTTCAAAAAACTGGAAAAAGCGAGCCGTTAGGAGGTTTCGCCGTGCAGCTTCGAATGGAACTGTCCCGGCGTGGTCAAGAGCAAAAGCAACAGGCTTACAGTTCCCGTTCCATGTCGCGCTCCTCCGCGCGCCGTTTCATATCTTCGCGGTGATCGTAGAGCTTCTTGCCCCTGCCAAGGGCTATTTCCACCTTGACGCGCCCGCGCTTGAAATACAGGCTGACGGGGATGGCCGTCATGCCCTTTTGTTCGACCTGCGCCGCATAGCGGCGGATTTCGCCCGCGTGCAGCAGCAGCTTGCGGGCGCGATCCGGGTTCTGTTCCACATAGCCCGCGTTGTTGTAAGGCGCTATGTGCAGGCCCGCAAGCCAGGCCTCGCCCTCGCGGAAGTCCACGTAGCTGTCGCGAAAATTCACCTGTCCGGCGCGCAGGCTTTTCACTTCCGGCCCGGTCAGGGCGATGCCCGCCTCCATAAAGTCTGAAAGATGGTACAGATGCCGCGCCTTTTTGTTGTGCGCGATGGCGGAACCCGCATTTTTTTTATGCATGAGCGACTCCATCCGGCGCGTCACGCGCTGTGGATCATGGTGGTGTGGAAATCCGCCTCTTCATGCAACACTTCAAACAGGGATTGCGCGACCATGCGGTTTGCGGCTGCGACATCCGTGGTCATCAGCACGGAGCGGGCAAGCTCGGTGCAAGCCTCTTTACGCAACTTGCGCACCAGATGTTTGACGATGGGCACAAATTGCGGAGACGCGGAAATGACATCCACGCCCATCCCCAGAAACACCGGCAGACAATAGGGGTCGGCGGCCAGTTCGCCGCAGATGGAAACTCCGATGCCTTCGCGGTGCGCGCAATCAATGACATGCTTCACTGCGCGCACCACAGCGGGGTGCAAAGGCTCGTGCAGATACGCCACGTGCGTGTTGCGGCGATCAATGGCCAGCAGGTAATGGATCAGATCGTTGGTGCCGATGCTGAAAAAATCCACTTCCCTGGCAAGCGCGTCCGCAATCATCACGGCTGAGGGCACTTCGATCATGACGCCCACGGGAATATGCGGGTCGTGGGCCAGACCTTCGGCGCGCAGTTCCGTTGCCGCCTCGTTGATGATGCGCCTGCTCGTCTCAAGCTCCTGAAGTCCCGTGATCATGGGCAGTAACAAGGCCACGTTGCCGCAGGCCCCGGCCCGCAAGATGGCGCGCAACTGCATGCGGAACACGTCCTGATGCCGCAGGCAATACCGGATGGCGCGCAAGCCGAGGTCGGGATTGGCCTCTTTAAGATCCCGGTGCTGTTCGCTCAGTTTGTCCGCGCCCAGATCCAGCGTGCGGAAAATCACGCGCGCGGGCGCCTGGCTTTGGGCTATAGCGCTGTATTCCTCGTATAGGGCGTCTTCCGCCGGCAGGCTTTTGCTTTTCAAAAAGGCGAATTCCGTCCGGCACAGACCAATGCCTTCAGCGCCGCTCTCCAGCGCCGACGCGCATTCCCCGGCTTCCTCAATGTTGGCCTGCACCTCGATCCGCACCGCGTCAAGCGTTTCCGCGGGAAGATGCGCGCTGCGGCGCACCTGTTCCTGCCAGAGGCGGTATTCTTCCTGCCGCTGGGCAAACTCCAGCAGTTCCGCCTCGTCCGGTTCAAGGTAGACGCGCCCCTTGAAGGCATCCACGATCACAAGCTCGCCTTCCCGCGAAACTTCCAGCAGACCGGAAACGCCCACTACCGCCGGGATGCGCAGATTGCGCGCAAAAATGGCCGTATGGGTCGTCTGTCCTCCTTCCACTGTGACCAGGGAAAGAAGGCGATCCAGCTTCAATTCTATGGCGTCCACAGGGGAAAGTTCTTCCGCCAGCAGCACCGCCGGGGCTTCCTGCTCTGAAGCTATGTGCTTGTTGCCGTACAAACGGCTTTGCATGCGGCCTATGACCGTCCGTATGTCCTGAACGCGATCGCGCAGATAGGGGTCGTCCATGGCGCGAAAAGCGGCGTACAGGCTTTCTCCGGTTTTTTCCAGGGCCCACACGGCGCTCATATGCCGCTCGCGGATATGCTCTGCCGCGCCCTGCAACAGCTTGGGGTCCTGGCAAATAAGCATATGCGGGACAATGATTTCCGTATGTTCCGACAGGTCGGCGGGCAAGGACTCACGGGCGCGCGCCAGCTCGTCCCGAACCTCGTGCGCCGCCTCATGCAGACGGCCCACTTCCGTCTCCACGGCGTCGGGCGCAATAAACATCCGCGCCATTCTCAAGGCCGGCCGCTGCATACGGCTCACCTTGCCGATGGCGATGCCCGGCGAAACCGGGACGCCGAAAAGAACAAGCCTTGCCACGCTTAGCCCTCAAAACCCGATGTAAACAATCCGGAAAGAACTTCCAGCGCCGCGCCGGCATCAGCGCCGGCGGCTTCAATTGCAAGCCAGTCGCCTTCTTGTATGGAAAGAGCGAGAATATCCAGAATGCTTTTGGCGTCCGCCCGGGCCTTGCCGCAGACCAAAACGAGTTCCGCGTCAAAGTCCTGAACCGCCTGCACCAGGCGGGCAGCGGGGCGCGCGTGGAGGGTGGAGGCGGCGCGCACCGTACATGTCAACACGGATGAGCCTGCGTTATTGCCTTCGATCACGGGTTTTCCTCATCGCGGGCCAGCAGCGCGTACAAGTCACTGCCGGTCCAGCCGTAAAGGCGGTCCTGGGCGCGGCGGACGATCTCCCGCGGGCGTCCGCCGCGTTCCTGTTCCGCCTGGAGCGCCGCCCGCGCCTCCGTCTCGGGATTTCTGCACCTTTCCACAGCGGGGCCAAGCACCACGGTAATCTCTCCAAGCAGGCCGGCGCCCGCTTTTTCGAAATCCGACAAACATGTAACTATAAATTCTTCGTGGGTCTTGGTCAATTCACGGGCAATACAAAGCTCACGCCGTCCGAACAGGGCATAGGCGTCGGCAAGGCTTGCAACGAGGCGATCCTTGCGCTCAAAAAAAACGAGGCTGCCGGGGCTGTGGGCGAACGCGGAAAAAAGCCTTTTCCGTCCCGCAGCGTCACGCGGCAGAAAACCCAGAAAGCTAAAGGGCAGGGGAGCGATGCCGCTGCCCGCCAGGGCGGTTACCGGCGCGCTGGGTCCGGGAATGACGGAGACAGCTATGCCCGCCTCCCGGCACAAACGCACCAGCCGGTATCCGGGATCAGCGACGATCGGCATCCCGGCATCGGAAATCAGGGCCAGGCGCGCGCCTTTGCGCAGCCGGGCCACAATCTCCGGACCGCGTTTCTCCTCATTGTGCTCATGGAAGCTGACAAAGCGGCGGGCCTCGACGCCGCAACGCCGGCATACAAGCCCGGCGCGGCGGGTATCCTCGGCCAGCACGGCGTCAACGCGGGATAAAATCTCACGGGCTCTGGGGCTTAGGTCACCAGGGTTGCCAAGCGGCATTGCCACGAGCCAGAGGATCGGCGAGGTCGAAAGCATGTGTGTGGTGCTCAAGGCGCAACTCCTGTCCGGCCTCTGTAACACAGACAAGGTCGAAACGACAGGCCCGATCCCAGGCCTTGTGCGCCGCCAGCCAGCAGCGGGCGGCCTTGATAAGGTTCCGGCGCTTCGCCGGGCTCATCCCCTCCGCCGGACTGGTAAGCGTGCCCGCCGTGCGGGTTTTTACCTCCACAAAGACGAGCTCGTCCCCGTCTTCACAAACCAGATCCAGTTCCAGGCGTCCCCGCCGCCAATTACGGCCGAGGATTCTGTAGCGCTTGGATGCAAGAAGCCGCGCCGCCGCCGCTTCGCCCCTGTCGCCGAGCTTCTGCCTCGCCGTTTTTTCTGTCATGCCGCCGCCTTATAGCTGAGGACCTTTGAGAGGGGACAATAGGCTTGCCTGTTCCACGCGTTCTGGGCGGACCTTGCGAAAGCTCATGCGGTGCATGTTGCACGGGCCATGCACGGCAAGCGCTTGCAGGTGTTCGGCGGTTCCGTAGCCCTTGTGGCGTTCGAAGCCATAGCCGGGGTAACGCCGCGCCAGCGCGCGCATCAGTTTGTCGCGAAAGGTTTTTGCCAGAATGGAAGCAGCGGAAATGGCAGGCACAAGGGCATCGCCGCGTACGACGGCCCGCTGCCGGGGAAAAGGGCCCTGCCAGGCAAGCGTGGCGAAAAGCGGCGCGGGAATGATATGGGAACCGTCAATGGATAGGGTGATCGGCGATGGACAGGCCCCGGCGCAGGACCGCGCCGCCTTGATCATGGCGCGAAACGTGGCTTGCAGGATATTGACGCGATCGATCTCCCAAGGCCAGGCAAGGCCGAGCCCCCAGGCGAGGGCGGAAGAACGTATGGCGACGGCCAGCTCCTCCCGGCGTTCCGGGGGAACTGTCTTTGAATCCCCGAGTCCCGGCATGGCGAACTCCGGCGGCAGGGCCACCGCAGCAGCGGCCACCGGGCCGGCCAGACAGCCGCGACCGGCTTCATCAATGCCCACAAGCAACGGGGACGCTTCGCCGTGATGCGGCGTCAGACGGCGTTTTTTGATCAATAGCGTTTTTTGGGCTTGATTCTCGCGGCCTTGCCCTTGCGATCGCGCAGGTAGTACAGGCGGCTGCGGCGCACACGGCCCTCGCTCACCAGTTCCACGCGCTCTATGAAGGGGGAATGCAGGGGAAAAATACGCTCAACGCCCACCCCGTCGGAAATCTTGCGCACGGTGAAGGTGGCGTCGGTGGCGCCGCGCTTGATGCGGATAACGTTGCCCTGGAAAATCTGCACACGTTCTTTTTCACCTTCCACGATGCGCAGGTGCACCTTGACGGTATCGCCGGAGCGGAAAGCCGGGATATCAAAACGCATCTGTTCCCGTTCGATTTTCTTTATAATCTGCATGAGAGGCTCCTACAATCTGAACTCATTCGCACGATGCAACATTCAATAAAAGTCGTTCAAAATCCTGTCAATATACGCCGCCGCCGCGGTCCGCACGGAGAGGTGCCGGTACGCATCGAGAAAACGCAGGGGCCTGAGTTGACCGTCACAGGCCGCCAAGGCTTCCGGGGCCAGACCGTGAGACGTGCCCAAGAGGAGCAGCACCGGGCTTGCCGCCAGCGCTTCTCGCGCCTTCTTGGGCGTATACATGGGCGTATACGCGGGCGGCCTGCGCCACTGCGCGCTGCTGCCGAGCACCAGGGGGCGCTGCCCTGTGCGCTTTTCTATATCCGCCACGGCATCGGCAATTTCCGGCACATGGCGGACCAGGGACAGAGCCCTTGCCCGGTCCGGATTGGAGGCAGCCCCTGCCCCGTGCACCCAATACCGCAAAATTTCCCGCAGAATTTGCGCCTGATCCGGCAAAGGAGTGCTTACATACAAGCCTCCAAGCCCATAGCCGCAGGAACTACGCGCTATATCGTGGATGTCCAGATTTGTCAAAGAAGAAGCGCCCGGATTTTTCGTTTTCAGCAAAACAGGATAATGGACGAGGCAGAGATACAGGTTCCTGCCGGGCCGTTCACGGGGCAGGGCACGCAAAAAATCCGCGTCCCCTTCGTCAAGTTCCGCCTCCTCCAGAAGTTCCGGACGCAGGCGCAAGGTGGCTTCAAGCGAACGCTCGCGCCGCCAGGCGGCTGTCTTCGCGTGGTCGCCGCAACGCAAAACATCCGGGACGGGCACATCCTCGAAAAGATCAGGCCGCGTATAGTGCGGATATTCCAGAAGTCCTTGCGAAAAACTTTCCTCATCTCCTGATTCTTCCTTGCCCATGAAGCCCGGCACAAGGCGCGCCACCGCCTCCATGATCATCAGGGCCGCGGCTTCGCCTCCGTTGACCACAGCCTCCCCCACCGAGGCGTATTCCAGCGCCGCCAGTTCCCCCAGGCGGGCGTCAACGCCTTCGTAGCGGCCGCAGACTATCGTCATGCTCTCCCCGGCGGCAAGTTCGCGGGCCCTGGACTGGGTGAAGGGCCGCGCGCCGGGGCTGGGAACCAGGATGCGGCCGGGCTTTTCAATGCTCCGCAGGCAGCGCAAGAGCGGCTCAAGCATCATGACCATGCCCGGCCCGCCGCCATAGGGGCGGTCATCCACGCTGCGATGCTTATCCAGGGCGTGGTCGCGCGGATTGTAAAAGGAAAAGGAAACCAGCCCCGCCTCCCTGGCCCGTCCCATCAGCGCGGCATCCAGCGGCGAAGCGAAAAATTCGGGGAACAGGGTGACGATGTTGAAGTGCATGGCGATGTGGTGAGGCTGTTTTATGTAAGGGTTTCAAGGTCCAGCAGGCCCGGCGGCGGGTCAATGACCACGCGGCCTTTTTCCAGGTCCACGGACGCCACGAAGGATGGCTCGGCGGGAAACAGCAACTCGCCCCCCCCGGCAGTGCGGATGGCCCAGATTTCCCGCCCTCCCGGCAACTCCACATGATCAATATGCCCGATCAGCCGCCCGTTTTCATGCAGCACGACCTCAAGTCCCGGCAATTGATACAGGTACAGTTCATCCCCGGCCGCTTCGGGCAGCTCGTCCTCGGGCAGAAGCAACCTTGCGCCGCGCAGCTTTTCCGCCTCCGTCCGGTCGTTGACTCCTTCGAGCAGCGCGAGCGGACGTCCCTTGTGCATACGGACAGCCAGAACGCGCACCGGCCTGGGCGTTTCCGCGCCGGCTTGCAGGTACAGGCGCATGGAACGCAAAGGGGAGTCCGCGTGCCACTCCACGCAAAGCTCCCCTTTCAGACCATGCGCACGCGTGAGCGTGCCCATATGAATGCATGCATGCGCCGTCATCGCCGCGGTCCGGTAAACGCCGGAACCCCCGAACTTATTCCAATATTTCCAGCACGGAGCGTTTCTTCATCTTGCTGGAAGCCGCTCCCAAAATGGTACGCATGGCCCTGGCAGTACGTCCCTGCCTGCCGATGACCTTGCCGAGATCTTCCTTGGCCACGCGGAGTTCCAGCACGGTAGTCTGCTCGCCCTCCACTTCGGTGACCTGCACCTCTTCGGGCTTATCCACCAATGAGCCGGCAATATAGCTTATCAGTTCCTTCAACATGACTCGTCTCCCCTGGCGTTAGCGGATTTGCGCATACAGTGAGCGGGGAAAAAGACGTCACGCCAGATGCTGTTTGAACAGGGAACGCACCGTATCCGTGGGTTCCGCTCCAAGGCTCAGCCACTTCCGCACCTTTTCCGCATCCAGCTTGACATCAACAGGATTGGTCAGCGGATTGTAGTACCCGAGAAAGTCCAGGGGACGCCCGTCACGCCGCGTATCGGCATTGGCGGCCACAATCCGGTAAAAAGGCTTTTTCTTGCTGCCCTGGCGGGTCAGCCTCAACTTGACTGCCATGATACTCTCCCAATGTTTATGATACTGAAATACTACGTTCTGCAAAGCAAAAGCGCAAGGCCAAGCTCGCTTATTTTTTCTTTTTCCGTTTCCGCTGCTCGCGTTTCTTCCGCTTTTTCGTGGCCGAGGATCCCCCCCCGCCGACAGACGCGCCCATTCCGGGCAGGCCGCCCATTCCAGGCATTCCCATGCCCGGCATCCCCATTCCGGGCATGCCGTGCGGCATGCGGCCGCCGCCGGGGACTTTGCCGCCCATCATGCCCTTCATCATCTGGCGCATCTGCTCGAAACCGCGCAAGAGCTTGTTCACGTCCTGCACCGTTGTGCCTGACCCCTTGGCGATACGCGCCCTGCGGCTTCCGTTCAGGATATCGGGATTGTGCCGCTCCTGCATGGTCATGGAATTGATGATCGCTTCCGTGCGCTCCATTTCTTTTTCCGGCGGGCTGGCCTGGGCCAGTTTGTCGCTCAGCGCGCCCATGCCGGGGATCATCTTCAGAATGGATTCCAACGAGCCCATCTGTTTGACGCGGCGCATCTGGATGCGAAAATCCTCCAGCGTGAACCGGGCTTTTTGCATCTTGCGGGCCAGTTCCTCCGCTTCTTCCTGGCTGACGGAGCTCTGCGCCTTTTCGATGAGGGTCAGCATATCCCCCATCCCCAAGATGCGTCCGGCCACGCGATCCGGGTGGAATTCCTCGATATCGGACAGTTTTTCGCCCAGCCCCACATATTTGACCGGCGCGCCGGTGACGGCCTTGATGGAAAGCGCGGCCCCGCCGCGCGCATCGCCGTCCATCTTGGTCAGCACCACTCCGGTGATGCCGAGCCGGGCGTTAAAACTCTCGGCGACCGTCACCGCGTCCTGCCCTGTCATAGCATCCGCGACAAACAAAATCTCCTGCGGCTCGACCGCAGCCTTGATATCCGCCAGTTCCTGCATCAGCGTTTCGTCAATATGCAGGCGGCCCGCCGTGTCCAACAGCGCCACCGTGGCCTGCTGCGCCCGCGCGTCTTCCAGGGCCAGGCGGCAGATGTCCACCGGCTTCATCTCCGCGCTGGAGGCAAAACAGGGCATGTCGAGCTGCCTGGCGAGGGTGCGCAGTTGTTCAATGGCCGCCGGGCGATACACGTCGGCAGGAACCAGGTAGGGGCGCATCTTCCGCTTGCGCAGCAGATTGGCGATTTTCCCGGCGGAGGTTGTTTTGCCGGAACCCTGCAAACCGACCATCATGATCACGCCGGGCTGCCTGCCGCGCAGATCAAGCGCGCTCTGCCCGCCGCCAAGCAAGGCCACAAGCTCGTCATGCACGATCTTGATCACCTGCTGGGCGGGATTAAGCCCCTTGAGCACCTCCTGCCCCAGGCAGCCTTCACGCACGCGCTCCACAAAGTCTTTGACGACCTTGTAGTTGACGTCGGCCTCCAGCAGCGCAAGGCGCACCTCGCGCAGGGCCTCCTGGATATTCTCCCCGGAAAGCCTCTTTCCGCCAAAGGCGCGGAAAACGCCGGATAATCTGTCTGTCAGGCTTTCGAACATGCCGCATCCTCAATAAGATGAAGAGCACATGCGGTAGACTCTTTTGGCCTTGAAGTCAAGGTTGGCTCAAGCCAGGGGACATGCAGTCCGCCCGAATATCAGACCCTTCCATCGTTCGGGACAATCGTGAGCTTGTAGCCCATCGGGGTGAGTACCTTGAAAAGCGTGTCGATCTGCGGCGTGGCTCTCATGTTTTCCAGCCGGGCGACGGCGGATTGTTTGATGCCGGCGGCGTCCGCCAGCTGCGCCTGGGTCAGTCCTTTGGCTTCTCTTGCTTCAATCAGCTTGCCGATCAGCTCAACTTCAAATTCGATTTGAGCGCGCTCAGCGGGCGATACGTTGGCGTCATCGCTATAAAAATCGCGAAAGTTCTTGCTTGGCATTTTAATCATTCCTCTCAAGAAAATCTTTCAGGTTTCTGGTGGCCTGCTCAATTTCTCTAGGCGGCGTTTTTTGCATTTTTTTGATAAAGTGGTGCAAGAGGATGAATTTATTGTCTCGCCAGTAGAAGAAAAAAATGCGATGGGACAATGGCCGCAGCTCCCACAGGCTGCCGCCAATGTGCTTGACTTGCGGCTCTCCAACCCGTGTCCCGTAGCTTTCCAGCGCCCGAAGGTGCGTCAGTATTTTTTGATATTGGATACGGGCATCTTTGTTGGCTTGGGCTTTGCGCCTAAGCTCGACCAGCACTTCCCGCACTGGTTGTCTGCCTTGGCGATCTTCGTAAAATTCCACTTCAAACATAGGCGAACAATTCCTTTATAGGAATTATAACAAATTTGTTATGACAGTCAATGCATCATCCCGCAAAATGACCCTCAAGCCAGATTGCTCCCTGCGGCAGAGATGGAACGGCGGCTTTGGGGTTCTTTCATTATTACGCTTGTAAAAAGGCGCAAGGAGTAAAAACTGGGCGATACGCCAAGCGTATTGCGCAATATTGCTGCATTGCCGCCATGATGTTTTTCATACCCACGCCCGATATAAGCTCCCTGGCTTTATGGGCGCAGTTGCTGGCCTTGCCGAGCCTGTGCATTCTTTATGCATGCGCCTTCTGCGGCCTGTGTTTCTTCTTGCGAATTCTGCGCAAGCAGGATGTTGCCGTGGTGTACGGCATGTTCGATTTTCAAAAGCCCAAGTGTCGCTGAAACGCTGCCGGAATACACAGCCTACCTTGCGCGCCATCCCGTGTAAAAGGAGAAAAGCAGGGCTGAAGCATATATGGCCCCGCCCTGAGGAGAAAAGGGAAACACGTTGCCAAAGGCAGGATTCATTGCTATGCGTTGGACGCAGGAGGGCGTTATGACCACCACGACCTTTGACACCCTCGGATATTTCGAGAAGCTGAAAGCAGCGGGCGTACCGGAAGCGCAGGCCGAGGCCATAACCAAAGCCCAGGCTGAGGCCATGAAAGACTTTGTCGCCTCGCGTGAATTTGCTACAAAAAACGACCTTTTAGACCTCAAGCATGAACTGCTGAAGTGGGTAGTAGGAGTTGCAATTGCTCAATCTGCTCTCATAATCGCAGTTATGGCCCTACTGAAATAACCCAGCCAAGAGCGCCGGAGCCGACGGCCTTGACCATGGCTTGTTCGGGAATGTGTAGGATGTCCCTTGTCAAAGCCATTGGCGCAGCGTAATATAAAGTAATGAACATCTACATTTGACAGCGCCTCCCCCTCAATATATCTTCGTCCATTACGCTATTTGCTGCCATTGCCGCGCAAAAATTCACCGCCGCGACACAGCGGCCGGATAAGGACATTTGCCTGTGAACCACGGAAAAGCCCTGACCTTTGACGACATCCTGCTGCTCCCCGCTTACTCGGAGATCACTCCTGATCAGGCGGACATTGAAACCTGGCTGACCCCGTCCATTCCCCTGCGCATCCCCCTGCTCTCCGCCGCCATGGACACGGTGACGGAATCGGCCATGGGCATTTCGCTCGCGCGCATGGGCGGCATAGGCATCATCCACAAGAATATGCCCACAGCGCGGCAACGCCTGGAAGTCGAAAAGGTGAAGAAGTCCGAAAGCGGCATGATCCTCGATCCGATAACCGTCGCGCCGGAGGATACCGTGCGCCACGCCATGGAACTCATGTCTGAATACCGCGTTTCCGGCCTGCCGGTGGTGGACGGCAAAAACCTGGTCGGCATTCTCACCAACCGCGACGTGCGTTTTGTCAAGGAACTCGAACAGACGCGCGTGTCCGAGATGATGACCGACAAAAACCTGGTCACCGTGCCCATGGGCACCACCCTGATAGAAGCCGAGGAACACCTGCACAGGCACCGGATTGAAAAGCTGCTGGTGGTTGACGGCGAGGGCTGCCTGGCGGGCCTCATCACCATGAAAGACATCGACAAGGTGCTCAAATACCCCGACGCCTGCAAGGACGACATGGGACGCCTGCGCGTCGGCGCCGCCATCGGCGTGGGCCACGACTGCGAAAGCCGCGCCTCGGAACTGCTGGCGGCCGGAGCCGACGTGCTGGTGCTGGACTCGGCGCACGGCCATTCGGCCAATGTGCTGCGGAGCATCGAGATGGTCAAGGGATCTTTTCCGAATTGCCAACTGGTGGCCGGCAACGTGGGCACCTATGAAGGCGCCAAACGCTTGCTACAGGCCGGCGCGGACGCAATCAAGGTGGGTATAGGCCCCGGTTCCATCTGCACCACGCGCATCGTCGCCGGGATAGGCGTGCCGCAGGTCACGGCGGTGATGGAAGCGGCCCGCGCCGCCAGGGAAAAGGACCGCTGCTGCATTGCCGACGGCGGCATCAAGTTTTCCGGCGATATTGTCAAGGCCATAGCCGTGGGGGCGCATTCCGTGATGATCGGCAGCCTCTTCGCCGGCACCGAGGAAAGCCCCGGCGAAACCATTCTCTACCAGGGCCGCACCTACAAAATTTACCGGGGCATGGGCTCCATTGATGCCATGAAGGAAGGCAGTTCCGACAGGTATTTCCAGGAAAAAAGCAAAAAACTTGTGCCTGAAGGCATCGTTGGCCGCGTGCCCTACCGCGGGCCGGTGATGGACTCCATCTACCAGCTCATGGGCGGGTTGCGCTCCGGCATGGGCTACGTGGGCGCGACGAGCCTTCAGGATCTCCGGGAAAAAGCGCAATTCGTGGAAATCACGCCCGCAGGCCTGCGCGAAAGCCATGTGCATGACGTGATCATCACCAAGGAAGCGCCCAACTACAGAATTGACAACAGCTAGGCATACAGTCTTGGAGTCGCCAGTGCCACAGAGTAAAGTCATCGTCATTGATTACGGTTCCCAGGTAACGCAACTTATCGCGCGCCGCGTGCGCGAAGCCGGGGTCTATTCGGAGATCCATCCCTGCGTGGTCACGGCGGAAGCAGTTGCGCGCATGCAGCCTTCCGCCCTCATTCTCTCCGGCGGCCCGGCCAGCGTGGGGGCAAAAGACGCTCCCACCCTGGACAAGGGACTGCTGGCGCTGGGCGTGCCCGTACTCGGCATATGCTACGGAATGCAACTGCTCGCGCGCAACCTGGGCGGGCAGCTCGCCCACTCCGACACCCGCGAGTACGGCCCGGCGGATATGGTCATGAGCCGGTACTGCGCCCTGTGGGACGGCCTGTTCAAGGAAGATCGGCCTTCCAACTCCCGCGTCTGGATGTCGCACGGGGACAAGGTGACCGTGCCGCCGCCCGGCTTCACCGTCAGCGGCCGCACCCGCACCTTGAACGTGGCCGCCATGTTCGATGAGGCCAGACAAATCTATGCCGTGCAGTTCCACCCCGAAGTGCACCATTCGGAAGACGGCGAGCGCATGCTGCACAACTTCCTGTTCAAGGTGGCCCATTGTACGCCGGACTGGACCATGGCCTCCTTTGTGGAACGTACGGTGCAAGAGATTGCCGGGCAAGTGGGGGACGGGCGCGTGGTGTGCGCCCTTTCCGGCGGCATTGACTCCACGGTGGTGGCGGTGCTGCTCAACAAGGCGATCGGGCACCGCCTGCACTGCATCTTTGTGGACAACGGCCTCTTGCGCATGAATGAAGCCGATGAAGTCACCTCCTACCTGCGGGAACACTTTGATCTGAACCTCAAACACGTCCAGGCCCAACAACGCTTTCTTTCCCGCCTGGAAGGCGTGACAGAGCCTGAAGAAAAACGCAAAATCATAGGGCACACCTTCATCGAGGTCTTTGAGGAGGAAGCCAAAACGCTCGGCCAGGTGGATTATCTGGCGCAGGGCACGCTGTACCCGGACGTCATCGAGTCCATTTCGCACAAGGGCCCGTCGGCGGTAATCAAGAGCCACCACAACGTGGGCGGCTTGCCGGAGCAGATGCAACTCAAGCTCATTGAGCCGGTGCGCGAACTTTTCAAGGATGAAGTGCGCAAAGTGGCCATGGAACTGGGACTGCCGGAGTTTATCGTCTGGCGGCACCCCTTCCCCGGCCCGGCGCTGTCCATCCGCGTTATCGGCGAAGTGACCGAGGAACGCCTGGACATAGTACGCCACGCCGACCGCATCGTGCAGGCCGAACTCAGGGAATCCGGCTGGCACCGCAAGGTCTGGCAGGGCTTTGCCGTGCTGCTGCCGCTCAAGACCGTGGGCGTGATGGGCGACCACCGCACCTATGAACATGTCATAGCCCTGCGCGTGGTGGACAGCGTGGACGCCATGACCGCCGACTGGGTGCGATTGCCCTCGGAACTGCTGGAACGCATTGCCGGGCGCATCATCAACGAAGTGAAGGGCGTCAACCGGGTGGTCTACGACATCTCCCCCAAACCCCCTGCCACCATAGAGTGGGAATAATGGGAGAAGCGCCATGTTCGGCATAGGCAGCTCGGAATTTCTCGTTATCCTGATCGTGGCCTTTTTGGTGATAGGCCCGTCGCATCTGCCCAAAATCGCCAAAACCCTGGGCAAGGCCATGGGCGAATTCCGCCGCGTCTCCACGGAATTCCAACGCACCTTGAACCTCGAAGCGGAAAAAGAAGAACACGAAGAACGCAAGCGCCAGGCGGAAAAGGAATTTCTCTCCAAGGAAGCGCAGGCCGAAAAAACCGAGGAAGCCAAAACAGACGTGGAAAAAGCCGTTGACGCCAGCAGCAAGGCCGCGCATGCCGAGGAACAGGCATGAGTGAGCAAGCCTGGCCCCCGGACGAACACGAAAGCGCGCGCAAGGACGACAGCGAATTTGATGACGCGCTCAGCTTTCGCTCCTGGGACGGAACAAGCGCGGAAGACCCCTCGGGTGGCGCAAGCCTGCCCGCTCCGAGCGAGGAACACGCGGCGCATGAAGGCGCTCAAGACGCCGAA
>Ga0082212_10006250_pt1 | contig 16064 bp, 15 predicted proteins | sample TergutNt197P3_FD_71548 | JGI IMG/M metagenome (GOLD analysis project Ga0082212, IMG submission 71548) | Neocapritermes taracua P3 segment gut microbial communities from Petit-Saut dam, French Guiana - Nt197 P3 | ecosystem: Host-associated > Arthropoda: Insects > Digestive system > Gut ... | reverse complement strand
TCATCATGGCGATAGCTTCGCATTTGCCTTTTTCGGTTTCGTTGTAATCATTGTAGTATAAAACCGCGTTAGGGTCGGCGAGCCGCGCTAAAACAAAAGCGTCGTAAATGAAATCAGAACCGTCCTCGCCTTTATCCGCGTCCGCGCCGTTGGAATATGCCTGATACCATGAGGGCTTGTTATCAGTATCGGAATTGGTGTTCCTCAGCGCGTGCCGCCAATCCGAGGGAGGGCTTGAAAGGCTGTTCTTGAACGCTTCGTTTACAACGTCCCATGAGTAGATTCTGCCCTTGTAGCGTCCCGCAACGGTGTTGATATAATTCTCTAAGTTTTCTTTGGCTTCCGCACGTGTAAGCGGTTCGCCGTCGTCGGCAACCGTCAGCCACGGTGCGGATTGCGAATGCCAAACAAGTGTATGCCCTATAACGGTTATATTATTTTCCTCCGCCCAGTTCATTAAAGTGTCAGGGCCGTCGAAATTATACTGTCCCTTTCTCGGGGAGATATTAACCGGTTTCATGGAGTTTTCGGAAGTAACGAAGTTGTAATGATGATTATACATTTTGGTAGTTTCTTCGTTTCTGATTTGATTAGGCTCCATAATATTCCCGATTTCAAAATAATCAGCAAAGGTTTCTTTCAGGGAAGGTAAGGTTAAATCCCATTCGGGTACTTTCGGCTTTTGTATTTCGCCGACTTGTGTAACTACAATATTGTCTATATACCAAACATCGGGGTGAAACTGCTCGTCATTGGCGAATAAACGCAGGTCAATAAAAAGCAAAGGTTCTTGATTCATCGGAAGCGTAACATTCAGCTCTGTCCATTCATCAAGAGAAATGGTTGTTTTATCGTTATTGACCGGAAATTTTGTAACGCCGAAGTCACCGCCGTAATCATCGTTAATCACAAGCCCCGGTCCGTTCAGAACGTCTTTGCCGCCGTTATATTCGGCAGGAACGTAAAACCAAGCGGAAATATTATATGTACCGCCCACCGGCAAGGCTTCCGGAAAGAAAAGTCTTACCGCGTTGGCAAAGCTGTTGTAAACCGTGCCGTCCGTATGTATCACTTTAAGTGCCGAATCGTCGTCCTGCCCGATTCCCGCTTCCGTCACAGCCTCAATCGTTACCGAAGCCGCGCCGCTGAACGGTCTATACTCCGGTTCTGCGGACGGAACAAAAATCTGCCCTTCAAACGCCGTACAGGAAAAAACCTCGGTTTTTTCGTCAGCCGCCGAAGAAAAAACAAACCCGAGCGATAATGTAAAAACAATAAACATGAATATTGCGAAAACACGCGAAACCTTTTTTATTTGCATTATTACTACCAACCTTTTCCGGAATTTTTGTTAATAAAAATTTTACATATTAATTTTAATTATTTACAATTTAATTTATATCATAACATAAAAACAGACAAAAGTCAATTAAATCTATATTTTTCTGTAATATTTTTGAAATCCGCTTTAATTGTGTCCGCGCTTTTATTCTCAAGAACGCTCTGCGCCGCTGTCATCATGCCTTCAAAAATATCATCCGAAAGCTGATTGCGGATATAACTTTCAGCGTTCCCGAAACGGGGCGGGCGGTGTCTGAGCGAGTGCAAATCCGTTCCGAGAAGCTGTATTACGCCGTTCTTGATTAAATTTATAAAATGTCTGCGTGTTCCGGGGAAACGGGTTGAATCGCAGTTCCCCTGCGCTATAAGCCCGAATGATAAAACTTTATTGATTCTATCAGCCGGACTGTAGTCAAAATACCGCTCAATATGCGCAAAAATCATTTTAATATCTGCGTTATCCCTGATAAAATCCTTAACGGATTGAATAATTTCGGGTGTAAGCAAGGTATAAGGCAGTTCTAACAGCAGGAAATCAGTATCTGCAATGCGTAAATCCTTTGGCGGCGCATTTTCGATTCCCTGTGTGAAATAAACCTCCGCGCCCAATACAATTTCCGGCAAGTCTTTCCCTTTAACTGCATTTGTAAGCGTTTTATAACACAACTCCCGCCTTTTTAAAAAACTGTCAATATTTTCTCTGTGCGGATAAAAATGCGGGGTTGCGATAACCTTACCGACGCCGTCCTTTTTCAGCATATTTAATAATTCAAGTGATTCCGTAACGCTTTCCGCGCCGTCGTCCATAGCGGGCAGAATGTGCGAATGAAAATCAATCCTCATTAACCTTTTTCCTCTTCTTTGAATTTAAAAACAAAGGACTTCCAATTGCCGTCAACGCCACACCCGAGCCGATTAAAATCCATGGCAGCAAACCGTTAGAATCTTTCGGCGGATTGCTAACGTCAAAATCATTAACATAAGGGTTGAGTACGGTAACGTCATACGTGTCTTTTACGCCTTCTGCGATTAAAGAGGGCGGGCTGACAGGCAAATCCTCTCTGCCGTAAGCGAGATACAGCCCTGCAAGCGCGTTGATGAAGCCTGCGCTGTAGTCAATGGCGACTTCGTTTCCGACATAATTATTCAGGCTGTCATAATAAGCTCCGCCGTAAGATTCCGGTCCGCCGACAAGCGCGCCGACAATTACATGTGCCTGCGGACGCTGAACCATAGGCTCGTTTGTATCTTCGTTCCACGGACCTTCAGGTGATTCCGTGTACCCGTCCGACGCTCTGTGGTGCGGGTACAGAGGGTACTGAATATCCTCCCGGTAATTGTACCCTACAATATATGCCTGATTATGCTTGTTATTACCGAAGATAATATCTGTTTGCTTTTTTGCCCATTCCGTATAACGGGTTGTATCATTATATTTGTCATAAATAAGCCCGATGAATTGCAAATTCGCGTTCAGGCGCGCTGAACCCCACTTCATAATAAACCTGTAATCGTTACCGTAATTACTCTTGCAGTTGTTTTCGACAGCCCGCCATTCCTCTTTCAGAACATTCACCATAGGCCAAACGCCGTCCCAGTTGGAGGGCCAGTCGGTATACTTTTTCGAGATTTCGAGAGGATTCACCATATCGTCATAATCATTGCTCTGCGTAGCCAAGTTCAGCCACAAAGCCGCAAGCGAAATATAATCCCAAGGGTCGGCGGGGTTGGTTCTATCCTCCCAGCGGGGATACTGCGGCACATACGAAATCTTAATTTCGTTGCTTTTCATGTAGTCAAAAAGGTCTTTTGCCACTTTTAAAGCCTGTTTATCCCCGTAATTAACATAATGCGCGGCAAGCGCGGCAGCTGTCGCCGCAACTATATCGGAGCAGGGGTTTTCCGGTGAGGTAAAGTAGGCAATGCGCTCCTGACCGTTTTCGTATTCCTTGGGCTGTTCCTCCGGAGAACCCCAGTAGCTGTGGTCATAACCTTCATCATCACCGTGATTGCCCGTGCCCACCTGATAACAAAAGGCTTCAATTTTCTTTCCGCTTTTGTCATAAACCGCACACTTCATAAAATACTCGGCAAAGCGGTCTTGAATGGTTCTCAGGTGATGCCCGAGATTGGTTTCTATATACACTTCTTTAAACTCATAATATCCGAGATGAAGCGTAACGGACGTATAAGCGGCGGGAAGCCCGAATTTTACATGGTCGCCTGCGTCATGGTAGCCGCCAGAGAGGTCAACTTTTCTGCCGTTATACTCATAAGTATCGTATGTATGGCAGTTTCCGCGCCAGTCAAGCGCGCATTTTTCATCAACATCACTGCCGCACATATTCGCATCAAATAAATAAAGCGCGTATTGCAGGGCAGAAGCGTAATTCAGCCATTCCGACGCCGTACCTGAGCCCGGATTAGGTCTTACAACAGATTTTTCCGCGTATACCGGAATTAAAAGGTTCGTGAAAATAACCGCAAAAAGCGTAATGAACGCGGTAATTCTTTTTAAAAAACGTAAAACTTTCATTTTATAACCAACCCTTTCTGGAATTTTCATTTATAAAACAACCGCCAAATATATGACGGTTACTTTATTTATTACTTCTGCACCTAACAGCAAACAAAAATTTTCGTGTTGCCGCCCGCCTGCGGCGGGCGGCAACACATAGAAATATCTACTGTTTATTTATAAAGTAACATAATCATATTATACACGAAAAAACATAATTTGTCAATATTTTATTTTTACACGAAAAACCGCCGGTTTTGCCGACGGTTCTCCGCTCATTCAATAGGAGGCATGAAAATCAGTGAATCGTTCCACCGATTGGGTTGCAATTGCTTTACTTCCAAAGTAATAAATATGAAAAATAAATTTGAAATATATCAAAAAGATTTAAAAAGTTAAAAAGTTAAGAAACCTTTCGGGTTAAGGGTTTGACCGCCCTGCCGTACTTCAAAATGCAGATGAGGTCCGTCAGCCCAGCCCGTCATGCCGACAAAAGCAATGTTTTCTCCTTGAATTACCTGCTGCCCCACATATAAACCGCGGGCAAATGAACTGCAATGCGCATAATAAGTGGAAAGCCCGTTGCTGTGCCTGATAACGACAAGATAACCATACCCGCTGCTCCAGCCGGCAAGAGTAACCTCTCCGCTCTCTCCCGCGTATATAGGCGTACCGTAAGGCGCGGCTATATCTATACCGGAGTGTCCGCGGTAACCGCCGTCCTGCCAGTGCCATTCGGAAACCTTGCTTACGCCTCGCGGTACGGGCCATATGAATTTGCCGTACGCGGCATCTTCGTTGGAATAAACCACCGCAGGAACTTCTCTCGTTCCGCGTAATATCACTTGATTAATCGGTTTTGAAATGGTTTCTCTGTTAATAATGTCCCGCCCGATTTCAATACCGTTTACAAGCGTAACACGCGCCGTAATCCGGTCTTCACCGTATACGCCTTCAACCGAAACGCGCTGTGTTCCTTCAAAACGGGTGCTGTCATCTCTATGCTCTATCGCAAAGGGTGTGTCCTGTTCATAAATTTCTGTTCTCGTCACCGAAACCTGTAAAGTCGGCACTTCCATGCTGAATTTGATTCTGTCGCCGGGGAACAGCATGGAATCTGTGAACCCCGGATTAAGCCTTTCAAGCTCCGGTAAAGGAATATCAAGCTTTTCGGATATAAAGCTTTGGCTGTCACCTTCCGCGACCGTATAAAACTGCGCTTCTTCTTTTTTACCCGAAATATTTCTGATGATAATCTGAGGGTCAATGATACTGTCCGTGGTATATAAGCCGCCTTGGAACTCAACGGGCTTGTAGAATTCCACTTTTTCGTCCGGTGCGCCGGTTCTGTAAACGTCAAGCAAGCTTTCAAGCGTTTCAAGTATACGGGAATTATCCTCTACAGCACCGATAAGAACATTGTTAATATAAACACCGAAAGCGGATTCAACACTGACACCCGAATTCGCAAGCAGAATATTTGCCACGCTGTACAGGTTCATTTTTTCGGAATAGCCGACCTTTTCAATCGTGAACTGCGGTGAAACGGGAACGGTGGTGGTGCTTCCGTGAAAGCTCAGGCGTTCTTCGTATTCCTTCTGCGCTTCCGTAAAAACTAATTCGTTTTCGATATAACCGATAAATTTACCGTTTACTTCAAGCCTGACGGCGTAATCTACATCCTCTGTGGCGTAAGAAATGACATTCACAAGGAAAATGACGCTGATAATAGGTAAAGCGTAGTTGAAAACCGTAACCGCCGCGCCGCGTTTCCCGAATATAAGCTTGAAAATATTACCGAAAAAAGCAGGGAGCGCGCCTTTCATGCCGTATTCACGGTTAGCGGTTCTGACTTCCTGCCGAATCCGCGAAAAGCCGGAAAAAAACCGAAAAACAGGGGAGAAGATAAAAATTAAAAAATATTTTAATAATTACTATTTTTTATAAAAAAAGCTCCTAAAACAACCATAAATGATAAAATTAATTGTATCAAAGGAAAACCTGTTTCTTTCATAGCTCCATGAGCCATAGGAGAATCATTACTATTATTTTCATTAGAAATTGTCTTATTAGCTAATAAACTTTCTTCAACAGGGAAATTTGTATCTTCCTCATCCTCAGGAATAATTTGAATACCATCTGGATTGATAATAGAATATAAAGGAGATGTCCTCCATTCACTTAAATAGTAATCTACAGAAAGAGAAACTGGTTCGAGAAATACAGCTTCACCATCAAGAAGCATTTCAGATCCATGATATGAGACTTGGAAATTTATGTTACCAAATATATATGGATGATATGTATTATTATAATATGTCCCATTTTCATCAGTTACGAATGCTTTTGTAGTATTTCCAACTGTTAAAAATACAGTTCTATATGGAATCGGCATATTATTCTCTTTATAGTGAAGAGAAATATTTATATACAACATTTGACCTCCACCAACTTGATACATGTTTGAGTGGCCAATAGTAAACTCTAAAATAACATTACTAGACTCATTATAGCTATACTTTCTAAAAAATGATGTATTAATAGTGTTACTTGAATCATTTTCCAATGAAACTCCATCATTATTTGACTCACTATCTGAATCATCATCTAAAGTAGCTCCATTAGAACTATCTAAAAAATAAAAACAAGAGATAGCTAATATAGCTATTAAAATTAGTATAATATATTTTTTTGATTTATTAAAAATAAACTCACTCATACTAACATCATCCAGCTCATAATTATAGATAATATATTTCTTATACTATATATTATTATCTACAATTTTAAAATATTCTAAAAATTATTTTTTAAAATCTAGCTAATTTAAATGAAAAACATCTGAAAATAGTTAAGAATATAAAAATATACTAAAAATAATAAAAAAATAATAAAAATATACTAAAAATAATAAAAAAATAATAAAAATATACTAAAAATAATAAAAAAATAATAAAAATATACTAAAAATAATAAAAAAATAATAAAAATATACTAAAAATAATAAAAAAAATATTAAAAATAACAATCAATCAGTTAAATTAGCTACTTCTAAAGAAAGTATAATCCATTTAATAGCTGAATTAATAGATGCTCTAAAAGAAGTAGCATCCTTAGAATCAATGTTTATGATAAGTTTTGATTCATTTAAATCAAGAGTCATTACAGAACGATAATCTGGGGAATTTTTAAATTCTAATAAAATAGAATCATAGATTATTTTAGCTAATTTTTCATCTTCTAAATCAATATCTATCCTACTATTAACCGAATTTAAAGCATTAAAAGAACTTTCTGAAATAATATTCCCTCCAATTGAGCTATATAGTATAGTCTAACTTAAGTTATTAATGACTTTCCTTACATTAACTTTAAGACCAGTATCCTCACCATCTCGATTAAAAAAATGAATGATAGCTATTTTTTTATTATAATCTTTATGGTCTTCAAAATCTTCTTCAAGTTTTTCAACATAGATATGATTAGCTTTAGATGATTTATCACGACTATCTTTAACAATTGGGAAAATATCTTTAAGTGGATTTAATTCTGGATAATCAGAGTAAAAAGATAGCTCATCTGTTTTTATATGTAAACGTTCATTAGTTGTATTGACTGATCCCAATATAACTAATATTTCTTCACCCTCATTGGAAACAAAGCTAATTTTACTAGGATTGCCTTTCATCTGATAGACTAAAGCTACGTTATCATAACCTAAACTTCTGGATTTAAGTTGTAATTCCCTCATACTCATTTTTCCGCGGTTGATATATTCGCAGTCAAGAGCGTGAGATAAATTCTTACAAAAAGTCCTGGTTTTTGATGAGGGTTTCCTTGAAGTTGAAATTAACATAATAAACCTTAAAGTATTTAATAATTTAGAAAATAAGTAATATGAATTATAAGATATACAAATATACATGAAAATTTATATAAAATTATATAAAAATTATATTAAAATTATATTAAAATTATAAAATTTATATTAAAATATATAAAATTATATAAAAATATATAAAATTATATAAAAATTTATAAAATTATATAAAAATTATATAAAAATTATATTAAAATATATAAAATTTATATTAAAATATATAAAATTATATAAAAATTTATAAAAATTATATAGAAATTATATAGAAATTATATTAAATATATAAAGATATATCTACTTGTAAAATAAACAAAGAAAGAATATAGCTATAAATTTAAGAAAATAACAATTAATTTAAGAAAATATCTATAAATTAAAAGCTATAGCTATAAAAAGAAAAAAATAAACTATCTTGCTTTCACATTCTTTTTAACTTCTGGAACGTTTTTAAAAAGAATCCTATTTCTACATTTAGGACATTTATTTTCTTGATAGCTTTTAGGATCAAATTCATATCCACAATCAGGATTAGAACATTTATACAATTAGTCTCCCCCAACAACTCTTTTTATATTACGAGTAGCTGTTTTAGCCATTGGAGTTTCAGGAACATAAGCTCCACCAGTAAATACAACTCCACATTTTGTACATTTCCAAATACCTACAGCTGTTCTTTTAACAGCTGGTCTGTCACACTTAGGACAAACATGCTTCTTTTTCATATTTTCTTCAATGGATTTTACAACTCTCTTAGCTTTTCTTCCGTATCTAGCTCCGAATCTTCCTGTAATTCCCACTTTTTTTGTTCTTGCCATAATATCACTTTATAAATTTGAAAGATATTTTTTAAAATTAATTAATATGAATATGTATAATTCTATTTAGAATAAGAAATATTTAATTAATTAGTAAAATTCATATGATATAATAAATTGGTTTTAAATAGTATATAAACTTAATGATTTTATAAGGATTATAATAAATTTTTTATATATAAAATAATTTTAAAAACATTTATAATAAAAAAATTATTATTTAAAAAGTTTATATTAAAGTTTATAATTAAAAAAATTATAATTAAAAAATATAATAAAAAATTTATTTTAAAAATTTATTTTAAAAAATATAAAATAAAATAAGAAAAAAATGTGTAATAGCTAAATAAAGCTATTGTGCACTTTCAACTTTTTTTATTAATTCAGGTACTTTAGTATAAGCTATTTTAACAGCTTCTAAAATATTTTCTTTAGTGAGGGATGAATCTCCACCTTTTTGCATAGCGCAGATACTGCCTCCTTTTGTAATTCCAACAGATAATCTAGCTTTTAAAATTGCTTCTTCATCTAAAGCTGGATCTAAAACCATTTTATCTCCAATTTTAACAAAAGTACACATAGCGGTTTCATCTGTAATAGGTAATTCCATAGTATTTTCTTCATCAATGACTACTTCATCCCCTTCCATTTTAGCTACAGGTATTTTTGTATTTTTAAGTGCTGATAAAACAGCTAAAGTAGCTGTATCAAAGAGGTTTCCATCGAAATCTATTATATGTAAATCTATAAAAAGCATCCAAACTTTTTTTCCAGGTTCAATACATAGCTTTTTTAAATCTACCATTTCACTTTCACGAATTCCTCTATCAACAACACGTGCAAGTTCAACAGAAGCTTCACTAGGAGGTCCTGGTTCAAAAGTAGGGTCTGCCATAGGTAACATTTCACCATTAGTCATTAAAACTCCAACATCTGGAGTATCTGGGAATGGTTCACCAATAGTAGGTTTTATTCCAACAATGACTTGTGTTTTTCCTATTTTAACTCTTGCAGAACCTTCAGCTTTGGAGATAACTCCTGGTTCAATTACAATATCCCTATATTCATCAAGATTTCTTCCATCTTCTCTTTGGTTATTGTTAATAAGGTTTGTAATACTTTCTCTTGTAATTTCAGGTATAATATTCATAATAATTCCCCATGTTTAGCTATCTGGTTTACTAATATCTTTAGAATATCTTGATTTAAGAGCTTCTATTTGGACTTTGTTGACTTCCAAACAACCTGCCATAGCTAAATCAATTCCTTTTTCAAATTCTTCTTCAGATAATTCACCATCACTTTGAAGTAAAGTAATTTCTCCAGATCTAGGCATCATAGCTACTGGCAAATCAGCTTGTCCTTCTTTATCTTCTTTTTCAGATAAATCAAGTACAATTTCATCATTTACTTTACCTGCTGCACAAGCTACTACAAGATCTCTCATAGGAACTCCAGCATCAGCTAAAGCTACAGATGCCGCTGTAATACCCGCACATCTTGTTCCACCTTCAGCTTCAATAATTTCTATAAAAACATCTACCATAGATCTTGGAAATCCTTCTAACATTAAAGAAGGTCTAAGTGCTTCAGCTGTAATTTTTGATATTTCATTTGATCTTCTATCTGGGCCAGGTCTTTTCCTGTCACCTACAGAGAAAGGTGCCATATTATACCTACACCGAATAACTCCGGTATTAGGTCTTAATAAACGCCTAATATAAGATTCTCTTGGACCATAAACAGCCGCTAAAACTTTATTTCCACCAACTTCTAAGTAAGCAGATCCATCTGCTCTTTCTAATACTCCTGCTTCGATTTTCAAAGGACGGATTTCATCAAATTTTCTTCCATCATCCCTTATTTTTCCATTAGTGATAAAAATCACCCCATAATTATACAATACTATTTATTTTAAAAAATTATATCAAATTTTTATAAATATTCAAGTTCATTATTCTTTTCTCTTCCAAGTAGTAACTGGTTTTTTCTTATCATACTTAAAGTCCTTTTTCTCTATACTAGGACTATTAGAAACATTTAGAGTAGGAGAACTATCATGATCAACTTCTCTAAGATTACCAATACCTGGTTTTTTTGTATTACTTTTATTTATTATATGACTGAAAGTATCTAAATAGCTTATTTTAGGAGGACCTGACTCTTCAGAGGAGGAATCAGCATTTGCATCCTTGACATTTTCAGCATCTTCCGCACTTTCGAGATTTTCAGCATCTTCTTTAGTGCTATCGTCACTATCTCCATCAACAGTATCAACAACAGTGTTTTCACTATTATCAATAGTTAGATCATTATCATCTTTATTAAGACTTAAATTATCTTCTGCTTCTTCAGATTCAATTTCTTCTTTTATATTTTCAAGTTTTGGTTTTGCAAGTACATCTTCTTCTATAACTTCAGAACTATCTTTAAAGGAAGAATCTGGTGATGAAGCATTCTTATTAGTAATTTCAGCTATATCATCAGCAGTAATTTCAAATTCATCATCTTTTTTAGGTATTTTTCCATCAACTAAAAGGTATAATTTATCTCTTATTCTATCAGTGAGACCAGAGGTGTGAGCTTCAGCTTCAATTAAATTAATAATGGTTTTAGTGATTTGTTCCATTCCTTTATCACCTTTAACCCAAACAAGCCCATTTTGACCAACGACAATTTTACATCTTGTTTTGTCTTTAATCATGTTAATCATAGAACCTTTTTTACCGATTAATCTTGGAACTTTAGTAGGGGTGATATCAACAATGACTCCTCCTCTAAATTTACCCATTCCTCGTCCTTTTAATCCTAATTTAACTTTTTTGACTTCATCTACATCTACAACTCTCAAAAAGAGAACATCACCAACATCAAAAACTTTTTTTAGCTCTCTTTTTTCTCTTCCAAAAACTTCAGATGCAGGTAATATACCTGAGTAAGGAGAATTAACATTTACTCCCCACATAGAAAAACGTACGTCATCAATTTTCCCAATAACTACATCTCCTCTTTTTGGAACATACTTACTTTTAAGAGGAATTACACTAATTTTTTTGTTCCGAAGGGAAACTAAGCCCATTAAAGATGAACAAACAGATTTTCCATCTTTAAAAGTCCCTCTTCCAGAATAAAAGCCCTCTTCTGCTAATATTTGTCCTGGAACAACTAATTCTTTATCTTCTACATGTATCATTTACATTCTGCCCCCATTAGGGTAATACATAACTATATGAAATTTATTATAATTTAAACTAAATCATAAATTGATATTTATAAGTTTATAGAACTTTCAGGTATTAAATAAAAACCAATTTATTATTTAATTACTTTAGTTTCAGCTTCTCCACCAGATATTTGATTCATCTTTAATGAAAACTTTTCTTGAAGTCCACCAGGAATCTCAACAATAGCTATCCAAGAACCATCTTGTTGCCATTCTTCATTAGTTAGTGTTCCAAACTTAGATATATCTGAATAAGCATTTCCTGCCGCAGCACCAGGCAATCTAACAGCTATTTTGACATGTTCAAACCTAATTGGGATTTTAACTTTTATAGCTTTTAAAACATTTTGAACCTGTTCATCTACAGATTTAAAAGGATCTATTTTGACTTTGGTTTCTTCCATTGCCTTTTCAATTCTAGTTACAGGATGAGGTAATCCATTTTGAGGATTAATAGATTCCCTAGCTATCTTATTAATAACCATTAACCTTTTTTCTTCCTGCATATCACGTTTTTGTTGAGCTGTAAGTTGAATGTGTCCTTTATTGATAATTTCTGTAGCAACATCTAAAACATCAGTAGTTTCAAATACTTTATTCATAGCTTCATCAGAAGCAGTATCTCCTTTTTTAGCATCTTTGAAAATATCTTCAACAGCTAAAACATCTTCAATATCAACATCCTCTTTTTCAGGATTTTTAAAATCTGCTGCTAAATCAGCATCAACTAAAATCTCAAATTTTTCACCATGAGATTCTAATCTAGCTATAATGGCTTCATCAATATTAACCATATTTTCACTCTTTTTTTGTCATTTATAACTAAAATTCAGTAAATAAATAAAAATAAAGAAATGAATTTGAATTAAATAAAGAAATGAAATTGAATTAAATAAAGAAAAAAATGAATAAAAAAATTATTCATTTTGAAAATATAAAGTGACATTCACTTTTAAGAATATAAAGTGATTAATAGTTTTCTTAAAAAGCATACATTAAAAGCGATTATTCACTTTTTAAAATAAAGAAAAAGAAGATTATTCTTCGTTTTCTATTTCTTCATCTTCATTATCTTCGTCAATAGCATTTCTTTCAAGAAGGGCTTCAACATGTTTAGCTACTTCTTCATCAGAAACTTTTCTATAATTTTTATCATTAACATCAATAACAGCTATTTCAACGCTTTCTGCAGTTGTTTTACCTTCAGTAGCTTCATAAACTGCATCAAGAGCTAAATCAATAGCTTCATTTAAAGTTAAATCATCTTTATAATTTTCTTCAAATACTTCCATAGCTGCATTCCTTCCAGAACCTATAGCTGCTGCCTTATATTCAATTAAAGCTCCACTAGGATCGGTTTCAAAAAGTTTACAACCATTTTTTGTAACTCCACCAATGAGAAGTGCAGATCCAAATGGACGAACACCACCATTTTGAGTATAAAGCTGTTTCATATCACAGATTTTTTTAGCTAAAGCTTCTACTCTAATTGGTTCATTATAAGTGATTTTATTAATTTGAGATTCGATTCTTGCTCTTTCAATAAGTGCTCTTGCATCAGCTACAAGTCCTGAAGTAGCAGCACCTATATGACCATCTATTTGGAAAATCTTTTCAATGGACTTAGATTCTACAAGTTTACTTGTAGTTCTTTTATCTACAACAAGAACAACTCCTTCTTTTGATTTTACACCTAAAGAAGTTGTACCTCTTTTTACTGCCTCTCTTGCATATTCTACTTGGAAAAGTCTTCCATCTGGGCTGAAGACAGTGATTGCCCTATCGTATCCTGCATTTTGTAAGGGTTGCATAATTTATACCTCTCGTTGATTATTATGTAATTAAATGTTAGTTAATAGTAATTTTAAACATTTAATATGTAAATTTTTTAAATGTAATTAAACATTTAAGTTAATGTAAATATAAATCATATATTAAATTTAATAATATATTTAAATATTAATTATTTTTTTATTAAAATATACTTTTTTTATAAATATACTTATATTTTTTATTAAAATATACTTTTTTTATAAATATACTTATATCTTTTATAATATTATTTTATAAAAATACTTATATTTTTAATAATATTTTTTATTAAAATATACTTTAATTTATATTAAAATATTAATTTATAATTTATTTAAATATAAATATAATAATTTATAAAAATTTAGACAAACAAATTAAAGAAAATAAGAAATAATAGATTTAAAAAGTTTTAAACAATATTTATAAATTCCTAACTGTTAATTAAAAATCCAACTAAAAAGAAACTAAACCTCCATGATTTAGTGATAGAAATTTTTTTCTTATTTGTTTATCCTTAAATATATATCTTCAACTTAGTTAATAAAGTTTTCTATTGATGAAGCTATTGTTCCAGAAATACCTATGGTAGTAATAGCTATTTTTTTATTATTGTACTTGGATAAAAGAGCTAGACTTCCTCGAACTTTATCTTCATATCCTCTTTGAGAGCGAAGAATAGCTTTAAAGTGATAATAACCTAAATCCCCAATATTTTGAGTGTTATTTATATCTTTAGTATTTTGAGTGTTATTTATATCCTTAATATTATTGGAACTATTGTTTTTATAAGAATTATTGTTTTTATAAGAATTATTATTTTTATTAGAATTATTGTTTTTAATACTGCCTTCGTCAATATTATTTATATCATAAAACCTCATTACCCATAAATTAAAGGCACTTGTCTCACATTCCCCATATAATCTAAGACAACCATACCAAACAGCTGAAACTAATTCTTCTTTAGTTAACTTAGCTTCAGATTTAATATCTAAAGTTAAATAATGATTATTTATCCGTAATGTTGGAGGTAAAATTTTAAGTTTCATTAGACTCCTCCTTATCGATCTTTTTCACACCTAAAATAATCATGTTCTCACGTTCTTTGTTAAAATCAACTATTTCTTTTGGATACTTGTAGAAACAATTAGCTAAATCTTCTTTAGATAATCCCAGAGATTTAAAAATAGCTGAAATATCTTTTGGAGACCTGCTATCCCAAAAAGATGAAGCACCGGTAGTTATCACTAATGGGAATTTAAATTTTTTATACAAACTAATAATTTCACGAAAGTGAGCCATGATTTTAGATCTGTAAGTAAGATAGCTAGAGAGAATATCATTGAAACAAAGCTCAATAGCTACATTATTTGTAGCTGCTTGTTTAGCTAAAACATGGTTTATTCCACAAGTTCGTTGTTTGTAGTATGGTCTAGAAAGCATATCTATCCTACTATTTTCACAAACACTCCTATTTATTCCTAAATCTCCGCCTAAACATGAGATAAATTTCGTTTTATCTCTAAACTTTTGAGAGAATTTTATCAATTCATTTTGATTTTTAGGATGTAACTCAATTCCAAATTCAATTTCTATGGTTCTTTTTGAATCATTGCTTAACAGTAGCTGATTAATATCTTCAGTTAATTCCTCTTTATAAACAATAGCATTTTGATAATCTAAAGGACTATAAAGTAGATTGAGATAATCCCAACCTAAGTTATGAGCTTCTAAAATAAGCTCTTTATCTTGATGATAATTAGTTCCTTTAATATTTAAATCATAATATTTCATCTAAAACCTCATGAAGTAAGTTAATAGCTACTTCTTTTTTTGCAGGATAAGCCATTATTTTAATTTTAAGGTGAATTGAATCACCAACATCAAGAATTTCCCACTTTTCTTCAAATGCACTTGTTTTAGAAAATCTAAGAAACAAGTTTCCATTTTCATCAGTTTTCTTAGGAATATCTTTATATAATTTTTCTAATTCTTCTCTATCAATAGCTAAAAGATTTTTTAAAAATTCTTTTGTATCCTTTTTAGTATCAACCTTTCCAGATAGGATAATGACTTGATTTTCAAAGATGCCTTCAGCTATTTCACGATTAATTTTAGCTGTAGGGAGAATATTGTGTAATCCTTGAATTAATTCTTCTTCATCTTCATCTTCATAAACAAACAATCGGTATCTAATATTATGAATCATAATAATCAAATTATCTTATTTTTATTTCATTTAAAAATTTCTTTTTATTAATTATATATTAGTAATTATATTTTATAATATATATTTAATATTTATTTAAAAAAATCTATAATTTATAAATAAAATTATAAAATATAAAATTATAAAATATAAAATTATAAAAAAATGAAATTATAAAAAAATGAAATTATAAAAAAATGAAATTATAAAAATGAAATTATAAAAATAAAATTATAAAAATAAAATTATAAAAATAAAATTAT